>JACCDG011932871.1_pt1 | contig 12116 bp, 11 predicted proteins | sample 7442471 | NCBI WGS metagenome assembly JACCDG01 (sample SAMN15323444, study PRJNA562643) | freshwater metagenome | isolation source: river surface water | place: USA:Blue River Watershed | collected 2017-08-17
AGTGTGGTGATCACGACCAACCTGAACTTCTCGGAGTGGGCCAACGTGTTTGGCGACGCCAAGATGACCACAGCACTATTAGATCGGCTCACCCATCACTGCCACATCGTGGAAACGGGCAACGAGATTTGGCGCTTCAAGCACTCTCAGGCGGTCAGCCTGAAGGTCAAACAATCCAAAACGAAAGGGGGGTAAAAGCACAGAACAGCTAAACTTATCCACAACCGAATAAGCCAATTCTTTAAAAACCAGTGGCTCAATATTGGTTGCAAATACTGGCTCAGTTTGTCTGGCTAATCAACAGCCTGCAGCCACAAAGATGATAGCCATCAGTACACGGGCCACCAAGGGTCCGATGCCAGAATTTTGACGTTCGATTGCATACATTTTGATTTCCTATCAGGGTTAAAAAAACAGTTTGATATCAGCGAGCCATTTGCCCGAATTGACCGTTGTTGAAGTCGACGATGGCTTGGCGAATTTCTTCTGCCGTGTTCATCACGAACGGGCCATGGCCAACAATTGGCTCATTGAGCGCTTGACCGCTAAGCAGCAAGGCCTTCACATCGGTTTCGGTCTCCAGCGTCAAGACATCACCCTCTGGCGAGAACACAACCAATTGCGCCTCATGGGCTGCATGCTCCGCGTTGATCCGCACGTTGCCCGACAGTACCACCAGTGCGGTGTTCCACCCCTCGTTCACCTGCAGTCGCACCGATTGCCCGGCCTTGACGGACAGATCGATCACTTGCATCGGCGAGAAGGTTTCAGCTGCACCTATCACCCCACCAAAAGTGCCTGCTATTACACGGGCTTCGCCGGCAGACCCTTGAAGGAGCACACGCGGTATGTCGGCGTTCAGGATGGATTGGTAGCCCGGCTGCGTCATCTTGTCTTTGGCGAACAGATTCACCCAAAGCTGAACCATGTGCAGACGCCCGCCCTGGCGCGTGAATGCCTCCGAATGGAACTCTTCGTGCAAGATGCCGGCACCAGCAGTCATCCACTGCACATCACCAGGACCGATCACACCCCCTTGACCGGTGGAATCGCGGTGGGCGACTTCGCCTTCGTAAACAATGGTGACAGTCTCGAAGCCACGGTGCGGGTGCTGTCCCACGCCACGCGGCTTTTGGGTCGGCGCAAAGTCAGCCGGGCCTGCATAGTCCAGCAGCAAAAAGGGACTGAGTTGTTTGCCGAGACCCTGATAGTCGAACAGTGAGCGAACCGGAAAACCGTCGCCCACCCAGTGACCCTGCGGGTTGCTATAGATGCCACGTACTTTTTTCATTTCCATCTCCTTGGCGTGAGTTGATGGATGAAGCTTAATATTCAGGACAATAGTTGTATAGATGGCATTTTTTGAATTCAGTGTCCCGAATTTAGAACAGTCATTGATTGCTAAGTCCAATACTGAACCATGAATACTCTCGTCATCAACCGCTCAAGGTCATCCCGTTAGTTTGCCTCGTGATGACGCAACTTTGCTAAAACTAGTCCTTCAAGGTATGCGAATCGATGGCCGCCTCTGGCCGGACTGAGTCACTCGACATTGACCGTCGCCACCCGACCCAAAGCGGTCATCGGGAATTCATCGATGCGGACATTCGTAGCATCGAGAGAGTCGTCAATACTGTCGTTTGGTAGCAAACGACGCATTTCAACAGCTAAGGTTGATCAAGTATCGGAAGGATCAGGCTTTTGTGGATTGGAGGTGCTCCAAAATAGATTGAGCAGCCATTACACCCATTTGACGGAACGCCATTGCAGTGGTTCCACCGATGTGCGGTGTCAAGATCGCATTCGGGGCAGTCAGCCAAGGAGAGTTTTCGCACAAAGGCTCATCTTGGAAGCAGTCAATGCCTGCATGCAGTCGCCCATTGCGCAGTTCCTTGATCAACGCTTCCTCATCAAACAAACCCGCTCTGGCTGTGTTGATGACAATGCAGTTGTCAGACAGCATTGCTAGTCGCTTATCGTCAAGCAAATTACGGGTGTCCGAGGTCAGCGGACAATGCAGAGACACCACATTTGAGCTGCGAATCAGAGGCTCAAGTTCACTGAGCTCTGCCCCAGCAGGCAAGCTTTCCTTGGTGGCATAGGGATCATGGATAAGAACGCGCATACCCAAGGCCAAAGCCACTTGCGCCACGCGCTTACCAATAGAACCTGCACCGATCAGACCCAACGTGGCACCTTCCAACTCGATACCCAGATAGTTGTCTTTGTCCCAATGCCCTGAACGCATGCGAGCGTCAAGCCAGCTGGTCATGCGAGCGCATGCAAACATCAATCCCAGAGTGTGCTCGGCTACAGCTTTGCTGTTGGAGCCTAGCGCTGCGGTGACCGGAATAGCCATAGCCGCTGCCGCTTTCTTGTCAATGTTGTCTGTGCCCACCCCATGTTTGGCAATGATGCGCAGTTTTTTGGAGGCGGAAATCACCTTTTCGGAAATGTTTCCGTACCGCACCATGATCCCGACGGGTTGCTCTTTGGCGCACAAAGCGGCCAGAGCATCCTCACCAGCCCGAACGTCAGCAAAAACCACCTTGTATTTGCTGAGCAACTCAACGGCATCGGCATGGATGCTGGCAGCGGTGACAACGACAGTTTCTTTCGTCATGTTTTTCTCACAGCTGAGGGATGTAGAGCGTCGGCAGACCTGCGGAGCGCAGTGCGTCATTCAACCAGGGTGAGACCAATTCGCCCCGCGCGATCTCTTCCAAGCGGACATTTTCTTCGGCCAACTTCTTTTCTGCAGCGACCAGTACTTTGTCCACATCCAGACGAGGGATGACCACTACGCCATCGGCGTCACCCAGTACCAAGTCGCCAGGTTGCACTGCCACGCCAGCAACTGACACCGGTTTGCCAATCGTGCCGTTCAAGCCTTTGGTCGGGCCACATGGATTGCGGCCAGCCGCAAAGATCGGGAAGTTGCCTTTGGCCAAGGTGTCGGTGTCACGGCAGGCGGCGTCCACAACAAAGCCAGCTAGTCCAGCAGCTTCGGCTTGCGAAACCATCAACTCGCCAAACAGTGCGCAGGTATCGTCACCCTTGCCGTCAACAATGATCACATCACCCGGTTGGGCCAATGCCAGCGCCACATGGAACATCAGGTTGTCGCCAGGCCGAACTTCGACGGTGAAAGCGGGGCCTGCCACTTGCATGGTGGGGTTAAGGCCCTGCACGCGGGCATTCAACGTGCCACGACGACCAAAGACATCACACAAGATGGCGCTTTGGAATTGTTTTGCCCGATTGACTTGCGAAGCAGTCACGCGATCAAAGGCGGGGGTGTCGATGTATTTGGTCATTTTTCTGGATTGAGATCAGTTTTTCGGCATGGAGTCAGCCAAAGGCTGCATACCTTTGCGAGCTTGTTCCATGCTTTTCTCCCACTGAGCTCCTGGCATGAATGAAATCACTTTGTCGTCAGTTGAGTTCCCCAGGAATCCAGGGTCTTTGAGGGCTTCAGCAATCGCTTGCTCCAGCTTTTTCATGATATCGGCAGGTGTGCCCTTAGGTGCAGCGAATCCGCGCTCAGAGGACATGAGCACAGAGGCACCTGACTCCACCGAAGTCGGCACTTGAGGGAGCACATCGGCACGTTTAGAGACCAGTTGTACCAACGCCCGAACTTGACCTTTGCCGCCGTCATGCAATTCAGGCACTTCACCTGCGCTCATGATGGCCACATCCAAGTGACCTCCCAACATATCGGTCTTCTGAGCAGCAGACCCTTTGTAGGCAATCGGATTGAGTTCGATGCCCGCTGCCTTGCTCAGAATGCGAATGGCCAGATCACCGTTGGTACCCGCGCCGTTGTGCCCCAGGGATACAGAGCCAGGGTTTTGCTTGGACTGAGCAATCAGGGCCTGCAACGAGGTGAGCTTGCTGTCGGTTCGAACAGCAAAAATGGTCGGATCGTCCACAGCTCGGGCGATCAACTGAAAGTCCTCCGTCTGGTACTGGGTCTTCTTCGTCATGGGCAGGAAGAAGTAGCCCGGCATGTTGACCACAGCCAGGGTGTAGCCATCCGGTTTGGCACGGGCTGCGTAGGCATTGGCCAACTCACCGGCTGCGCCAGGCTTGTTCACCAAGACGAATTGGGCTTTCGGACTCAGTCGCTTTTGCACAAAGGGCAGAAGCTTGCGTGCCATCAGATCGGTACCGCCACCAGCGGCAAAGCCCACCACCACTTCGATGGGTTTGTCATCGGGCCAGGCGGCCAATGACGCCGTACTTGTGAACAGACTTGTGGTGATCGTTGCGGCGACTACCAAGGCTTTGAGTTTCATAGTTTCTCCTCGTGTGTTTTCGCAATGGTTATGCGGTTTGAATCTTTTGTAAAACGACTTATTTGAATGATTCATCAGTCGAAAAACGACTGGATGAGACAAAAAAATTCAGGCAACCGCTATTGGCGTAGTCCAGTCTGAATGAGTCACTGCCGCATACACCTGCTGGCGCATTTCCTGGACGATGGCTCGACCATCGTCTTTGCGGTGGATAAAGCAGTAGTTCAAGGTAGGCAAAGGTGGAATGCTACGTACCGCAGCCAAGGTGCCTCTATCGATCCAAGGCTGGGTAAATCGGGTTGGCAAAAAGCTGATGCCTACGTCAGCCATGGTCAAGCCCACAATACCCATTAAGCTGTTGCAAGCGACCGTTCGCTGAGTGGGAACTCCTTGTTCGGACGCCCATCGTTCAAAAGCTCGTGTTAAACCCGAACCTTCGGTCATCGTGATCAACGGATATTTCACGAGGTCTTTAGAAGTCAAAACTGCGCCAGGTCGAATTCGGCCTGGTGATGCCACCCAAGTGAACTCCACTGCGGCAATCTTTTCACTGACCAGCTCCTCACTTTCGGCTGGACCAGGAGCGACAGCAAAGTCCAACTCCCCTTTGAGTACTCGTTTTTCGAGACCCCGGGCCAGATCGACGTAGGGCTTCAGCACGAGGCCAGGGTGCTCATTTTTGACTGCATTGATCAAAGACGGCAACCATGTGAGTGCAACCAGTTCACTGATGCCAAACCGACAATCCCCCGACAAACGGGTCGTGGCAGTGATGTGGCTATCCATGGACTCTATCAGGTCCAGCATTTGACGAGCGAGCGGTAACAATTTTTTGCCCGCATCTGTCAGCGCCACTTTCTTGTTGTTCCGAACAAAAAGTTCTGCGCCTACCGATTGCTCCATCTCAGCCACACGCTTGGAAAGAGATGACTGTGTGATGTGCAAACGTGTCGCTGCGGTGCTGAAGTTGCCTAACGCTGCCGTCCAGTAGAACGCTTCGATTTCTTTGAGTGTTGTCATTGAAAGTACGTCCAATCAATCCGCATAGAGTAACAGTCGCTCCCTACATTGCGAATCTGACCGGTTGAATCCGCCCCTGAAAGCGGTCATTGACCACGCTCATTTTATTGGCCACATCGAGCCGATATGGACTTCGAAGGACTTCTGTCGGGTATGCCCAAGACCGCCAGTTTATGGCCGAACTGCGACGGTCGTGCTTGACCCGCTCTTCTCGACCTATAACTGTCGGTTAGCATGGACTGAAGCAGACATTCAGTAAACCTAGCCTACAGCCAAGAACGGTCAATGATCGTGGAATGGTCAACTTTACGAGTGAGGAAAAATTCAATATGCCTGATCGAGGAATTACAAGCACCAATAAGAATGGCCCCTAAGGGCCATTAATTTCGCCTCGATAAATTATTCAGGCTTGAATCCAGCACCTTTCAGCAAGTCAGCACTCTCAGTGACATAAGTCGACGTGTATTTCCGGAAGTCCTCGATACTTTCAACAACAGGTTCAATACCCAGCGGCTCGAATGCGCCCGCCTTGGCCAATTGACTCACCGCTTCGTTGATCGCTTTGTTCAGGAATTGCACGCGGTCATTCGGTGTGTTCTTGGGGGCCCAAACACCGTACCAAGACTCCGTTACGAATTTGGGGTAACCACTCTCTACAGCCGTTGGGACGTTGGGCATTACTGCGCTGCGCTTGGCCGAAGTCACGATGATGGGTTTGACCTTGCCAGATTTCGCCATGCCCTGCAAAGAAACAATGGAATCGATCTGGATTTGAACATGCCCACCGGCCACATCGGTCAAAGCGGGGGCAGTGCCTTTGTAAACCGCTGTGGTCAGGTTGGTCAGTCCTCCTTGCTTAGCAAACATCAATGTGCCCAAATGGCTGGCCGCACCGAGAGCAGGTAGTGCCGCCGTCCATTTTTCTGGGCTTTGTTTTGCAGCAGCAATCACTTCGGAAAGCTTGCTTTGGGGCAGGCTTGGAGAAATCACCATCATCAACGGAGCTTCACCCACGCGCGCTACGGCAGCAAAATCAGACTGCGGCTCATAGGGTGGTGTGGCCATGACTTGCTTGGCAAGAACATGAGTGGACGCAGAAAACAGAAGCGTCTGACCGTCAGGATGAGAGTTTTGTACAAACTTCCCACCGACCGATCCATTTGCCCCTGGTTTGTTTTCGACAATCACAGGTACATTGAGGTTCGTTCCGAGTTGCTTGGCAAGTAAGCGCGCAGCACTGTCGACACCTCCGCCTGCAGCAAATGGAACCACCATCCTGATGGGGCCAGTTTGAGCCATGACTGCACTGCCAATAAGCAACAGCACCAATGCTGCTGCTCTACGTGTGATTTGATTCATGAAAAGTCTCCTTTTGGTGAAAAATTTAATCTCGGTAACCCGTTCGCCAAGCCCGAGAGCCTCCCAGCAAGGGTGCTTCAACGGAGGGACCATGCAGCTTGGCATAGGACTCGATGGTTTTTGTCATTCGTGGCAATAACCATTGCTCGACAGATTCTTCGGCCTCATCATCTGCAAGTCGCTTCAATATCTGCCGGATCGGTTGTTCCTGGTCAGCGATAGGACCAGAAGAAAGCAAAAAAGCGACCACATCCGTCGCTCCTAGCCGCTCACTCTCAGCCCACAAATAATCAGCAATGTCACGCTCGAAATCTTCGAGCGTGACACTGATACCACTCATGGTGCAGGAACACCCCAGCGCAATGTGCTGCGCTGATAACCGGTGCCACAGTTCCGCCAGATGGGCGGCCTGGGCACGGGCGGTGTTCTCTTGCATGACGTCAAACATGGGCGCGCAGCGCTGAAGTTTCGGCCTGCTTGACCTGGTGCTTGTCATCGAGCACCACGCCATAAAGCTTTTCGGCAGCTTCGCGGCTCACATAACCTTCTCGAACGTCCTCTGCCACTTTTTGCACGTCGCGTTTGAGTGGGTTGCCAAAGCCACCGCCGCCACCCGAAAGCATCTTGTAGGCGTCACCGCGTTCCAGTCGGACGTTGAAAATCTTGGCGTTAGGCAGATCCTCTTCCCACTGACCTTTGTGACGGATGGCAATCCCGTTACCGGCTGCTTCTCCTCCACCTTCCAGACCCCACGGCTTGCAGTGCATGCGGTCAATGCGTGTCGTGACCGAGAAAGGCGACAGGGCCTGAACCACCATTTCGGCACCCAATCCCCCCCGGAACTCACCAGCGCCACCGCTGTCTTCACGGATTTTGTAGCTTTCCACCAGCACCGGGTACTTGGCTTCGAGCTGCTCGGTCGGGCTATTGTGGGTGTCGCCGTCGTTGATGCAGACCGTCACAGACACGCCGTCTTCGCGACTCTTGGCGCCCCAGCCACCGCCCAACGGGCCAATGCCCACGATAAACAAGCGACCGTCTTCCGGCGAGATGCCGTGGATGTTGGGGAACACCAAGTCAGCGTGGTGGCCTGCAATCGAGCGGTCGGGAATGGCTGGTGCCAGCGCCTTGAAGATGGTGTCGATGACTGTCATCGGGAAAGTCATCCACACGCGCATCGGATAAGGACGCTCGGCACTGATCACGGTACCCATCGGCATGACGACTTTGAGCGGGCGGAAGCTACCGTCATTAACCGGGTAATCGGTGGGAGTGGTCAAGCACTTGTAGGCTACCTGGGCACAGGCAATGCCGGTCGTAAAGCCGGAGTTATAGAAACCCTTGACCTGACGGCTGACGTCAGAGAGGTCAATCTCCATCTCGTCGCCCTTGACGGTGACCTTGACGCGAATCGGGATGCGCTTGCCGACTTCCAGACCATCGTCGTCCATGAAGGACTCGGCTTCGTAAATACCATCGGGAATGGACAGCGTGTTCTGACGCGCCAGTGCTTCAGATGCGTCCATGATTTGCTGGATAGATGCCTGCACAGCCTCGTTGCCGTAGCGCTGCACCAGCTCCAGGAAACGGCGTTCACCCGTGGTGATGGCTGTGATCTGCGCACGCAGGTCGCCCAAAGCGCGCTCGGGCATACGCACGTTCATGCCGATGATGTCGATCAGGTCCTGGTTGACCTTCCCCGCGCTTTGGTACTTCACGATCGGGATCTGGATGCCCTCGGAGAAGATGTCTGTGGTGATCTGGCCCAGGCTGCCGCCCACGTCCAGCCAGTGCGCCATGCAGCAGGTGAAGCCGATTAGTTCGCCCTCATGAAACACCGGCATGGTGAATGTGAAGTGGTTCAGGTGGCTGCCGGTGGTATAGGCATCGTTGGTCACCAGAATGTCGCCAGGGTGGATGTTCTCGTAACCGAAGTGGCGAATCTTGGACTTGACGGTCTCGGACATGCCCCGGATGAACATGGGCAAGCCCAAGCCGATGGAGACGGTGTCGCCTTCCTTGGTGAAGAGGCCCACTGTGAAATCCAGCGCCTCATAAATGATGAGGTTGTAGGCCGTGCGCATCAGGTTGGTTTTCATCTCCTCCGTTACGGCGAACAAGCCGTTGCGGATGATTTCAACGATGACGGGATCTACCGTCTGCGCTGGGGTTTGAAGGACGTTGGTGCTCATGTGCGATCGCTCCCGATGGAAATTTGCAGATTGCCGAACTGGTCAACACGGACGGTGTCACCAGGTTGAACCACGGTGGTGGATGCGTGTTCCTCTACCAATGCAGGGCCTTGAATCAGGTTGCCGTTCTTGAGCAGGTCACGGCGGTAGACCGCTGTCGACACGTAATCGCCCTCGCTACGGAAATAGACAGGCTTGTGCGCACGCAAGGCTTCAGCATCCGGTTTTTCTTGACCGGCAGCCACCTCATTGCGTGGCGGTTTTTTCATGCGGCCCATCACGGTGACGCGAAGACTCACGATGTCGGCAGGCTCCTTTGGCGCCGAGGTGCCGTAGCGGATCTTGTGCACGCTGTCAAAGTGGTTCTTGATGCCATCACGATCTTTGCGGTCGAAGTATTCCTGAGGCAGATCTACCGTCACAGCATGCTCCTGGCCAAAGTAACGCATGTCGGCCGCACGCTCGAACACGATTTCTTCAGGACGGATCTGTGAGGCACCGATGGCAGCACGGCCTTCGTCTTCCATCCCTTTGTAGATGGCTTCGATTTCATCGAACGACAAACCATCGAGGCGGCGGAACACCGAGCGAACGTAGTCGTAACGCAGGTCGGAGAACAACATGCCGTAAGCCGAGAAGTAGCCCGGTGCATAAGGAATCAGCACATTGCGGATGCCAATTTCGCGTGCAATGGCAGACGCATGCAGAGGACCTGCGCCACCGTACACCACCATGGTGAAGCTGCCAGCATCCAGTCCCCGCTCTGTCGTCACCGCTTTGACGGCGTGCGACATCTGCGTGACCGCGATGCGCAAGATGCCATCAGCGGCATGGGTAGCGTCAAGGCCGAGGGGCTTTGCTACCTTGTCTTCCATGGCCTGACGGGCACGATCCAGATACAGAGGCATTTCGCCTCCAAGGAAGTTGTGCTCGTCCAGGCGCCCCAGAATCAGGTTGGCATCGGTCACGGTCGGCTCTTCGCCACCACGGCCATAGCAAACCGGGCCGGGCATGGAGCCTGCGGAACGAGGCCCCACGCGCAGCGAGTTACCTAGCTCCACCCTGGCAATCGAACCACCTCCAGTACCCACCTCGAAGATGTCCATCATTGGGATCTGGATGGGCAGGGCTTTTTCGTAACCACCGATCAACGCACTTCCCGTGGTAAGCGGACGGCCTTCGCTGATCACCCCAGCTTTGGCGGTGGTGCCGCCCATGTCAAAGGCGATGGAGTCGGGCAGCCCCAGCTGGGCACAGATGGCTTGCGCACCAATCACGCCCGCAGCAGGACCGGATTCGAGCATGCGCACACAGTCGCGGCGGGCATGCTCCAGGGGAAACAGGCCACCGGTGGACTGCACGGCATAGAAGTCGCCGTCGAAGCCCTTTTCTTCAAGGTGTTCTTCGAGTTCACCCAAGTAGGCGGACACGCGCGGCCCGACATAGGCATTGGCCACGGCGGTGGAGACTCGCTCGAACTCCCGGTATTCCTGGGAAAGCTCGTGGGATGCACACACGAAAGCGCCCGGAATTTCTTCCTGAAGGATGGCCTTGACGCGGCGCTCGTGATCGGGATTGCGGTAAGAGTGCAACAACAGCACGGCCACCGCCTCGATCTTCTCGGCCTTGAGTTGGCGCGCCAGCACACGCACGCGCTCTTCGTCCAGAGGTTTGTGCAGAGTGCCATCCGCACGCAGGCGCTCGCTCACCTCGTGTCGTTGTGAGCGCGGCACCAGCGGCACATGCTTGGAGAAAAACAGGTTGTAGGCATCAGGCCGGTTCACGCGACCGATTTCGTATATGTCGCGAAAACCTTCTGTGATCAACAGGGCAGTATTGGCACCGTTGCGTTCCAGCAGGGTGTTGATGGCGATGGTCGAGCCGTGCAGGAACAGGTAGCCGTTGGTCAGGTCAATGCCTGCGCCATCGAGCGTGTTTTGAATGCCGTCATGCAGGTGCCCGTGTGTGGACAAAGCTTTGCCAAACGAAATTTGTCCATTGGCCTCATCGAAACAGGCCATGTCGGTGAAGGTGCCACCGATGTCAACCGCGATACGCAGGGATTTTTGGTTTGTAGTCATGATGTTTCCTTCAGATCCCGGCATCGACAACCACATTGCGCAGCATGCCAAGTCCGGTAATTTCAACTTCGATGACGTCTCCGGCATTCATGTAGACCGCAGGCTCGCGCTTGTCGCCTACGCCACCCGGCGTGCCTGTAGCGATCACATCGCCAGGAGAGAGATTGGTGAAGCCAGAGAGGTATTCGATGATCACGGGCAAGGTGAAAATCAGATCGGCCAGCGACGCGTGCTGCATAACTTGACCGTTGAGACGGGTTTCCAGCGTCAGCTGATTCACGTCGGGGATGGCCTTGCGGGTAGCCATGAAGGGACCCAGCGGGCCGGTTGCTGGGAAGTTCTTGCCCGGCGTCCACTGATGGGTGTGGCGCTGCCAGTCGCGCGCGGTGCCATCGTTGAAGCAGGCGTAGCCAGCAATGTGGTTCCAGGCATCGGCCTGGGAAATGTTGCGACCACCCTTGCCGATGATCACAGCCAGCTCGCCCTCAAAGTCAAAACGCTTGGTAGCAGCAGGTTTGGGCAACGGAGCACCGTGCGCACTCAGGCTGTCTGCAAATCGGGTAAAGATGGCCGGGTGCTCGCTGTCAGCACGTTTCATTTCGGCCACATGCGTCTTGTAGTTCAGGCCCACGCAGAATACTTTTCCGGGATTCGCAATCACTGGCAGCAGACGAGCATCACGGGCCTTGATAGCTTCGCCAGCCTGAACGGCTGCAGCCTCCAGGGCATCAAGCTGGTTCGCAGAGACAACTGACTTCAGATCAGGGTACTGAGCGGCAAAGGCAGCAGGCACCCGGAGCCAATTGCTCTCGTCCTTCCAAAGACCATAACTGGCTTTCCCTTGGTATTCAAAGCTGACAAATCTCATGTTTTTCCTCTGATGATTGGCACCGGCCGTCGATGCATTGATTGCTATGGAGACGGAGTCTAGGCATTGACCTCCCATCTGAATAGAATGCCATCAGTGATTTCAGATATGCCTTATTTGGAATATCAAAGGAAAAGCATGCAAATCCAAGACTTCAAGCTCTTTCTGGAAGTGGCCGAGACCGGTAGCTTCACCAAAGTAGCCGCAAATCGCCAAACCGTCCAATCGCACGTCAGTCGCCAGATCAGCAACTTCGAGGATGCATGTGGTGGCATATTGTTCAAGCGAACGGGCC
>JACCDG011198470.1_pt1 | contig 12115 bp, 14 predicted proteins | sample 7442471 | NCBI WGS metagenome assembly JACCDG01 (sample SAMN15323444, study PRJNA562643) | freshwater metagenome | isolation source: river surface water | place: USA:Blue River Watershed | collected 2017-08-17
GGCGAAGCAGGCGATGGACAAGGCCGCCAACGCCGGGCTCGTCGCGGCGACCATCGGCCAGGGGGCGCAGCGGGCCGCCCCGCAGGCCGGGCGGGCGATCGGCAACATGTTCGGCCGGGCCGCCCCGCAGGCGGCACAGGGGGCCGGGCGGCAGCTCCTGGGGCAGGCGGCGACCCAGGGCGGCATGTCGGCGATGGGCGGCGTCGGCGGGTACTTCACGGCCGACGCCCACGGGCAGAACCCGTGGCTCGGGGCGGCGGCGGGGGCGGTGGCGTTCAACCCGTACCTGGGGCGGACGCTCGGCCGGGCCGGGCCTGCCGCGCTCGCCCCGGTGCACGCCGTCCGCGGGGCGGTGGGGGGCAACTTCGCCGGCTCGACCGTGGACCACGCGCTCGGGGCGTTCGGCGGTAACCAGGAGGCCGTGATCGACCCGGCCACGGGCCAGCAGGCGATCGACCCCTCGACCGGCCGGCCCATGACCCAGACGTCCGGTCGGTTCGCCCGCATGGGCACGTGGCTCGGCGGCGGGCTCGGCCTGGGCCGCGGGGTGGGCGGGATGATGGCCCGGGGCGGGCAGCCGGCGACGGCGGCCGCGGGCCGCTCGCTCCAGAACGTCGGCCGCCAGGGCGGGACCGCGGTGTCGAACTTCACCGCCGGCACGCTCGACCCGTACGCGGGCGGGCTGCGGCGGGCGACCAACTGGCTCACGAACAACCGGTTCGCCCGGCCGGGCGGGGCGCTCGCCCCGGGCGGCGCCCTCGGCCCCTCGACCCAGGCCCCCGGCGTCGCCCGCCGGCTCGGGCAGGTCGTGGGCGGGGCGACGCTCGCCGGCGGGGCGGGCGGCATGGCCCTGGGCGCGATCGACCGGAAGATCGACGACAAGGCCAGCGAGATCTACGGGGCCGGGCTGGGGGCGTTCGACGAGTACGCCGACCAGAAGTTCAACCAGTACGCGGCCCAGGCCCCGCGGGCGATGGCCGGCGGGCTCGTCCACAGCCTGACCGACCCGGCCCTCCAGGCCCTCGGGCTGAACCCGAGCACCGTCCACCCGGCCCAGCGGGCGCTCATGCTGGGCGGGGCGGGGCTCGGGGCGGCCGGGCTCGCCGCCGGCAGCCCGGTGCTCGGCGGGCTGGGGGCGCTCGGGGCCGCGGGCGGGTACATGGCGAACCGGTTCAACCCGCTGCTCGGCCAGCAGCCGCAGCAGCCCGGGTTCGACCCGCGGAACGAGCTGGCCCACCAGCAGCAGCTCCAACAGTACCAGCAGCCGCAGCCGGGCTGGCTGTAGCCTTTACGGCCCGCCGCCGGGCCGGTAAACTGGCGGCAGGTGTGGCAGGAGTACCACGGCACGGGCAGGGAGGCCCACCACCATGCAGATTTCGACGACCGCCCGGAACGCCGCCTGTGACGCCATCGTTGACCTGATCGACGCCGGGTCGGGGGCGGGGACGCTGGAGATCTGGGAGGCCGTGGCCGGGACGAACCCGCCCGCCACGCCCGTGACGGTGATCTCCGACGACGACACGAACTACAAGAAGCTGGCCGACCTGACGTTCTCCGACCCGGCCTTCGGGTCCGCCTCGTCGGGGACGGCGACGGCCAGCTCGATCACCCAGGACTCGTCCGTCAACAAGTCGGGGACGGCCGAGTTCTGGCGGGCCAAGGACTCGAACGGCGTGTGCTACCTCCAGGGGTCGTGCGGCACGTCGGGGGCGGACCTGAACTTCAACACCGTGACCTTCGTGGCCGGCGGCGTGTGTCAGGTGACGAGCTTCACGCTGACCGTCCCGGCGGGGACGTAACGTGCTGTACGAGTACCGCGCCAGCCTCGTCCGGGTGGTGGACGCCGACACGCTCGACCTGTGCGTCGATCTGGGGTTCGGGCTCACCCGCACCGACCGGTTCCGGCTGTTCGGGCTCAACGCCCCCGAGCTGCGGACGCCCGAGGGCAAGCTGGCGGCGGCGTGGGTCGCCGACTGGCTGGCGGCGGCGGGCTCGGCCGACCGGTGGCCGCTCGTCGTGCGGACCGAGAAGGACCGGCGGGAGAAGTACGGCCGGTACTTGGGCGTCGTACTGCTCGCCGGCCGCGAACTGAACGCCGAACTGCTGGCCGCGGGGCACGCCGCCCCCGTCACGTACTAACCGCGAGGAGCCTCCCGTGCCGACCGCCGACCAGGAACCCCAGACCGTAGCGACCGCCGACGCGGGCACGATCCCCGCGGCCCTGGCCGCGCTCCTCGACAAGGCGAAGGTGAACGGGACCGGGACGTTCACCCCGCCGGGCGAGCAGGCGCCCGAGCAGCCGCTGCCGGCCGAGCCGGCCGCCCGGCGGAACGTCCTGGTCCTCCAGCACAAGATGATCGGCGTCCAGATCGCCCGGCTCAAGGCGACCCGGGCGGAGATCGAGGACCAGCTCGCCCAGCTCGACGCGCACGCCAGCCTCGCCATGAAGCTGGCCGGCCTGACGCCCGCCGAACGGACACTGCTCGAACAGACGCTGGCCGTGAAGGCCCAGCAGCAGCTCGACAACTCGCCCGCCGAACCCCCCGGTGCGTAGTGACCCCGGTGACGATTCCCGAGTGGCTGTGCTGGGCGGTGGTCGCCCAGGTCGTTCTGACGGTGTTAGCCGGCGGCATCGTGGTGTGGCGGTTCGGCCGCCTGGAAGAAGCGGTGGACCGGCTCGCCGCCCGCCGCCCCGGTCCGCCCGAGAACGAGGGGTGGTGACGTGACGCCCGCCCAGATCCGTGCCGAACTCGACCCGACGGCTCCGCTCTACGCGGAGCTGGTTGCGTTATGGCACCCCGACCCGGCCACGCTCCCGCCGGCCGTCCCGCCGTTCCTGCCGACGACCGTCAACAACGACCGGCTGGTGGCCGACGTGCTGAACCGCAGGGACCGCCCCGGCTACGTCCCGGCCCGGCACGTGGTGGTCGCCCTCGCCCGGTTCCCGCAGCTCGACGCGGCGGTCCACTGGGCGCTCCGGACGGGCACCCTGCCCGACGGGACGTCGCTCGCCGGCCCGCGGTTCCCGCTCTACGTCCTGTTCCGCAACCTCGACCGGGTGGAGCGGTCGGCCGCGTTCGACGAGCCGCTGCGGGCCGACGTCGCGGCCCTGACGGCCGGGCTGACGGCCCTGACGGCGGCCGCCCCGACGCTCGTCCCGGACGGGTTCGCCGCGTTCCTGCTCGGCGGGGAGGTGAAGCTGAGCCGGGCCGAGGAGGCGACCGGCGTGTTCGGCGACACCGCCACCGCCGGGGCGGTCGAGACCGCCCGCCTGACCCTGGACCCGGTGCCGCCGCCGGGCTGACCCGACCGTACGGAGCCGGCCGATGGCCACGATCACCCCCACCACGCCGACCTTTACCACCATCCTCGCCGCGCAGGTGGTGACGACCGGCAACATCGGCACGCTCGCCACCCCCCTCGACCTGAAGAACAAGCGCGGCGCGTACCTGTACGGGTTCATCGGCCGCCGCGCCGCCACCGCCCTGACCCGGCCGGGCTACATCGCCATCCGCCCGACCAACAACGCCGGCACGGTGGTGCCGGCCACCGTTCACGACATGGTGTCGAGCATCGCCGCCGCGATCTCGAACACGGTAGCGTCGGGCGGCGCGTCGGGGGCGACGACGGTCGTCCTCACCTCCGGCACCTCGTTCGCGGCTCAAGACTGGATCTGTCTCCACTCCGACGACACCGCGGCCAGCCGGGTCGAGTTCGCCCGGGTGGTGCTGGTCAGCACCAACACCCTCACCGTGGACATGGCGTTCAAGACGTCGCACAACGCCGCCGACCGGGTGACGACGATGGCCGACACGTTCCGCACGTGGATTCCCGGCGGGGACATCTACGACTTCCGGGCCGTCAACAATTCCGGGCAGGACTTGGTGTTCGCCCTCTACGCCGAGATCGACAACGGCGACACCTACACCCCGTAACCCATGCCGTCGTTCGCCGGAGCGTGGGATCTGTTCCCGACGGTGTCGAAGCCGCCCGCCGGGGCGATCCTCGACCCGCGGCACCCGCTCGCGCAGAGCGTCATCGCCTGCTGGATGTTCAACGAGATGGGCGGCGGGAGGGCGGCCGACGCCGGGCCGAACCAGTTCCACGCCGTCGCCAACACCACCTCGCCGTCCACTGTCTGCACGATGAAGTTCAACGCCTTGGACGGCATCAACGGGCTGATGACCCGCTTGTCCGGCTCCTGCGGCCGGTTCCAGACGCGGGCGTCGCCGCTCCTCACGCCGACCCGGTTCAGCGTCGAGCTGCGGATGCGGTTCACGTCCCACAGCGGCGGGTCGTCGTCGTTCTACTGGGGCTGCTCGGGGGCCACGGCGACGACGCGCGGCGTGTCGATCGACTTCACCAGCCCGACCACGACACAGTTTCGGGTGGGGACATCGGCGACCGCCCTGGCCACCGTGGCCAGCAACAAACCGCTTCACCACGTGGGGACGTGTATCATCGGCGGCGGTGCCGGCGACCTGCGGCACTACATCGACGGCCGGCTCGCCCAGTCCGCCACGCCGCCGGCGGCGTCGTCGTTCGGCCGCTCCGACATGGCCATCGGCGGCCGGCTGGTCAGCAGCGAAGCGACGCACGAGGCGTACAACGATTTCCTCATCATCTACAACCGCGTCCTGACGCCCGAGGAGGTCTGGGACCGCTACCGCCGGCCGTACGACATCGTCAGGCTGCCGGGGCAGTGGGGGCGGACCCTCGTCGCCGCCGGCTCGTTTACCGGCACCGCGGCCGTCACCGCCGAGGTCGCGACCGCCTCGGCCGCCGGCACCGTAACGGCCCCGACGTACAGCGGCACCGCCGCCCCGAGCGCCCAGACCGCGACGGCCAGCCTCGCCGGGTCGTACGCCAGCTCCACCGTGACCGGCACCGCGGCCGTCAGCGGGCAGACGGCCACCGCCAGCCTCGACGGCACGCACACGGCCCCGACCTACACCGGCACGGCCGCCCCGAGCGCCCAGACGGCCACCGCCAGCCTTGCGGGCGCGCACACGGCCCCGACCTACGCCGCGACCGGGGCGGTCAGCGCCCAGACGGCCACCGCCAGCCTCGCCGGCACCCACACAGCCCCGACGTACGCCGCCACCGCCGCCGTCTCGACCCAGACGACGACCGCGTCGCTGGCCGGGACGCACACCGCCCCGACCTACAGCGGCACCGCCGCGGTGTCGGCCCAGACGCCGACGGCCAGCCTCGCGGGGACGCACACCGCCCCCACCTACAGCGGCACGGCCGCCGTTTCGGCCGATACCGCGACCGCTGCCCTGGCCGGCACCCACACCGCCCCGACGTACAGCGGCACGGCGGCGGTCAGCGCCCAGACGACGACGGTCTCGCTCGCCGGCACCCACACCGCCCCGACCTACGCCGCGACGGGGGCGGTCACGACTGACGACGCCACCGCCGACCTCGCCGGCAGCGTCGCCCAGCCGACCTACGCCGCCACCGCCGCCGTCAGCGTCCAGACGGCCACCGCCGCCCTGGCCGGGACGCACACGGCCCCCACCTACAGCGGCACCGCGGCCGTCACGGGCGAGGTCGTGACCGTCAGCCTCGCCGGCGTGGTCGCCGCCTACCTCGGCACCGCCGCCGTTTCCGCCCAGACGGCGACCGCGGCGCTCGCCGGCACCGTGTCGCAGCCCGTGTACGCCGCGACGGGGGCCGCCACCGCCGAGGCCGCGACGGCGAGCCTGTCGGGCGTCTCGGTGGCCTACGTCGGGACCGCGGCGGCGAGCGCCCAGGCCGCGACCGCCTCGGCCGCCGGCACGCACACCCAGCCCGTCTACGCCGCCACCGGGGCGGTCAGCGCCCAGACCGTGACCGCCGCCCTGGCCGGCACGGTGTCGCAGCCCGTGTACGCCGCGACCGCCGCCGTCAGTACCCAGGCGGCGACGGCCGCGCTCGCCGGCGACCACACGGCCCCGACCTACAGCGGCAGCGGGGCGGTCACCGGGCAGGCCGCCACCGTCGTCATGACGGGGGCGACGGCCAGCTACATCGGCAGCGGGGCGGTCACCGGGCAGGCGGCGACGGCCGCGCTCGCCGGCACCGTGTCGCAGCCCGTGTACGCCGCCACCGGCTCGCCCAGCACCCAGACGACGACCGCGTCGCTCGCCGGCACGCACACGGCGCCGACGTACAGCGGCACCGGGTCGCCCAGCGCCCAGGCGGCGACCGCGGCCCTGGCCGGCACCCACACGCAACCCGTGTACGCCGCGACGGGGGCGGTCAGCACCCAAACGGCGACGGCGTCGCTCGCCGGCACCGTGGCCCAGCCGGTCTACAGCGGCACCGCCGCCCCGAACGCGGCGGCCGCGACCGCCAGCCTCGCCGGGACGCACACCCAGCCCGTGTACGCGGCCACCGGGGCGGTCAGCGCCCAGACGGCGACGGCGGCCCTGGCCGGGTCCGTCGCCCAGCCCGTGTACGCCGGCACCGCGGCCCCGAGCGTCGCCCGGGCCACCGCCGCCCTGTCCGGGTCCGTCGCCCAGCCCGTGTACGCCGGCACCGCGGCCGTGACCCACGCCGTCACGGTCGCCGCCCTGGCCGGGACGCACACGCAGCCGGTCTACGCCGCGACCGGGGCCGTCACGACCGGGTCGGCGACCGCCTCGCTGGCCGGCAGCGTCGCCCAGCCCGTCTACACGGGCTCCGGAGCCCCCCAGACGGGATTTGCCACGGCCGGGGCGTCCGGGGCGTTTACGGCCCCCGTATACGCGGCCGTCGGGGCCGCCGAAACGCCCGCCGCGGTGGCGGACGGCGTGGCCGAGGTGGTGCAGCCCGTCTACGCGGCGATCGCCGTCACGTTCGTGGACGCGGCCGTCGCCGAGCTGGCCGGCGACGCGGCCGTCCCGACCTACGCCGGCACGGGCGACCCGGTCACCGCGGCGGCGACCTCGGCCGGCGGCGGCTTGGCGGTCGGCAGCCTCTACGGCTCGGCGGCGGTGCGGGTCCGGCCGGTGACGACGGCCGCCTACGGGAAGACGCACGCCATCGTCTACCGGGGCGACTTCAAGCTGCGGCAGCACGAGCTGCTGTACTGGATCGACGCCGAGTCCCCGGTCGCCCCCGGCCTCGCTTGCCTGGGGCTGGCCTGCTTCCGGTCGGGGGCGGTGTGGCTGACGCCGGTCGAGCGGCGGCGGAAGCTGGAGCTGCGGGCCGGGCAGGTGCTCCGCCCGTTCCCGGCCGAGCCGATCTACTGGCCCCGCACAACGGCCGGCGTCTACGCGGTTGTCGTGCCGGCCAAACTGCTGGTAGAGTACCCGGACCAGGAGGTGCCCCGTGCCTGAAGCCGACGCGACCCGTGACGCCCTGGTGGCCGAGCGGGCCGCCCTCCAGGACCGGATTCAGGCGCTCCGGACCCGGGTCCAGGAGATCGACCGGACGCTGGCCGACGGGGACGCCAAGCGGGGCCTCGCCCGCCGGCTCGCCAACCTGACGCCCGCCGAGCGGAAGCTGCTCGAAGACATGGCCGAGCAGAAGAAGCTCGAACAACTGGGGCTCCGCAACCCCGACGGCACCGTCCGCCCGCGGCCCCGCTGACGGAGGGACTCACGTGGCCCGCGTATTCGGCTGGCTCGGCCGCATCGGCCGCCCCCAACAGGTCGCCCGGCCGGAGGCCCAGCCGGACTGGCACCAGACGCTGCTGACGCTCCACAACGAGGCCCGGGCCGCCCGCGGGGCCGCCCCGCTGACCGCCGACTGGCCGCTCCGGGAGGCCGCCCAGGCGTGCGTCGCCCGGTTCGCCGCCGGGCGGGGGGCCGGGGCGGTCGCGGAGCAGACCGTGCGGGCCGGCTACGTGTTCCGGACCGCCGGGCAGAACGCCGCCGCCGGCCAGCCGACGCCCGACGCGGCGTTCGACGCCTGGATGGCCAGCACCCCCCACTTCCGCAACGTCGTCAACCCGGACTTCGTCCACTTCGGGGCGGGCCGGGCGGCGGACGCCGCGGGGCTGGTGTACTGGTGCTGCGTCTTCGCCGCCCCGACCGTGCGTGGCGGGCCGACCGCCGTCGCGTACGTCCACGCCCCGGCCGGGCTCGTCGCCGGCGCCCCCGGACTGGAGTAGCCATGCGTGTCGTCCCCAGCCAGTTCCGCGACTTCCTCTACCCGATCTCGTACCTGCGGGTCGGGACGGCCGGGCGGCTCACCTACCGGCTGGCCGACGGGAAGCGGACGCTCGTGTCCGTGGAGGCCCACGCCGGGCAGGTCATCAACGCCCCGATCATCGGCGTGCTGCCGAACGGCACCTCGGCGGGCGGGCTGACGACCCGGGCCTTCGCGCCCGGCGACGCCGCCGACGCCGCCACGCTGCCGCTCGGGCCGGTGCCGCCGGACGAGTTCTACGACGGCACGTTCCCGCTCTACAACACGATCGCCGGCGACGAGGTGGTGCGGGGGAACGCCGGGGCGTGGGAAGACCCGACCGGGGTCTGGGTCATCTCGGCCGGCATGCTGTGGGGCACCAACGTCGCGGCGTCGAACGGGTTCCTGACGCAGTTCCTGAAGCGGCCGGTCGAGGAGTCGCAGGCCGACTGCGCGATCACCGTCTCGGTCCCGATCAACTTCCGGACGGGCAGCTCGCTCCTGGGGCAGGTGCTGCGGCTCCAGGCGAACGGCGACCACTACCTCGCCCACACCGACGGGGCGACCTCGTACGTGTACCGCGTCCGGGGCGGCACCCCGACCCTCGTCGGCAGCCACGCCTGGGGCGGCGGGCCGTACATCGGGACGCACCCGTACGACTTCGAGTTCTCCGCCGCCGGGGCGTCGCCGGTCTCGCTCCGGGTGCGGGTGTGGGACACCTACGGCCCGACGCCGACGCTGTACGACGACTACACCGTGGCCGACTCGTCCGGTTCGCGGCTCACGGCCGCCGGCCCGCCCTCCCTGTCGTGCTGGCAGAACACCTCGGTCCGCCTGACCCGGGTCCAGATCCGCCCCGTCCGCTGACCTTGGCGCCGCCGGCCGGGCCGGGTAGAAACGTCCAACGGTTGCGGGCCTCCCCGGGTCGCATGAAGCGACGAAAAGGCGTCCGGCTTGCGGGTCTGGGCTTTACCAGACGTCCGGCTTGCGGGTCTGGGCCTACCAGACGTCCAGGTTGGCCCGGTTATGCCGGTGCGGGGACCGACGCCAGGAAACTGGTCCCCCGCCACGGACCCGAGCGTATCGGGTGGCTGGTGCTGCATCCTCAGCAGCCGGGTTGGCCGTGCGTAACGCGGCCGGGGGCAGGCGGTCATCAGCCCCGCGGAGCACGGACGGAACACTCCGTAGACTTGGGATCGCGGCCCTTGCGAGTCGGGCCATACCGACGAGTGCGGCACCGCAAGCGGTGCAGGTTTCAGCAGGCCGTCCTATATCGGCCGCGTCGCTCACCCGGACGCAGGGTGACACTCCCGCCGGGACTCCAGAGGCCACTCGGTCACCGCCTTCGGGCACAGACAACTGGCCGACGACTCGCGGCGGGACAGCACTCAAACCCGGCGACCCCGCCCGAATCCGGGCGGGGTCGTCTTACAAGGACACCTCACATGCGGTTCAATCACCGGCAACTGCGGGACGCGACGACCAAGGTGAAGCAGGCGGAACGGGCGGCCCGGCGGCGGGCCTCCCGGTGGAGCGCCGTGATCGGCCTCGTCGCGGGGGCCGCGATCGCCCACGTGTACGCCCACCACTGCCCGGCCGCCGTGCAGCGGGTGGGCGACTTCACCCGGGACGTGCTCATCGGGCCGGCCGTCACCGGCTGCGTCGAACTGTTAAGCCGCCGCGAGGGCTAAGCCATGCGGGTCGGGGTCGTCGGGCTGGGGGTCGTGGGCGGCAGCACGTTCCAGGTGCTGCGGCGGCGGCTCGAAGGCGTGGTGTCGTACGACACCAACGGGTCGGGGAGCTGCTCGTCGCTGGCCGAGCTGGCCGACGCGGTGGACATCGCCGTCGTGTGCGTGCCGACGCCGCCCGGCCTCGTCAACCGGCTGGACACGTCGATCGTCGCCGCCGTCTGCAAGGCCGTCCAGAACGTGAAGGTCACCGTCGTCCGCTCGACCGTGCCGATCGGCACGTGCCGGACGCTGCCGGGCAACGTGGTGTACTGGCCGGAGTTCTGCAACGCCCGGTCGGCCCTCCAGGACATCCTGCTCGCCCACCACGCCTTCCTCGGCGGCCCCCGCGAGCTGACCGACCAGATCGCCTACCTCGGCACCCAGGCCGACCTGTGGAAGCAGCCGCACCTCGGCCGGTGGGAGGACGTCGAGGCCCTGAAGCTCGTCACCAACGCCGCGATGGCGGTGAAGGTCGCGTTCGCCAACGAGGCCAAGGCCGTCGTCGAGAAGCACGGCGGGACGTGGGCACAGGTGGCGAAGCTGCTCGCCTTCGACCACCGGCTCGGGGCGATCGGCTGGCAGGTGCCGGGGCCGGACGGGCTCCCCGGGTTCGGCGGGGCCTGCCTGCCGAAGGATCTGAACGGGTTCTGCGCCCAGGCCGACGACGTCCACGTCCCGACCGAGGTGGCGACCGCCGCCCGGCGGGTGAACAAGAAGGTGCGGCCGAAGGAGCCGAAACCGTGCCCGCCCTCAGCGTAGTGGTCCCGACCGCCGGCCACCCGGACCGGCTCCGCCGGACGCTCAACGGGCTCGCCCACCAGCGGATGACCGACTTCGAGGTGCTCGTCTGCGACGACGGGCTCGACGACCGGACGGCCGACGTGTGCGGCGAGTTCGCCGCCCGCCTCGACGTGTTCTGTAGCCGGACCGCGGTCGGCAAGGGGGCCGGGTACACCCGGAACCGCGGGGCCGAGATCGCGGCCGCCGTCCGGGTGCTGTTCCTGGACGACGACTGCGTGGCGTCGCCCGACGTGACGGCGTGGCACACCGGCTGGGCCGCCGAGCCGGTCGGCCTCCTGGGGCTGCGGCGGATGGTCCAGCCCCAGCACGTCGGCGACCTGGACGACCCGACCAAGCTGGCGGCGGCCCGGTGGCGGCCCGAGGCCCGGGCGGCGGTGCCGCAGCAGTACGCGGCCCTGAAGGCGGCCAAGCGGCCGCTGCCCGACTACCACAAGTTCGCCTGGACCTGCCACGTCAGCTACCCGACGCACAAGCTGTGGGAGGTCGGCGGGTTCTGGCAGGAGTTCCGCGGGGCCGGGTTCGAGGATCTGGAGATCGCCCTGCGGCTCGCCCGGGCCGGGGTCGCGCTGGTCCCGTTCGCCGAGCCGGTGGTGTACCACCAGAACCACCCGCAGTCGAAGCACCAGTCGCTCAACACGGCCCACAACCGCGACCGCTACCTCGCCACCGTCAACGACAAGGCCGTCGTGTTCCGCCCGGGAGGGCTGAGGAAATGACGCTCGACGAAGCGCAGGCTATGGTGGAGATGACGGCCCGCGTCTTCCCCGACGTGGTCGAGGCGGTCGCCGTCGTCGCCGAGAACTTCCCGACGGAGTGGTGTACCGCCGACAACGGCGGGCGGGAGTACGAGCAGCCGGAGGAGGCGCTCCGCCGGCTCGCCGCCCACCTCCGGGTGAAGACGATGACGCCGGCCGAGCGGGCCGAGTGGTGGCGGAACGCCGTCGGGCGGCCCAATAGCGTGATTAAGCGGGCCAGCGGGGACTGACGTGAAGGCGAAGTACAAGCCGCTGGTCGTCGCCACCCTGGACACCGCCGACCTGATGGCGGGGGCCGCCGCCTTCCTCCGCTCGTTCGCCGAGAAGGTGGGGCCGGCGGCCGACCTCGTGCTGGCGACGGAGGCGTCCCGGGCGCTCCGGGACGCCCTGAAGCGGGCCGGCGGGACGCTCAACCGAAGCACCCTGCCCGACCACCCGAACCTGCGGGCCGCCGACGCGGTCGCCCGGGTGGCCCGCGACCAGCCGGACCGGCCGACGCTCGTCGTCCACGCCCGGTACACGGTGTTCCAGCACGCCGACGTGTTCGCCGGGTACGTGCCCGAGGCGGTGAGCGTGGCGGCCGAGGGCGGGGTGGTCGCCCACGACCCGCACCACCGGGGCAAGTGGGACGAGGCGGCCGCGGCCGGGGCCACGCTGCTGCCGGATGACCGGGCGGACGTGTCGGTCGTCGGCGGGGCGGTGGCCGCCGGCCCGGCCCGGCTGGTCGCC
>JACCDG011655916.1_pt1 | contig 12115 bp, 8 predicted proteins | sample 7442471 | NCBI WGS metagenome assembly JACCDG01 (sample SAMN15323444, study PRJNA562643) | freshwater metagenome | isolation source: river surface water | place: USA:Blue River Watershed | collected 2017-08-17
GGGCGATCTTGCCGATCAGGTCGACGACGGTGCCGATCTTGCGGGCGGCCTCGCCGAGCTCCTGGACGGCGACCTGCGCGCGGCCGGCCTCGGCCACGGCGCCGCGCGTGAGTTGGCCCGATTCGGAGGTTAGGCGGGTGATCTCGCCGGTGCACGCGCTGAGCTCGTGGCAGGCGGCGGCGACCGCGGTGATGTTTTTCGCGGCCTGCTCGGTGGCGACGGCCACTTCGCCGGCGAGCGTGCGGGTGGCGCCGACGTGCTGGCTGATGGCGGCCGACGTTTCGCGCATGTGGTTGGCGGAGGCGGCGACGGAGGCGCCGGTGGCCGTGACGCGGGCGGCGACGGCGGCACGGTCGGCCTCGAAGGCGGTGATCGTCTCGGCGTCGGCCTTCATCTTGCTGGCCGCGGCGTTGATCTTTTGGGCGCCGATCCGGTAGGCGCCGAGCAGGCCGCGCTCAAGGATCGGACGGTGATACTCGCCGCGCGCGCAGTGCTCGAGGGCGGCGGCGGACTCGCGCACGTAGGCGTCGGCGGTGTCGAGGAGGAGATTGATGGCGCGGGCGAGCCGGGCGAATTCGGGGTCGGCGGGCGAGGGAGAGATGCGGGCCTCGAGGTCGCCGCGCGCGGCGCGTTCGCAGATGTCGGCGATCCGGGCGATGAAGTCGGTGGAGTCCATGGGGATCAGGCGGCGGCGCCGAAGCGGGTGTGGGCGGAGAGGCCGAAGACGAACTGGCCGTAGGTCAGGCCGGCGGCCTGGAGACGGCCGACGAGCACGGTGGTGGAGGCGGAAACGGCGACGGTGCGCTCGCGGTGGCGTTTCTCCTCGGCGAGGAGCTCGGCGTAGAGCGCCTGCACTTTGGGCAGCGCGTCAGGGTAGGGGACGCGGCGATTGGAATGGTAGCCGACGATGCGGCCGGCGGTGTCGAAGCTCGGCGTGACGTGGGCGAAGACCCAGTAGTGGTCGCCGTTGCGGGCGCGGTTGAGCACGTAGGCGAAGATTTCGCGGCCGTCGTGGAGCGTGTCCCAGAGCAACTTGAAGACGCAGCCCGGCATGTCGGGGTGGCGGATGATGTTGTGCGGCTGGCCGAGCAGGTCGGCCTCGGTGTAGCCGGCGACGCGGCAAAAGACATCGTTCGCGTAGGTGATGATGCCGCGCGGGTCGGTCTTGGAGACGATGATTTCGTCGGTGCCGAACGTGCGTTCGATGCCGGTGAGGGTGACGGCGCGGGACATGGCGGGTGGCGTTTCCCCGCGACATCGGCGGAAAACGGGCGGGCTTGAGCCGCGCGGCCGGCGATACCGGGGCGCGTATTGACCAAAACTGCGCGGATCTTGGCGTGCGGCGCGGCGCGCGCCCGGGCGGAGCGGCGGGCGAGGCCGGGCGGAATCAGGGGCGCTACTGATGCGCGGGAGCGGCTACTTTTTCGCGGGTTCGAGCGAGTAGCCGTCCTTGCGGTCGAGCATGGACCAGCCGGCGGCGGCGAGTTCCTTGCGCAGGGCGTCGGCGGAGGCGAAGTCCTTGGCGAGTTTCGCGGCCCAGCGTTTTTCGGCGAGGGCGGCGACGGCGGAGGGGATGTCGGCCTTGGGCGCGGCGGGGGCGGTGAGGTCGAGGCCCAGGGCGAACATCGCGCGATCGAAGGCCGCCGCGTTCATCTGCGCCGGCGGCGTTTGATTCACCGTCGTGAAGATTGCGCCGAAGGCGCCGGGTGTGTTCAGGTCGTCGGACACCGCGGCCAACACGGGTTCAAGGATGGAAACTTTGCCGTCGGCGCCGGTCATTGCGGCGCGGTAGGTGCGGAGTGTGCCGAGGGCCTTTTCCGCCGCGTGCAGCGACTCGAGCGTGAAGTTCAGCTGCTTGCGCGGGTGGCCCATGAGCAACGCGTAGCGCAGCGCCATCGGGGAGAAGCCCTTCGCCTTGAGGTCGTCGAGGGTGTAGAGGTTCCCGAGGCTCTTGCTCATCTTCTTGCCGTCCACGAGCAGGTGCTCGCTGTGATACCAGTGGCGCGAGAACTGGCTGCCGTTGCAGCATTCGCTCTGGGCGATCTCGTTTTCGTGGTGCGGGAAGAGCAGGTCGACGCCGCCGGTGTGGAGGTCGATGGTGTCGCCGAGGTGCTTCTTGCTCATCGCGCTGCACTCGATGTGCCAGCCGGGGCGGCCCTGGCCCCAGGGGGACGGCCAGAAGTTGTCGCCGTCGTCGGGTTTATGAGCCTTCCAGAGGGCGAAGTCGGAACCGTCCTCCTTTTCGTCGGCGTCGTGGGTCTGCGGTTTGCCGGCGAGGGCGGAGCCGACGCGGAGCTCGCGCTCCTTCACGCGGGAGAGCGCGCCGTAGCCGTCGAAGGAGGATACCTTGAAGTAAACGGAGCCGTCCTCGGTGCGGTAGGCGTGGCCGCGCCTTTCGAGGGCGGCGATCATGTCGATCTGCTCGGGGATGTGGCCGGTGGCGGTGGGTTCGACGTGGGGCGCGAGGCAGTTGAGGGCGGCGCAGTCGGCGTGGAATTTTTCCGTCCACTGCTTGGTGACCGCGGCGAGCGAGCGGCCCTCCTCGCGGGCGCGGCGGATGGTCTTGTCGTCGACGTCGGTGAGGTTGCGGACGTGTTTCACCTTGTCCTTGCCGAACTCGAGTTCGAGGAGGCGGCGGAGGAGATCGTTGACCACGAAGGTGCGGAAGTTGCCGATGTGCGCGGGAGCGTAGACGGTGGGGCCGCAGTTATAGAAGCGGTAGACGCCGTCGGGCTGGGCGGGGCGCAGCTCGCGGGCGGTGCGGCTGAGGGAATCGTGGAGGGTGATCGGCATGGTCTGAACAGAGCGGAAAAACGACAGAACGACAGAGGGCGGAACGACAGAGGGATGGAGCGCCGGAGGCGGGATCGAAAGGAGCGCACGAGGCTCCGAACGTGGGTGGCGAAACGACTCCGTCGTTCCGCTACGCAGGGGAAATGGCCGCCGGAAGGGGCAAGGCGCTTACACGGCGACACGCGCGCACGTAGTTCGCCAGGTGGCGACCTCCCGGGCGCAAGCGGTGCTAAGACGTGTAGCGGGCGTGGGCATCTGAATCCGTAAGGGCGGGAGAAAAAGGCCTGCGGCGGCCCGGTTCAAGAGCGGAAAGCGAAGGCGCGGACGCGTTCCGTGCGTGGCTTGCATACGGGCCGCGTGACGAAGGATAAACAGGGATGTCCACCCAACACGTCCTGCATGTGTTTCGCAGCCTGGATGTCCCAGGCGCGTTGGACATAGGCTTCGAAACCCGTGGACGATGGATGGACGCGCCGGCGGGCAATTTTTATTTAACCGAGGCCGGTGCGAACGAGTTGGCGGTGGCTATCTTGAACTCGGGAAGCGCGGATGCAGGGGAGTTGATGCGTCTCGCGAGTGTTTGGGACGGGGTGATTCTATTGGAGAAGTTGCAGGACGCCGAGGGCTCCTACCTCAGGCTGCGCAAGGAGCAGGACCGCGAGGCGATCGAATGGACGCTGGCTCACGACGAGAGCCTAAAGCTGGCGTCGATGATCCAGCGTGAGACGAGGGCCTGCTAGGGCAACGCGACCTGCAGGCGCAGGAACTTGCGCGGGGCGGCGGCGAGGGGGGCGGTGAAGCGGATCGTTTGCACGCTGCCGTTGTCGGCGAGCACGGTGCTGGCGCCGACGGCGGCGACCCAGGCGCCGACGGAGAGGTCGGGGCTTTCCTGCACGGTGAACTGGAGGTCGCTCGCGGCTTTGGACTTCGGGTAAACGAGGCTGAGCAACGGGGCGTCCGGGTCGATCACGGGCAGGAGTTGCGGGTCGGCGGCGTTGGGATTTCCGCCCAGGGCGCGTTCGAGGAGGTTGGTCACGCCGTCGCCGTCGGGGTCGGCGGCGTCGGCGGCGGGGCCGCTGTCGAGCGTGGCGCCGAAGTTTTGGCGGCGCCACGTCTCGGCTTGGGTGAGCAGCGTGAGCGTGAAGCTACGCGAGCTGGTCGTGGCGCCGTCGCTGACGGTGATGGTCACGGTGCTCGTGCCGGAAGAAATGGCGGACGCGAGCGTGGCGGTGCGCGAGGCGCCGGTGCCGGAGAAAGTGATGTTGGCGGCGGGGAGGAGGGCGGTGTTGGTCGAGGCGGCCGTGAGGGCGAGGGCACCGATGGCGGTGTCGGCGTCGGAAAGAGTGAGCGGGACGGCGACCGTGGTGGTGCCGTAGTCGAGGACGAGGTCGGAGAGCGCGGCGAGGGCGGGCGTGGTGTTGGCGGGGGCGCCGTCGGGGCCGAGGGAGTAGTTGCCGGCGACTTGGGCGGCGGAGAGCACGCCGCCGTGGACGCGCACGCGGTTGAGGTAGCCGCTGTAGTATTTGGAACGCGTGCCGCCGGCGCTGTCGCGTTGGCAGGCGAGGTTGATCGGCTGGCTGGCGAAGGTGGCGAGCGGGCCGGCGAGCGTGCGGGTGTTGGCGAGGACGCCGTCGATGTAGACGCGCACGGTGGTGGCGCCGTCGTAGGTGTAGACGAGGTGGTGCCAGGCGCCCGCGCTTGGAGGGACGGAGCCCCAGCCGGTGTCGTAGCCGCCGCCCCAGTGGGTGACGGCGCCCCAGACGGAGTTGGAGGCGAAATTGAAGCCGAGGTCGCTGCCGTCGGGGGCGCCGCCGCGGTAGGCCCAGGAGACCATCGTCTCCTCGTCGGCGAGGGACGGGTTGTAGGCCCAGACCTCGATGGAGCGGTCGCTGGCGCCGTCGAGGTCGGCGGGCGTGTTGGCTGCGCTGGCGTAGGCCTGGGTGCTGCCGCTGAAGAGGACGCCGGGAACGCCGGCGACGGTGGTCTTGGTCGGCGTGCCGGTGCGGGCGAAGTTGCCCAGGGCGCTGCCGACGGCGACGTTGGTCCAGGTGGCGGCGCCGGCGCTGGCGTCGGTGGCTCGGAGATCGACATGGAGCGTGCCGGCGTCGGCGAGCGTGGCGGCGGGCTGCATCGCGGCGATGTCGGCGGCGGACAGGGCGGCGCCATGGAAACGCACATCGTCGAGGGCGCCGCGAAAGAACGGGAGAAGGGCGCCCTCGGAGCGGGCGAGGTAGTTGTGTTGTGGAGACGTGCCGGTGTTGGCGGCGAGAAGCTGGTCGGGGCGGATCGTGACCGCGCCGCCGGCGGCGAGGGCGCCGTTGACGTAGAGCGCGCCGGTGGCGCCGTTGAGCGTGACGGCCAGGTGGGACCAGACGCCGAGGGCGAGGGGCGCGGAGGCTAGGAGTGTTTGCTCGGCGCCGCCGTTGACGATGGAGAACCTGGCGTGGCCGGCGCCGTCGTCCGGGGTGACGTAGAGGCGGCGGGTGGATGTGGCGCCGAGCCAGAGGACGGGCTGGTTGGCGGCGCCGCCGAGGGGTTTGACCCAGGCGGTGAAGGTGAACTCGCGCAGGTCGGCGACGCTGCGGTCGAGGGCGACGGCCTGGGTGGCGCCGTCGAAGCCGAGGAATCCCTTGCGTTTCGCGTCGGCGGAAATCCAGGCGGGCGAGCCGAGGGTGAAGGCGTCGGTGGCGCCGTATTGGTCGAAGACGCGGGAGTCGTGCGCGGCGGCGAAGTCGTAGGCGGCGTAGAGTCCGGCGGGGAGGGCGCGGAGATGGGAGTCGGGCACGCCGACGTAGGGCACGTGGCCGAAGGCGACGCTGTTGGCTACATCGCGGCCGGAGAAGAAGTCGCCGTAGTCGCCCTCGATGACGGCGTTTCCGCTGAGGACGCCGGTGCTCGAGGCGGCCGCGCCCTTGGCGGTGGCGAGGTCCTGGAGCGTGCCGCCCTTGATGTTGGCGTGTTCGAGGACGCGGGCGTTGCCGGTGATCGTGCCGCCCTCGACGAGGGCCCAGTCGCGGATCTTGGCGAAGCCGTTGATCGTGCCGCCGCGCACCCAGGCGCGGCCGGAGAGGGTGGCGTTGCCGGAGATGACGGGCGAACCGGTGACGAGCGCGTAGTCCTCGAGGCGAACGTTGCCGCTGATGTTGGCGGTGTTGAAGACGCGGGCGCCGGGCGCGAGGTAGACGGTGGAGGCGACGGTGGCGGTGCTGGCTTTCCAGCCGCCGCCGTTGGCGTGCTGCACGAGGCCGGTGGTGGTGTTGATGTTGTCGCGCTGGCGCGGCACGGCGCCGGTCACCTGGAGTTCGTAGGGGAAACGCGTCTTCGACGGGTGAGAGCGGTAGGGGGCGACGGCCTCGTCGAAGTCGGGATTGTAGAAGGTCGAGGGCGTGGCGGCGACGGAGAGGTGGAGTTTGTTCTCGGTGGCGGCGAGAGTGACGGAGTTTTCTCCCGCGCCCCAGAGCGTGCCGTAGCGTTCGGCGCCGCTGTCGGAGATGACGATGAAACTCGCGCGCCAATCGGCGCCGCGGGCGGCGTCGGGCAGGCCGTGGAGATTCACGGTGACGACGCGTCCGGCGGTGCCGGTGGTCGAGGGGACGAGTTCGTGGATCGCGTAGGCGCCCTGCATCGGCGCCATCTCATAGGGCACGCGCCACCAGGACGGGTCGTCGGCGCGGCGCACGAGGTCGGTGAACTGCCAGCGCTGGGTGGCGGCGTTGTCGAGCGGGGCGCCGAAGGCGGCGAGCGCGGCCTGGATGTCGGTCTTGAAGGCGTAGTTGTAGGTGGCGCCGCGACGGGCGAAGTAGCCGACGATGTCCTTGAGCGAGGTGGTTGGCGTGAGGTTTTCGAGGAGCGTGAGCGGATACTGGCCGGAGGCGGTTTGCTGCCAGAGTTTGACGTTGGTGCCTTCGCCGAGGTCGGGGAGCGCGTCGGGGTTTTCGTCGAGATACATGAACAAGGGCCACGAGAGGTAGTAGTCGCGACCGTGGGCGATGACCTGGTGGGCGCAGCGCAGGTAGGTGGGGTCGATGCCGGAGCGCTGGTTGGAGGCGTAGAGGAGGCGGTAGTGCTGGTTGTAGCGTTCGCGGCCGTAGTTGGCGTGGCCCTCCCACCAGGCGCCGGGGACGTTGCCGCTGGTGTTGTGGAACTGGAAGCAGTGCATCAACTCGTGCGGGATGACGCCGGAAGGCGGGTTCTCGCGCAGGCCGTCGGGGGTGATGTTGAGGCGGGCGTGGGAGCCGTCGCCGCCGGCCCAGTAGCCGGAGTGCCAGGTGGTGATGTTGAGCTTGTAGCGCGTGCCGGTGGTGCCGGCGCCGGTGGCCCAGGCGGGCTCGCGGTAACCCATTTTGGCGACGTAGACCTGCCAGCATTCCTCGGCGTTGCGGAGGGTGTTGCGCGCCATGGTGGAGGTCCAGGAGGCGTGGGCGATGATGGCGTCGTTCCATAGAATGCGGAAGCGTTTGGATTCGAGCGAATAGACGGTTTGGCCCGGGCCGAACGCGGTGCCGCCCGGGGTGACGCCGCCGGCTGCGGGGCACTCGGTGGTGTAGCGCGGTTGATAGACGGGCGCGGACGGCTCGTCGCCGACGCGAACGTAATCGAGCGCGAAACTCATGCCGCTCGTGCCGGCGCCGTCGACGGGGTCGATCCGGAGGTCACGCAGGGTGCCGCGCCAGTAGACCTCGAGGCCGAGGTTGAGGCGGTAGGTGTGGAAGGCGCCGTCCTTGGGGATGAGCGAGGCGGGGATGTCGATCTGGCGCGTGGCGGCGAAACCGGCCGTGAGCGTGGTGCCGTAGTAAATCTGCACGACGCCCGCGTAGCCGGCGGGCACCTGAAGGCGCAGCTCGAGGAAGTCGTTGAAACCGAGGTCCAGATCGGGGCCGGAGGCGATGGAGGTGCGTTCGACGCGGCCGTCGGTGGTGGCGGTGACGCCGGAGAGAAGACCGCCGGAGACGGTGGTGCTGGCGTTGACGCCGGCCCAGCTCTCGAGCGCGCCGTCGGTGGCCCATTCGCTGGTCCATAGGCCGGTCAACGGCGTGGCGGGGTCGACCTCGACGGTGACGCCGGAGGCCAGCGCGACCGGCGCGGCGAGGGCGCGGGCGCCGATCCAGAGGCTCAGCGATGCGCAAACGAGCAAAGAGACGAGGGCGGTGCGGCGGGGCATGGGGAAGGGTGGCGATGTTTGACGCCGCCGTGGTTTGGGCAACGGCGGCCGTCTTGTATTATCCCAATACATCAGGACACGGCCGGCGGCGCGCGGCGGGCGCGGGCTTGCGCTTCGGACTGGCGGGGGCGCGGAGCGGCGTTAACTAGTGCGGCATGTCTTCGCACGATTCCCTCCGTCTCGATCTCGCCGTTCGTCCGCGCCGCCTGCGCCGCTCGCCCGCGCGCCGCGCGCTCGTGGAGGAGACGCAACTGCGCGCCGCGGACCTGATCGCGCCGCTTTTCGTCGTCGACGGAAAACCCGCGCCCGAGGAGATCGCGTCGATGCCGGGGCAGTTCCGGTTGAACATCGCCGACCTCGTGAAGGAGTGTCGCGCGCTTTGGAAACTGGGCGTGAAGGCGGTGGCTCTTTTCCCGAAGCTGGACCCGAAGCTCAAGAACGCCGAGGGCACGGAGGAGCTCAACGAGGACGGGCTCATTTTGCGCGCGGTCCGCGCGGTGAAGAAGGCGGTGCCGGAGCTCGTCGTGATCACCGACGTGGCTCTCGATCCCTACACGAACCACGGGCACGACGGCGTGCTCAACGCGGCGGGCGACGACGTGGACAACGATCGCACGGTCGCGCGGCTCGCGGCGATGGCGGTGCGTCAGGCGCGGGCGGGCGTGGATTTCGTGGCGCCGAGCGACATGATGGACGGGCGCGTGGCGGCGGTGCGCGCGGCGCTGGACGCGGAGGGTTTTTCCGAGACGGCGATCCTCGCCTATTCGGTGAAGTTCAACTCCGCCTACTACGGACCCTTCCGCGACGCGGTGGGCAGCGCGCAGGCGGCGGGCACGAAGCTGCTCAGCAAGGCGACCTACCAGCTCAATCCCGCGAACCGGCGCGAGGCGTTGATCGAGGCCGCCCTGGATACCGCGGAGGGCGCGGACATTCTCATGGTCAAGCCGGCCGGCGCCTACCTCGACATCATCCGGGATGTGCGCGAGCGCAGCGACCTGCCGCTCGCGGCGTATCAGGTGTCGGGCGAATACGCGCAGATCCACGCGGCGGCGCGGCTGGGTTGGCTCAACCTCGAGCGCACGCGCGACGAGTCGCTGCTCGCGATCAAGCGCGCGGGGGCGAGCCTGATCCTGACCTATTTCGCGAAGGACGTGGCGAAGGCACTGGCCTGAGCCGGCGGGGCGGTTCGTGACCCGCGGGGCCTACTTTCGTCTCGGCCACCAAGCGGGGCGCCAGTCGCGGCGGCCCGGCTTTGGCTTCGACTCGAGCGCGGCGACCTTCGGCGCCGGGGACGGTTCCGTGTAAAGTCGGAGCAGGCCGGCCACGGCGGATTCGAGGCTGAGATCCTCGAGCGAGACGACGAGGCGGGCGTAGGGCACGCCCGAGGCCACCGCCGAGCGCAGCCGCGCGCTTTGTTCGTCGAAATATTCGATGAGCCGCGCGGCCTTGGATCGAAGCTCCGGAGACGGCGAGGCGGAATCGCGGGCCAGCGCGATCCGCTCCTCCACGCCGAGGGGACGGACCAGGTGTCCCATCGCCTCGACGAGATGAAGCCCGTGGTTGCGCGGGCGAAAAGGCAGGTGGCGGGCGAGCGTCTCCTCGTCGACGTGGGTGACGGCGTTGAGCAGGTCGCGAAACTCCCCGCCGATGATCACGGCCCGGGACGCGCCGCGGGAGAAATCGAGGAAGGCGCCGAGCGTATGCAGGCCTTCGCGCTCGCAAAAGTGAAGCGTGCCCGGAGGAAGGTTGCAGAGGGCGAGGGGGAAGTCGGCCGGGATGCCGAGCCGATCAAGATTTCGGCGGATCGGATCGACGGCGGCTTCCGCGCCGCTGGCCACCTCGGCCATCTCGCCGAACGACGCGTCGAAGGTCAGCGTGCCCCGGAGGATTTCGGCGAGCGCGTCCAGTCGCGCGGGCGCGAGGCCTTGGGCGCGGAGCCGGGCCAAGGCCTCGCCGTAGGAAAGGTCGATGTAGGCGGAGGGTTTTTCGTCCTGTCCTTCCATCGGCCAGGCGCAGCCGTCGATGTTCTGGGCCAGCGCGTGGAGCGGCGCCTCGAGCAGGGGCGAACCGTGGAAGGCGAGGCGGAGGGAGTCCCATTCGGCGGGCGCGATACGAGGCGGAAGCGAGGCGGGAGCCGGCATGGCGGGGAGGGCCGAGGGAGGGCGGAGCAGGGAGTTCACAGGAGCGAGTGGCGCACGAGTTCGAGCGCGAGGGCGCGGTAGTCGCCGACGATGCCGGCCGAGTCGGCCGCGGAGTCGGCGGAGACGAGCGGCACCGGCAGGCCGAGCGTCACGGCTCGGCGCACGAGCGTGGCGTCGCGCACCATGGCGGAAAAAATCCTGGCGGTTCGGGAGACGCGGCGGGCGGTCTTGAACTGGTTCAGTCGAAGCTGCATTCGCATCTTCGGCACCTCGACGTCGGTGTTGGCCTTCACCGCGTTGAAGAGGATGCCCTCGACCTGGGCGGCGGGTCCGTAGACGGTGCGGCGAAAGCCCGCGGAGGCGTCCTGGAACGCCGCGAGCTTTTCCACCAGAAGGGTGAAGCCGATCAGCGACAGCGCGTCGGGATTGGCGGGGACGTAGATCTCGGAGGAGGAAAAGACGCCGCATTGCGACGCCCGCAGGACGTTGGGCGGGCAGTCGAACAGGATGTAGTCGTAGTCCTTTTCCACGCTCGCGAGCTGCTCCCGGAAAAGCGCGTAGGGCGGCTTTCGCGGATCCACGACGAAGTCGGCCTCGAGGTCGACGAGGTTGAACGAGGTCGGAAGCAGATCCAGACCCGGCAGGGCGGACCGACCTTCGCGGTCTTGCACGACGTCGCGCACGATCAGGTCGGTGATCGGCGGCGGCGACGGCTGGAACAGGCGGAAAAGCGTTCGCCCCGGATCTGAGGCGATCGGATTCCAGCGCTCGAGACGCAGCAGCCAGATGGAGGCGTTGGACTGCGTGTCGAGGTCGCAAAGGAGCACGCGGTTGCCCTGCTGCGCGAGGCAGGTGGCGAGGTTGACGATCAGGGAGGTTTTACCCACCCCGCCCTTGTAATTCACGAATGCGATGCGACGCGCCATGGCTCCAGATAAGGAATACGCCTAGGAGGACGTCCGGGCCGGAGGCGGGCGCAATCCGCAAGCGGGCGCGGGCGGTTACAAGTGCGTAACGGTAATGTGAATACGCATTGTTTTTGCGCGGGCGGTTACGGGCCGGTGACGCGGGGGTTAAATCGAAAACCCGCGTCCGATTGAGGTTTGCCGGAGCGCGACCGGGGTAACATCCCCGGCGACGTCATGAGCGTCCCCGTCGTCCCTCTCTCCGCGTTCGGCAATCTGGCCGGCTCCGCCCTGGCCGACGATCTGCGCCGGCTGGTGGCGAATCCCGGGTATGTGGCGCTGGTCCTCTACTCCGACACGCTGGGGGAACAGCTCGCGATCCTGCCGGTCGGGGCGGGGCAGGTCCACGAGCGTCTGGAGGAGGTGGGCGGCGGCGAGATCGAGGGGCTGCGTCCGCTCTGCGCGCTGCGCCTTCGTGGCGAAGCCGCGACCCGTTCCAGGGACGACGACCGCGAAAAGGAACTGGCGCGCACGGAGGAGAGCCTGCGGGCGAGGGAGCGCTACATCGCGGAGTGCGAGCAGCGGCTGGCCGAGTTGGGGCAGGGCCTTTCCGAACGGGAGGCGATGCTCGAGCAGCGCGAGCAGATGCTGATCGAGAAGGAGCGGGAATTTTTCCGCCGCAGCGGCGAGGCGGCGCGCCGGGCGGCGCAAGCCTGAGCGGTTTCCTCCTTGCACGCGGATTTTCGATGAGCTCCCAGTCCAATAACTCTCCCTTCGCCGCGCGGTCCTCCACCCGTCCGGCGGCTCCGGTTTCGACCGTTTCGCCGGCGGTCGCGGCGTCGGGGTCCTCGCGGAAAAACACCCCCGCGATCATCGCGGTCTTGGCGGGGGCCTTGCTTCTGGCCGGCGCCGCGGCCTGGTGGCTGACCCGCTCGGGCGCGGCCGAGCCGGCGTCCGTATCGCCCGCCGCGGTCGCGCCGGAAAAACCCGCGACGCCGGTCGAGGCGCCCGCGGAAAAAGCCGCGCGACTGTCGAAGGCGTTCGCCGCCGTGCAGGCGCGTGGCGCCGGCCTGAGTCTCGACGACACGGCGCGCGCCACGCTCGCGGACGCGACC
>JACCDG011955637.1_pt1 | contig 12114 bp, 8 predicted proteins | sample 7442471 | NCBI WGS metagenome assembly JACCDG01 (sample SAMN15323444, study PRJNA562643) | freshwater metagenome | isolation source: river surface water | place: USA:Blue River Watershed | collected 2017-08-17
AAAATTGATGCTCAAAAAAATCACAAAGTGGATAATTTCTCGATCTTATTTTTGAAGATAGGTGTCCTGAACCGTTGATTTTGTAGACTTTCTCGTGGTTAAGTAGCGGCGGAGATTTGGAGAGAAGATCGTGCTCAATGGTGAAAATCCTAAGAAACTAAAGTTAAAAAATTTCTTAAACGAATTTCTTGAGAGTTGGAATGAGCGAGAGCAGTAGTTCAGAATTATTTAGCACAACAAACTCACCTTGACGGTGTTATGCTGGAATAGAAACTGTAATAGGAACTTCTAAAATAGATTTGATTTCGTTGTACAGATTAACACTCTCTTCTTCTGTTTCTATGTCTAAAATTAGACTAAATCTGATTTCACTATCTTCAGGTTTAATATTTTTATCATCTTTCCACCACCCAATTACTGGATAAACTATTAACTTATCCATCGTAGCAAGATCAATACTTCTACCTTCCCAACTGTCTTTTAAAACAGTTCCAGCTATTTTATTTCTGGTTTTTATACCCAACATCCAATTTATAGGAGAGCTTTCCTCTTTGACATCGCTATCACTTTTTAACGCTTTATTAATCCTTTCATAAAATACTTCCTCTTTCTCATCTTTTCTTTTCAGCTCAAATCTGAGACCATAAGACTGGTATTTAAATTTATTTTTATTACCTCTGGAACCAGCTTTTGGGGTTATAAAATACGACAAAGTAACTTTTAGCTTAACTTTTTTATCAAATAATTCTTCCAGAGTCTTAGTAGGCCAAGGCAAATCAAATACTACGCATTGATGCTTTTTTTGTTCACCAAATAATTGAAACGCACTTTGAGAGATTAAAGTCAGAGAATTCTGAGCACTTTTTCTGGCCTTTTCTAAATTTGGAATTCCAAAACCACATTGCCTTAAAAAGTTAACTTTACCATCCATGTTGTTGCCTGAAAAAACTGGATTAGTAAGCCTATTTCTTAACATAGACTCACTCCATTCAGCAGAATGAACAATAAGACCCTTAATTGTTTCCGGCCAATATTCTGGATATGATTCCATCAAAATGGATGCAAATCTTCCAGCTAGAGCTGTAGCCGCACTAGTTGCATTAAATTCTATTAGTTCACCAGATGTCTGAAAATTTGGATTGGTTGTTATCAGGTCTAAATGAAAATCATTTGAGATGCGATTGTTGCTATCTACCACTTTATTTCCACCCTCAAACAAAACCTCTGGTTTGATCGGAAAATTATCATAATCATAATTTAGCATTGAAAACCTGCTGTGTGGGGAAATATCGAAAGCCTCTGATACAGGAGATACGCCATCACTTCTTAAATTTGAGCAATCTGTTTTTTCTGTATAAGCCCCTACACTTAAAATATTCCAAGACTGAGAAGGATTTTTTATGCAAGCAGCTTTTTGATATTGTAAATAGTCATCTTTGGAAAAAGATCCTGAAACTGATTGCGGTTCGCAGTTTCCAACTGAAACCAAAAATAAAGCCTTATTTTGGAAAATAATTTCATCCAACTTTGTTGAGTAGGCAGAAGGCATTCCTTCGCTACCATCGGGATTTGTAGTGATTGCCAAAACATAGTTTTTTCTGTGTTTTATTTTTTCTTCTGCAAGAATTAAAGCGTCATTAACCAATCCTGCAGGCTCATCAACTTGATTTTCCTCTGAATAATTAAGAGCTAATATTTTAATAGAGGCCAGACTGTGAGGAATATCTATTTTCCCCTGAGAATTCAATAATGTGGAAAAATCACCATAAGCACAGATACCAGCCATTCTAGTTCCGTGTTGTCCTGCGTATGATGCATCATGAGTCCCCCAATTCTGATCTAGAGTCAAGTTTCTATCTGAAGAAATTAACTCTTCTAAAAGAGAGTGCCCTCTATTAACTCCAGTGTCTAATATAACTGAAGTAGTGCTGAAATTTTTATTAATTGATATTCTGCTCTTTAAATCATTCAAAACTTCAATCTGATCACTTTTTTCTAGATCAAGAAAGTGAGTTACTTTCTTAGCGAATCTAATCTCTGCCACATAGCTCAACTCACTAGATATAGCATTTAATATTTCTTGATTAGCTTTAACCAATGCAACAGTTCTATCTCCTAGGTTTAACTCCCGTGGATTAAAAATTATACCTTCAAATCTTTGCTTTAAGAATTCTGTAAAATCAGAAAAAATATTGTCATCATTTGGTAACCAAACCTCAATCCAATAATATTTGTTTGAATTAAAATCTTCTGGCAAGCTGTAATCAGTAACAAGATCTTCAAATGATTTTAATATTTCTATCTTGTCTATGGTTAAGCATAATTTGGACTGATTGATCTGTCCGTTTCGTCTTACTTGTAATTTTTTACTAAATTCTTCGAAAGCTTTCTCATTTTTGAACTGCACATTGGCTATGATACGCCTATCGTTTTCTTCCCAATCTTCTTTAATAGAAAGAAGTCGTAAATCTCCCTTTGAAGTATCTAATCTTTCGTAAAAAAAATCCCTATTTGTTTCCCCAGATATTTTTAATGTAGTACTGATTGGTTTATTATCCTGACCTAGAGCTTTTTTGATGTCTTCAAGTTCCTTTCTTTTTTGCTTATGATAATCAGATGGTCTATCTGGTGGCAGATTCTCACTTCCCCTACCGCTTCCAGAAAATTTAATATCAGAAACTTTTGGACGAAAATTTAAATGATCGTAGATTCTGTTAGACATTGTTATCTAAATTTTATTTGTACTTTTACGATCATTCACTGCTGATAGTACAATTTTATTAGATAGAGTTTTGTAACTATTGAGAACTTTTAATTTCTGAAGATCGTGGCATATCTTTGTAATTTCATCAAAACTTAAACCATCTGATTGTTCGGCAACCTTATCCCAGTTTATACCAGTTGTTTCTAGGTTACCTAATCTGCACTTGAATGTTTTAACAATTAATTCTTTGTCAGGAAGCCTATACTCCAAAACATCATCAAATCTTCGAAAGAGAGCTTTATCTAATAAAGTCACATGATTTGTTGCAGCTAATATTACGCTATCATTTGGAGCCTGTTCTATAAATTGTAAAAATGTATTTAATATTCTTCGGATCTCCCCAATATCATTACCTAGATCACGACTACTACCAACTGCATCGAATTCATCAAAAAAATACACCCCTTTTATTCTTTTAATTTGTTCAAAGATAAGTCTTAATTTTGCAGATGCTTCTCCCATGTACTTTGTTAATAATCGGTCTAGTTGAACTGTAAAAACTGGAAGTTGTAGTTCTCCCCCTATAGCTCTTGCGGTCATTGTTTTCCCAGTTCCTGGAGCTCCTACCAATAATACCTTACTTCGTGGCAATAGATTAAATTCTCTTAGCATTCCTTTTGAATGCTGTTCAGTTATTAAACGATCAATTCTTAATCTTAGATCTTGTGATAAAATAAGATCATTTAACTTTACTTTACTGTATTCTGCTTCAAATAAACCCTTAAGATCTCCGGTCGGCTGTACCAAAGGAATAGGGTTGATATTGATTGGATGTATATTGTTTGGTGATATATTAAAATCAGATACTATCGCTTTGATATCCTCTGCATACTTCAAGTGTCCTTTCTTTTCTTCTTCAGCAGCGATTTGCAATGCAACAGAACGCAAGTGATTTGAATCACCGTTTTTAGCGCTTCTTAGTATAGATTTGATCTGTGTTGCTGTTGCCATTTATTTAGCCTAATTAATTTTCTAACGATAGAGTCATTCTAAAGTTACTCTAAAAAAATTCCACTATTTTAGCAGTACTTTGCCGAATAAAAATGACTTTGTATTCAAATCTCTAGTTAAGATTTTTGAACATAAACCAAAACAGAGAAAAGTTCGAAAAAGATATCCCCGCTAGAGCGGTTACAAAATATCGAAATTGCCAACCAAGTCCTTAAGCCTTACCCATCAACGCTGGAGACCACTTGGAGAAAAAGTTCGAAAAGGTGCCTGCGGAGAGCCATTCTTTTTGAGGCTTACAGCCTCAAGGCTCCAGAAGGTTTTTTGATTTATACGCAGGGGATTCGAACTGATCTCCTTTTCTTCCTTACGCACTGCCTTATGACCAATAAAATCAATACTTCTAGAATGTTTCTACCACTTGGCTTTGGAGATCTAACTTCAAGTGACTTGAAGCTAAAATTGATGCTCAAAAAAATCACAAAGTGGATAATTTCTCGATCTTATTTTTGAAGATAGGTGTCCTGAACCGTTGATTTTGTAGACTTTCTCACGGTTAAGTAGCGGCGGAGATTTGGAGATGAATTATTTTAAAAGCTGGCAATATGAAAAACCTTTGCCAATTTTTTTATCGAACTTTTCCCAACCGCCTGAGCATAAAAAGCTTCAAACTCGGTTTATTTTCAACTGCTATTTAACCAACCCCCACTTGGGGAGTAATAAAATCAGGAGTTGGTTAGTTCGAAAAATGACTTGGTAGGCGGTTTGCATTTCGAACTAACATACGAGAAGAGTTAATTAACCACCTATCATCACAAAAAAAACAAATAACTCCATTTAAAATCTCTTCCAACCAATGGGTATATGTTAATTTTTTTTGCTATTTACTAAGCGCAATGAAGTTCCAACTATATAACCTCCGTCTGATGTCGGTTCTTGTGAATTAATGTATTGCAACTCCCAATCTTTAAATTTCTCAACAGCCTTTTTCAGACCAGTACTTTTTTCTGATGTCAGAATTATCTCTTTTGCAGTTTTAATCATATGAACATTTAGTGCTTTCACATGCTTAGTATTTACTTCCTTAAACTCATCTAAATCTGTAGGGACATAGATTTTACCTTCTGCCTCAAATATAGTCCGCGATTTATGAATGTTATCCAGAATTGGAGTGATGATTAGTCCTGCTTTTGGTGTAAGCGGCACAAAGGTACGCGTAATGAGTTGCTCTGGATCCAGTAAACAAATTGGATGGTCACTGGTAATGAAGGGCTCGCTGGTATTATTTTTTAATATTTGCCACTTTGCGGAAGTGTAAATATCGTGAGGATAATTTTTAAAAAGCATTTGTACTACCAGAGCATGACACCAAATTTCGTTTGAATCAAGGGCAGAGCTGCCTCCTATTTCTAGATAGGCATCGATAAATTCCTGATCTTCTTTTGATAAGTCTTCCCAAAGTTTTTTTGATAAGTAATCGTATCTTAGGTCTATTGTTGTTCTAATTTTTTGCGTCATCACTCCTATGTATCTTTCTCTGCCTAATGGACTCATTGCCTGCATATAAAATATGTATCCAGCTATAACCTCCTTCACTTCTGCAGAGTAATCGTCTGAAAGAAGTTTTACCAATGACTCAGACCACCTGTTTTCGTATAGAGTTAAAAATTTCTGCACAGCTTGAGGATCTGACAATAAATTATTTTTATCCCAATTTTCCTTACAACAGACTGATTTTTTTGGAACCCTTCTTGTTGCCTCAACGTTTGCACTTTTCTTGAAGTATCTCTGCAACATATCATCCTTTCCACAGAAGGGTTTCATGTATGTCTCAGCAATATAATGATCACTTGTCATTCTGAACCGTATCTATTTTTAACACTTTTGGAATCAAACCCATTTTTTTCTGTCAAAAAATTATTTAACCTCTTTAAGCGAATCATCTGCCGTATCTTTTTCAAAAATTTTATTACCATCAACTTCAACTAAAAATTCTTTCCAAAATACCATGTGAGATTTGTGATTCTCATGCAATCTAATAGACCAATAACATTTATTGTTTTGAAATTCAGGGTTGTAGCTGAGGACAGCTAGCTTAGCATGATCTTTTTCCAGCAATTTTGCGAATTCTTTTACTAGTTTGGTTTTAGGAATTTTGTTAATTGCGCTTTCAAAAGATGGGCTTTTGTTGTCTAGTTTTAGGCATTGCGCTTTCCTCTGATCATACTTTTGGCAATCTTTTTTTATCTTAGCTAGAAGTGAACCAGTAGCTGACTCCTTAATAACAATGAGTTCTTCATTTTTTAACTTCGCAAGGTTTGTTATTTCACCAACTTCACTTTGGTTTTTTTTGATCACATCTAAGGCGCATTTTCTGAAATCTTTTGGAGAAATCTTATCGTTTTCGGGAATAGGATCTTCCGCAAAATCCTGGCCATTAAATACAATGTAAGAATCTTTGTTATTATCGATTTTGTTTAGCCTCATTAAACAATCAGCGTGGTAACTTCCTGAACAGGCGTAACATTGGAATTCATCAAATTCACCAAGCATGCCGTTAAAGAATTTAGTAAAACTGATTTGCTCAGGTAAATAAACATCTCCATTTACAGCAACTGGATCTTTCAGTGGAATAGAGCATGAATATGCGGAGTTATTAATCTTTTGTGTCTCACCTTTTTCAGTAATAAATTTTGATGATCCAGATGATTGGCCATGAGCGGCTCCGGCATTATACGAGAATGAATCCTTAGTGATCTGGATAAAGTTTTTACCGTTAGTAGGAAAAAATATTGTGTAGGTAAGCTCTGCTGAATATTGGTTTTGCATGTAAGAACAATCAAAATTAGGCTCATCTTTGTGTACTTCTTTACAAGTCTTAACCAGATCCTGATCAATTTCACTTACACTAAAAAGATAAGGTTTTTCTTTTAGCTTACTGAATTCTTTTAGATATTCTTCGGGAGATGGAATCCTAAAAAGACTGGAATCTTTTTGACTAGGAAGTGCTTTTGATATCGAGTGGTACCAGGTTGCGATGCAGCCTTGAGCAAAGTTTTCTTCTTTTATTTTATAAGATTTAAATGGCTCAGATAAAAAATTTTCTGCTGACTTTTTGGAATCTGAAAATTTTTGACTAGATTTTACGCAAAAATCCCTGGCACTTAGCAGGATCTTGATTTTGCTTTTTAAAGCTTCTTTATCTTCATTCGATAAATCACCAATTGTCTTGCTGTAGATTGAATTGTAGTCCTTATCCATCTTGACCAAAGACTCTTCTTTGCAAATCAGCTTTTCGGTTTTTGTTGATGACTTGCTGCAGTCAAAAGCTTTTGATTGAGCTGAAATCAAGAATGAGGTGGCAACCAATATAATTGGTAAAATTTTGATGTTCATTTTCTTTCTAATTTAAACGATTCTAAAATTTGAGCAAAAGCAGAAACTATGTGAGAAAACTTTAATATTTTTTTTAGATAAAAGACAGGAGAAAAGTTCGGAAAAGGTATCCCCACTCCAGCGGTTGAAAAATATCGAAATAGAAGACCAAGTCCTCAAGCCTTATTTAGCAATGCTCCAAGGTATGTAGAGAAAGTTAGTTTTTAGATACACGCACTGAGCCACTTCTTACTGACTCCAGACCTTATGTTCTCAATCTGTTTTGGGATAATTAAGTATATCGATAACAAGTGCGTTTTCACTTAAGATTTTTACAGCTGACGCTTACTCAATATTTTTTCAATTTCTTTTGCGGTATCGCGCGCAGTTCTGGAAACACCGATTAAAGTTGCTGAAGCATATCCCACCCAATCTCCATAACCAACCAGCCAGAGTCTTGGTTCTTTTATCGAGTGAGTACCGTTGGTTTGAATTTTTCCATCAGGCTCAATAATATTGAGTGATGAAAGATGGTTAAGAGAGGCTCTAAAACCAGTACACCAAATTACCGCATCAAACTCTTCATGAGTTCCATCTTGCCAGATTACTCCATCTTTGGTGAATTCTTTAAATGGTCTTTTGCTGGTTAGAACTCCGCGATCTCTTGCTTCACGAACTGGTGCAACCATAACAATATCGCCAAGTCCGCCTTTAGGAATTTCTATTGCTCTTCCTTCCTGACTTGCTTTCCAGCGCTCTGTTGCTCTCTCAAAAAGCACGCGACCATCAACATCATCGGGAAGAAAAATCGGTTCTTCTTGCGTGATCCAAGTAGTTTCCGCAATTTCAGAAACTTCAGCAAGAATTTGTGCGCCAGAATTTCCGCCGCCAATAATTAAAACTTTTTTGCCGCGATAGATTTCTGGTGAATGATAATTTGCCGAATGGGTTTGATCGCCTTTGAATAAATTTTGCCCTTTGTAGTTTGGAATAAATGGATTGCTCCAAGTGCCAGTTGCGCTGATTATAGCCTTTGCTTTCCAGTCACCTTTATTGGTTTTTATAATCAATCCATCTTCGCTTCGCAAAACTGATTCTACCACAACTGGTCGCTCGATTTGAAATCCGTAATGTTTTTCGTAATCGGAAATATAATTGATGACTTGCTGACGAGTTGGATACTGTGCTCCAGTGTTTGGCATTAATCTTCCAGGAAGCGAACTCCACGAAGCAGGAGAGAATAAATGCAGCGATTGCCAACCATGAATCCATGCACCACCAGCTTCTTTACCAGCATCAAGAATTACAAAATTTAGATTTAGGCGTTTGAGAAAATAAGCGACTGCAAGAGCTGACTGCCCGCCGCCGATTATGACAATATCAATTTCTTTTATCATTTGCTGAATTTTTTTGCGGTTTTATTGGCAATATTAACCAGCAAAAGCATTGCTGGAACTTCAACCAAAACTCCAACTACAGTTGCAAAAGCAGCGCCGGAATTTAAGCCGAAAATACTAATCGCAACCGCAACTGCTAACTCAAAAAAATTTGAGGAGCTAATCATAGATGCAGGCGCAGCAATGTTGTGCGGGATTTTGGCTTTATACATCCAAAAATAAGCCAAACCAAACATCATAAAACTTTGCAGAATTATTGGCACTGCCACCATCAGAATTGGCGCGGGATTTTTTAGTAAAACATTGGCCTGAAATCCGAATAATAAAATCACGGTTACTAGTAAACCGCATACGGAATAAGGCTTGAGGTGATTCAAAAAAGATTCGAGTTTCTTTGGCGATAATTTTTTGCGGGTAAAATATCCTCCAAACATCGGAATCAAAACATAAAGCAAAACTGACAAAATCAGCGTGTTCCATGGCACTTCAATTTTTGCTACACCAAGCAAAAAAGCCACAATAGGCGCATAGGCAAAAATCATAATCACATCGTTTAATGAAACCTGAACCAAAGTGTAATTGGCATTTCCTTTAACCAATTTACTCCATACAAAAACCATCGCCGTGCAAGGCGCACCACCAAGCAAAATCAAGCCAGCGAGATATTCTTTAGCATCAAGTTCGGGAATAAAATCTTTAAAGACATATTGTAAAAAAAGCGCGCCAAGAGCAGCCATGCTAAATGGCATAATCAGCCAAGTGACAACAAAACTAATTCCAAATGCTTTTGGTTTTTTTGTTACTTCTTTGATTGTTGAAAAATCAATTCCCACCATCATCGGATAAATCATCACCCAAATCAAAATGGCGATTACGAAATTGACATTGGCATATTGAAGCTGGCTTAAAATTTCAAAGATTTGCGGAAATAATTTTCCAAGCACAACTCCCATAACAATTGATAAGCCAACCCAGAGGCTTAAATATCTTTCAAAAATTCCCATAATTTATTTCAGCTTTGCAATTTTATTAAGTTCTAAGACAAGATTTTCTTTTGATAGTTTTTCAAAATCTAAAGTGATCAAAGCCTTGATACGCTTTTCGATAATCAAAAAAACTCTTTCAAATTCCGCCGCAATTTCTTCTTCGCTTCCAGTAAATTTGGCTGGATCTTCCACTCCTAAATGCGCCTTGATGAAATTTCCTAAAAACAGCGGGCAAGTTTCATTTGCAGCATTGTCACAAACTGTGATGACTAAATCGAAAGCCTTATCTTTAAATTCATCCCAACTTTTACTTCTTAACCCTTTGGTTGAAATCTGGTGATTTTCTAAAGTTTTGATTGCGAATGGATGAACATATCCAATAGGAAAACTTCCAGCGCTAAATCCTTCGAACTTATCAGCAGCATAATGATTAATTGCGGCTTCAAACATTACACTCCGGCATGAGTTTCCAGTGCAAAGCACCAAGATTCTGGTTTTCATTTTTTCTTACAAATGTTGAGGATCTCGGGATTGACGCTGGATTTTTGGCTGGAATCTTCACAACAATTTTTGAACAGAAATTTTATCAAACCTTCCATAGCTTTAAAATTTGCAGTATAAGTTATGCATCTACCGCTTTTGCTTTTTTTGATTAGTTTGTTTTTCTCTAAATGCGCTAAATGAAATGACATAGTGTTTTGCGGCACATCCATCTTCTTACTGACTTCTCCAGCCAGCATACCATCAAATCCAGCTCTGACCAACATTTTAAAGGCCTTTAAACGAGTCTCCTGAGATAAAGAACTAAGTGCTAAAGCAGCTTCTTTTAAATTCATAAATTGATAAATGATTAATCTATATATCCAGAATTATGGATATATAGATTAAAGTCAATTTTTTAATGACTGTTTCCATAAACTACGAACACCGAAGTTAAAAACTCAATTTAGCATCACATCTGTCATACTTGCTAAAATTCATCACTTCCTCATACTTCTCAGTTCGGAACATGCACAGGATGGGGAGCCATATCTTTTTTAGCCCTACATCCGCAAGGCTTCAGACGGTTTTTCATTTATAGGCGCGAAGGATTCGAACTTTCTCCGTTTTCACCTTGCACAGCGCCTCACAACCAACAAAATCAATCACTCTCAGAAATTCTGCACCAGTTGTTTTGGAGATTTTAACCAAATGGTTTAAAGCTGAAATTGATGCTTAAAAAATCACAAAATGGAGAATTTGTTGATCTTATTTTTAAGAAATATTCTGTGAACTGTTGATTCTATAGACTTTCTTAAAGATACACCGAGTTTGAAAAAGTTATCCCCCAATAGAGTTGGTGCGAAGAAAGGCGGTGGAAATATCAGGAAAATTTTGTATGTTAAATTTTAATTGTTTTTAAACGAAGAGAGTTAGTAATTACTGAAACTGAACTCAAAGACATCGCTGCTGCTGCGATGATTGGGCTTAAACCAAAGCCAAATAAACCGGTGGCTAATGGAATTCCTAAAGCATTATATCCGAAGGCAAAAAAGAGGTTTTCTTTAATGTTGCGCATGGTTTGTTTGGATAGATGTAAAGCTTTGATCAGCTTGACTAAATCACCATGAAGCAACACAATTCCCGCACTTTCAATTGCCACATCGGTTCCATTTGCAACTGCAATTCCCACATCAGAAATTGCTAAGGCTGGGGCATCATTAATGCCATCTCCAACCATTGCTACAATTTTACCTTCACTTTTCAATTTAGAGACAATTTGACTTTTTTCTTGTGGTAAAATTTCGGCAAAAACTTCTTTGATTCCTAATTGCTGTGCAACTTTCTCGGCAGTTTTTTTGCTATCTCCAGTAAGCATAATAATTCTTAATCCAAGATTTTGCAGCTCTTTTACTGCCGCTTTAGTGGTTGGTTTTAGAGCGTCTTCAATAACAAACAGGCCAGCCAATTTTTGATTGATAGCAATAAAAATTATTGTCGCACCACCCTCTTTTAATTCTTCGGCTTTTTCCTTAAGCTCTGCGTAATCAACGGAATTTTCTGCCATAAATTTTAGATTACCGATGAGAATTTTTTTGTTTTCAACTTCACCTAAAACACCTTTGCCAATTGGAGTGTTAAAATTTTTTGCCTCAAAAAAAGTTATTTTATTTTCTTTAGCATAATTGGTGATAGCCTTAGCAAGAGGATGCTCGCTTTGATTCTCAAGGCTTGCTGCGAGTTGAAGAATTTCTTTTTCAGCAAAATCTTTGGTAGAAATAATTTTGGTTAATCGTGGTTTTCCTTGCGTGAGAGTTCCAGTTTTATCAACCACAATTACTTCGACTTTTTCCAACCTCTCAAGGCTTTCAGCATTTTTAACCAGCACACCATTTGCCGCTCCTTTACCAAGTGCCACAATTATTGACATTGGCGTTGCAAGCCCAAGCGCGCAAGGGCAAGCAATAATTAAAACCGACACTGCCGCAACTAAACCATAAGCCGAATTACCAGCAATCATCCAACCAAAAAATGTAATTATCGCAATGGTAATAACTAAAGGAACAAACCACACCGCAACTTTATCGGCTAATTTTTGAATTTTGGTTTGGCCTTGTTTGGCTTGACTAACCATTTTAATAATTTGATTTAGCATGGTATCTTC
>JACCDG011002910.1_pt1 | contig 12113 bp, 13 predicted proteins | sample 7442471 | NCBI WGS metagenome assembly JACCDG01 (sample SAMN15323444, study PRJNA562643) | freshwater metagenome | isolation source: river surface water | place: USA:Blue River Watershed | collected 2017-08-17
AACTGTTGCGTGAGCGAACCCCACCAGGCCATCGGGTCGACCGCAGCGGCTCCGGCCGATTTTGGGCCCGTGCGCTTGGCCTTGGCTGCGCCTTGGGCTGGCGCCTCTGATGCCGGCTGGGGCGCTGGCGCTGTGGCCGCCGCCTCGGCCGGGGGCGCCTTGGCCGCCGACGGCGTGGCCTGCGGCGCGCGCGCGCTGAAGGCCTTGGCCAGGTCCGCCATGTTGACGTTCATGCTTTGCAAGGTGCTGAGCGTCATCTTTTGCACCTCGAGCGCCTGGATCGTCGCCTTCAGCGCGGTGCCGTTTTGCTCGAGCCAGAACTGCACGGCCTTGAGTTCCTGGATACGCTTGTCGATGTCTTCGACGCTCAAGGTCGGTGCGACCCAGTTGGCCATGCCCGGGATGCTGCCGCCCGCGGGCGCGGCCTGACTGGCCGTTTGCGAGAGTTTTTGCAGAAAGTCGAAGCCGGGCACGAATTGGCCAAAGCCGAAAGCCGATGTGTCGCTCATGGGGTTCTCCTCGCAGGGCCGATGGGGGCCATTACACCAGAGCCTGCCTGATGGCGGGCTGACAGCCGGCGCGCTGGACCACGCTCAGAAGCGGTGCTGCCAATCGAGGCGCAGGCTGCGCGGTTCGGCCGGGTGCACATGCGTGTCCATGACCGCCGCAGGCTCGCCCGCCAGACGCGAGGGGTAGGCATAGGCGATGTCCTCCAGGCGCCGGTTCAGCAGGTTGTAGACCGACAGGTGAACGCTGTCGCGCGGCCCGATGCGGTAGCCCGCGCGCAGGTTGAGCCAGGCCGCGGCACGCGCGCGCCAGGCATTGTCTTCGCTCAAAGGGCGCGCGCCCCAGTAGCGCAGGCGCAGCGCACCCGACCAGGGGCCGAGCGCATGCCAGCTCAGGCCCAGGTTGGCCACGGTGCTGGCGGCGCCGGGGATGTGCGAGGCCTGCGGGTCGCCATCGGTGAAGTGCGCGCTCGACCAGGCGAGGTCGGCATCGAACGCCCAGTGGCGGCCCAGCGCGATCTGCTGGTGCCATTCCAGGCCGCGGCGGCGCGAGGGGCGCGAGGCCTCGGTGGTGCCCGCGTCGCCCACGAACACGAGCTCCGAGTCCATCTGCAGCTGCCAAAGCGCCAGCGTGTGGGTCCAGCCGGGCCACCACTGCGCACGCACCCCGATTTCTTCGCCGCGCGTGCGCACCAGTGGGCGCACCGGCGCGAGCGCCTGCGCCGGATCGTTCGGGTCGACGCGCGTGGTGCTGCCGCGCGCATCGTTCGAATGGAAGCCGCGGCCCTGGCTCAGGTACCACTCGGCGCCGAGCCAGGGGCCGAGCACGAGCGAGAGCTTGGGCGAGAGCCGCTGGTCGCGCGCGCGCCCGCTGTTGGCCGCCAGCGGAGAGCGCACCTCGGCCTGCTGCGCGTCGGCGCGCAGGCCGGCCACGCTGCGCAGCCAGGGCCGCCAGGCCACTTGCGCCTCGCCCCAGAGCCCGAGGCTGTGCTGCTGCACGCGGTCCTCGCGCACGGTCGACAGGCGCACGCGCTGCGCGCTGTGGTAGAGCGCGACCGGCGCGAGCTGGTCGGTGCGTGCCTGCACGCCCCAGCGCCAGCCGATCTCGTGGCCGAAGCCGTGGCCGCTGCCTTGGCGGCTGTGGCGCGCACCGGCCGCCTGGCGGCGCTCGCTTTGCTGGAACTGGTCGCCCTCGGGCCGGGTCTGGTAGCTGAAGTTCGACCACAGGTCGAGCGCCGACTGCAGCGCCCACAGCTGGCTCTTGCGCTGCACACCGCCGTCCACATCGGCCCATTCGGCCGCGAGGCTGTGGCGCGCGGTCTGGCCGCCGCTGCTCGGGTCGAGCGAGTCGAAGCGCCCGATCAGGCCCTGCGCGAGCGCCCGTTGCGGCACCTGGTCGGTCGAGGTCCAGCGGCTTTGGTAGGCCATGGCGGTGAGCGACCAGCCGCGCAGGGCCGAGCCTTGGCTGTAGCGCAGCACCGCGTTGCGCTTGCGGAGGTCCTCGGGCACGGTCCAGGGGCCGTCGTTGTGGAACAGCTCGAGGCCGTAGAGCCAATGGCCGTCGCCGTGCGGCGCCGAGTCGGCCAGCAGCGTGCGCACATGGCCGCGGGCCCCGAGCGTCAGGCTGGCGAGCCCCTCGTCGAGCTGGCGCCGGTAGTCGATGTGCGCGGCGCCGGCCGAGGCGAAGTCGCCCTCGTCGGCGAAGTACGGCCCCTTGCGGTAACGGATCTGCTGCACGAGCTCGGGGATCAGCACGTTGAGGTCGGTGTAGCCCTGGCCGTGCGCGTGCGTGGGCATGTTGAGCGGCACGCCGGCCAGCGTGGTCGCGAAGTCGGTGCCGTGGTCGAGGTTGAAGCCACGCAGGAAATACTGGTTGGCCTTGCCGTCGCCGGCGTGCTGCGTGACGATCAGGCCCGGCACCATCTCGAGCGCCTCGCCCGGGCGCAGCAGCGGCACGCTGGCCAGGCGTTCGCCCGCGACCACACCCTCGCTGGCGCTTTGGGCCACGCCCTGCAGGTCCTCGGCGCGCGCGCGGACCAGCAGCGTGTCGGGCGCATCGGCCTGCGCGAAGGCAAGGGCGGGCCAGGCCAGCAGCGCGCACGGCCAGAGCCTGCCGGGTCGGCGTTTCATGGTCGCGCTGGGGGCTTCAGTGCGCGTGGCCGTGGTGGCCTGCGGCCGCAGCGCCCGGCATGCCCGTGGTCACGGGGACGCTGAGCTGCTGGCGCGTTTCTTTGCCCTGGGCGTCGCGCAGCGTGAGCGTGAGCGCCACGCTCGCGTCCTTGGCGAGCGGCGTCTTCAGGTCCATCAGCATCAGGTGGTGGCCGCCGGGCTTGAGCTCGACCGTGCGCTGGGCCGGCAGCTCGAGCGCGGGCAGCGCGCGCATGGTCATGACGCCGCCTTCCATCTTCATCTCGTGGATTTCGGCCACACCCGCCACCGGCGTGCTCACGCCGACGAGTTGCAGGTGCTGAGGCGCGGTGAGTTTCATGAAGGCGCCCGTGGCTTTTTGGCCCTGCACGGTGGCGCGGGCCCAGGCCTGTTCGACCTTGACCTGGCCCCAGGCGGTGGGGGCGCCGAGGGCGGCGAGGAGCAGCAGGGGGCGCAGCAGTCGGTTCATGGGGAGTCCTTTCGGGGGTTTCAGTGATTGTGCGTGAGCGTGCCGGTGGCCGGCATCAGTTCGAGTTCGGCCGCGGGCGACTTCAGCTCGCCCCAGGCCTGGCCGGCGGCCGGGATCTCGGACCAGTCGAGCTCGCCCTGCGGGCACAGCTGGCGCACCGGCCAGTACAGCTTGCCCGCCTGCGCGGGCAGCGTGGCCACCAGCACGAACTCGTCGTAGTGGCCGCTCGCGAGCATGTCGGCCTCGGTCTTGGCGGTCCAGCGGATGCGCGTGGTGTCTTCGCTCACGCGCCGGCCGTGGCTCGTGTAGGGCTGCGCCAGCGGCTCGCGCGTGACTTCGAGCGCCCAGCCCGCTTTGGGCATGGGCCGTGCGCCGCGCACGCCGGCAGGCATGCGCACCTCGACCACGCGCGTGGGCGAGGCGCCGCAGCCGTGGCCGATTTTGAAGGTGGCCTTGTAGCCCTGGCCGGCCGTGGCCACCGGGTATTCGAGCGTGACGTGGGCGTGGGCGCCGGGCGCGAGCAGCGCGAGGCTCGCGAAGCTGAGGATCAAAGCGTGCTTCATTGGGGGGGACTTTCAGATGCGGGCCTTGAGTTCGGCCGTGTAGCTGCGTTGCGGGTAGGGGTGGAAATTCCAGTGGGTCTGGTTCGTGAGGTTGTCGATGCCCAGGGCCATGCTCCAGCGCGCGTCGATCTGCCAGCGTGCGCGCACATCGACCGTCGTGAACGGGCTCACGCCCATGTAGGCGTGGCCGTTGGTGTCGCTGTTGTTCAGGGTGTTGTGTTGCTTGCCGCTGTGCCTCAGGGCCACGCTGCCGCTCCACCCGGGGTGCCAGCGGTAGGTCGCCAGCAGCGTGGCGCGCCAGCGCGGGATGTTGGGCTGGCGCTGGCCGAGGGTGTCGCCCGGTGTGCTCACGAAGCCGGCGTTCTCGCGGACCGTCGAATCGGCACAGGTCGCGCTGGCCGAGAGGTCCAGGCCGGACAACCCGAGGTGCTGGCCCTGGTAAGCCGCTTCGAGGCCGCGCGTGACGACCAGCCCCACGTTTTGGACACGGCTGATGTTGGCGTTGGCGGTGCTGTCGAACACGGTTTGCGAATAGATGGCATCGCGCGTGTTTTCTGCGAACGCTGTGAGGCGCCATTGGTGGCGGTCCTGCGTGCGCTCGTAGCTCAGCTCCTGCGTCCAGGACTTTTCGGGGCGCAGGTTCGGGTCGTTGATGTAAGGCGAGTGGGTGGTCGAGGTCGCGCCGTAGAGTTCGTTCACCGTGGGCATGCGCACCGCGCGACCGACGGCGTATTTGACGAAAGCCTCGGGCGAGAGCTGCCATGACAGCGCGCCCTTGGGGGAAAGAAACTGTTCGCTGCGCTGCGCATGGCGCGTGCTGCTGCTCACCGAAAAACGCGTGAGCCCGTCGTGTGCCTGCCAGTGCTCCGCGCGCAGGCCGAGCACGGCGCGCCACAGCGGCGCAAAGCGCCAGGTGTCTTGCGCGTAGACGCTGTCCAGCTGCGTGCGCCCGCCGACCTCGCTGGCCAGTGGGCCCGCGCTGTCGCTCAGCCAGTTGCCGGTGATGCTCGAGCTGCGGTAGCGCAGCCGGTAGTGGTCTTGCTGCAGGCCGAAGTCCACCACATGTTCGCCCTTGGGGCCGGTCGGACGCCAGGTGCCACGCAGCGCCAGGTTGTGCCAGCCGCTGCCCGAGCCGTCGGCGAGCGTGCCGGCGCCACCGCTGGCCGCTGAGGGCAGGGCATTGCTGCTGGCGTTGGCGCGTTTGTCGTCCTGGTCGTAGTTGTAGGCGCTGGCGGCCACTTCCCAGTCGAACACGCTTTGGCTGCGGCTTTTGAGTGACAGGCCCAGCAAGGTGTGGCGCAGGTTTTCATGCGTCAGCGGGAAGGTGCTGCCGTTCAAGGTGTAGCGCTGGCCGTCGATGCTCACGTTGCCGCTGTAGACAGCTTGGCCATTGGCATCGCGCAGGTAGGTGCTCGGGCGGCCCTCCGCGGTGTTTTGCCACGAGGCCAGGGTGTAGGTGGCGCGCACGCTGGGACTGAAGTCGTAGGCCAGCTTGGCCTTGACGTGGTCCTGCCGCGTGTGCATTTGCGCACCTGTGCCGAGCAGCCACCAGGGCTGGCCGAACCGGTTGTGGCCCGCCACGGCGCCGTTGACCACGGTGTCGCTGCCGCTGGCGGCGGTGCTGCTGCGCAGCGCGGTGGCGAACGTCAGCGGCTGGCCCTGGCTGTCGGTGTGCGCGAAGTCCAGGCGCCAGGCCCAGTCGCCCGTGCGGCTGCCCAGGCCGGCGTTGCTTTGCCAGGCGTTGTAGCGGCCCTGGGTGCTGTACAGGTCAAAGGGCTGGCGCGAGTAGCCCAGCTTGGCGTAACCCTCGAAGCGCTCGGGCATGCGCGTGGTGTACTCGACCACGGCGCCCACCGAGTTGCCCGGGTAGGCGGCCGAAAACGGGCCGTAGAGCACATCGACGCGCTCGATTTCGTCGGGCGTGACCATGCCCCAGCGCGGCGGGAACGACAGGCCGCCCACGCCATTGCCGAGGAAGTTCGACAGCAGCAGGCCGTCGGCATAGACCGCCGAGCGCGCACTGTTGCCCGTACCCGAGGCCCGGCTGGACAAGATGGCGTGGTTGTGGTCGCCGATGTAGCGCTTGCGCACCAGCAGGCTCGGCAGGTATTTGAGCGCGTCCTCGCTGTCGCTCGCATTGACCTGCTCCTCGATCTGGCGGGCCGTGAGGCCTTCCATCGTGGCCGGGATCTGCGTGGGCAGCGCACTCGGGTGGCTGGCGGTGACGGTGAGGACACCGCCGTCTTGGACGGGTTGGGCCCAGGCGCCTGGGTCGAAAACCATCAGGGGCCAGGCCAGGGCGAGGGCCCGGGCCATGGGGAGCGGGTGCATGGGAAATCCTGAAATGAAGGCGAACGGCGCGCGCAGGCCGTGCGGTGCACGGCGCGGGCGCCAGCGGCGGGATTCAGTTCAGGGCAGGGGGGCCGCGTGGCGGCAGCGGCGCGCCGGTCAGGCCGGCGATGCGGGCCGCTACCGTGGGCTGCAGCGCATGCGCCAGCGCGCTCGCCGGCTCGACGCTGCGTGCCTCGGCGGCGGGCGGCGTGATCAGGGGCGCGCACAGCGGGCAGTCCATGCTGGCGGTGGACGGTTGGGGCTGGCCCTCGTCGTCCATGACCATCTTCATGCCGCCCATGGCCGAGCAGACCATCTGGCCGCCCGCGGGCTTGAGGATCGGCGAGGCCACGGCCGCGCCGATGAACAGCGCAAACCACACCAGCACAAGGCGGGAGATCCAGTGGGCGCGGCGCAGCGTTCGCATGCGCGCATTATCCCATCGCGTCGATGGCCTCCGGCCGTGTGGGTTCAACGCGCCAGGCTCACGGCCTTGATCTGGGCCCAGACCGCCAGGCCCGGCTGCAGCTGCAGCTGTTCGACCGCGCGCGCCGTGAGCCGCGCGAGCACCGGCGTGCCCTGCGCCTGCAGCCGCACGAGCACCTGGTGGCCGCCGGGTTCGGGCGCGAGCCGTTCGACCACGCAGGGCAGGTGGTTCTGGATGCTGGTGCCCTCGGCGCGCGCGAGCGTGATGCTGACGTCGCGCGCAAGGATGCGCACGCGCAGCACACGGCCCACGGGTTCCTCACCGCCGCGCACCCAGAGCTCGCCGCCGGGCAGCTGCAGGCGCGCCAGACCCCAGCGCGCGTCGTGCGCGGTGAGCGTGCCCGTGACGAGCGCGCCGACGTCGTCGCCCAGGTGGATCGGCAGATCGACCGAGGCCAGCACCGCCGCAGCCGGGCCGCTCGCGTGCACACGCCCCTGCTCCAGCACGACGAGCGTGTCGGCCAGCTGCGCGACCTCGTCGGCCGAATGCGTGACGTAGAGCACAGGCAGCTGCAGGTGCCGACGCAGCGCATCGAGCCAGGGCAGCACCTCGCGCTTGCGCGGGCCATCGAGCGCAGCCAGCGGCTCGTCGAGCAGCAGCAGGCGGGGCTGTGTGGCCAGCGCGCGCGCGATCGCCACGCGCTGGCGCTCGCCACCCGAGAGCGTGTGCGGCGCGCGGCGCAGCAGCGGGCCGATGCCCAGCACCTCGACCGCCTCGGCCTGCGCGCGCCGCGCCGCGGCCTGTTCGGCGCGCGGCAGCCGGCGCAGCCCATAGTCGAGGTTGCCCTGCACCTCGAGGTGCTCGAACAGGCTCGCTTCCTGGAACACCATGCCCAGGCGCCGCTCCCAGGGCGGCGTGAAGTGTGCGTGCGCATCGTCCTGCCAGACCTCGTCGCCGAGCTGCACGCGGCCGCGCGCGCGCTCGAGCCCGGCCACGCAGCGCAGCAGCGTGGTCTTGCCCGAGCCCGAAGCGCCCCAGAGCACGCTCACACCCTGTGCGGGCAGCGCGAGCTGGACCTGCAGCGCAAAGCCCGGGCGCTGCCAGTCCAGGTCGAGTTGCAGCGCGCCGCTCATGGGGCTCGCCGTGTCTGGCGCCGGCGCAGCAGCGCCAGACCCATGAGCGCACCAAACGCGAACACCACCATGCCACCGGCGAGCAGGTGGGCCTGCGCGTAGTCCATCGCCTCGACGTGGCCGTAGATCAGCGTCGAGAGCACGCGCGTCTGGCCCGGGATGTTGCCGCCGACCATCAGCACCACGCCGAACTCGCCGAGCGTGTGCGCGAACGAGAGCACGGCCGCCGTGAGCAGCGCGTGGCGCGCCTGCGGCAGCGCCACGCTCACGAACGCGTCGAGCGGGCGCGCGCCGAGCGTCATTGCCGCCTCCATCGGTCGCGGCCCCATTTCGGTGAACGCGGCCTGCAGCGGTTGCACCGCGAAGGGCAGCGAATAGACGATCGAGCCGATCAGCAGGCCGCTGAAGCTGAACGAGAGCACGCCCCAGCCCAGCGCCTGCGTGAGCTGGCCCAGCGGCCCTTGCGGGCCGAGCGCGACCAGCAAGTAAAAGCCCAGCACCGAAGGCGGCAGCACCAGCGGCAGCGTCACGAGCGCGCCCACGGGCTCGCGCCAGCGCGAGGGCGTGCGCGCGAGCCACCAGGCCAGCGGCGCGCCGAGCACGAGCAGCGCGAGCGTGGTCCAGGCCGCCAGGCGCAGCGTGAGCGCAATCGCGGGCCAGGTGTCGGGGCTGAGGACGAGTTCGGTCATGGCTGGCGTTCAGAACCGGTAGCCGTAGGCGCGCATCGTCTGGCGCGAGGCCTCGCTGCGCAGGTGCCGCAAAAAAGCCTGTGCCGCGGCCAGGTGCTCGCCCTTTTTGAGCAGCACCGCGTCCTGGCGGATCGGCGTGTGCCAGTCGCCCGGCACGCGCCACCACGAGCCCGCGGCGATGCGGCCGTCGGCCATGAGCTGCGAGAGCGCGACAAAGCCCAGCGCCGCGTTGCCGCTCGCGACGAACTGGTAGGCCTGGCCGATGTTCTCGCCCGTCACGAGCTGGGCGCGCAGCGGGCCGAGCAGGCCCAGGCGCTCGAGCGTTTGCTGGGCCGCGGCGCCATAGGGCGCGAGCCGCGGGTCGGCCAGGGCGAGTTTGCCGGGCAGCGGGCCGCGCAGCACCTGGCCCTGTGCGTCGACCAGGCCCGCTTGCGGGCTCCAGAGCACGAGCTGGCCGATCGCGTAGGTGAAGGCGCTGCCGCGCACGGCCAGACCCTCCTCGACGAGCCGCGCGGGCGTCTCGCTGTCGGCCGCGAGCAGCACCGCGAACGGCGCGCCGTGGCGGATCTGCGCATAGAACTTGCCCGTCGCGCCGACCGACAGCCGCACCGGCTGTCCCGTGGCCTGCTCGAACGCGGCCGCGATCTTGTGCGCTGGCGCGGCAAAATTGGACGCGACGGCGACCTGCAGCGGCTCGGCCTGCGCCACGGCGCCGAGCGCGAGCAGCGCACGGGCGAGCCAGCGCTTCAGACGGGCAGGGCGGTGCAGGGGGGAGGCCATCCGGCGATTTTCACGCATTGCCCGGGCCTGCGCCCGCCGTGGCGTCCGCACGCGCCGTCAACTGCGTGACCCGCGCGGCCGCGCGCGGGCTTTAGGCTGCACCCTTCGATCGCCATTTCAGGAGACCCCCATGCTCACGCTCTGCGGCTTTGCGGCCAGCAATTACTACAACAAGGTCAAGTTCGCGCTGCTCGAAAAGGGCGTGCCTTTCGAGGAGGAGCTGGCCTGGGTCGGCGAGACCGACGCGCAGGCCACGCCGCTGGGCAAGGTGCCCTACCTCAAGACCGCGCAGGGGCCGTTGTGCGAATCGGCCGTGATCATGGAATACATCGAGCAGCAGTACCCGCAAAACCCGCTGCTGCCGGCCGACGCCTATGCGGCGGCCAAGGTGCGCGAGCTCGTGACGTTTCTCGAGCTGCACCTCGAGCTCGTTGCACGCAACCTTTATCCCGAGGCGTTTTTCGGCGGCAAGGTCAGCGACAGCGCCAAGGAAAAAACCGCCCAGCAGCTCGAGAAAAACATCGCCGCCTTCGCACAGCTTGCGCGCTTTGCGCCCTTTGTCGCGGGCGATGCGCTCACGCTGGCCGACTGCGCGGCGGTGGTGCACCTGCCGCTGGTCTCGGGCGCGACCAAGCTCGTGTATGGCCGCGATTTCCTGGCGGACCTGCCGGTGCGCGACTACCTCAAGCGCATGGGCGAGCGGCCCGCGCTGCAGCAGGTCAATGCCGATCGCAAGAGCAACACCGAGCTCATGCTCTCGCGGCTGAAGGCCCGGCGCTGAAGGCGCTGTAACGCCTGCTTACCAGCAGATTTGGCGGGATTTACAGTTTTTGTAAGTCAATGCCTACAATCCGCCGCATGAGCACAAGCACCCCGTTTGCCAGCGCTTATTTGCGTTTCCTCCAACTGGTGTCGGCCTTTGAAAATTTGCCCGGCCTGGAGGATTTCGACGCCAACGAGCGGGCCCTGTTCGAAACCCTGGCCCTGCACTGGTCGCAGGGCCAGCCGCTCACGGTGCGCGAGGCCATTGGGCAGACCGCCCTGGGCTCACCGGCCACCCTGCACAAACGTCTGCAGCGCCTGATCAGCAAGGGCCTGGTGGTGTCGCAGCACCACGGCACCGATCGCCGCACCAAGTTCCTGATTCCGGCCGACAAGGGCCTGGGCTACATCGAGTGGCTCGGCGCCCAGATGGCCTCGGTGCAGGAAAGTTAGGCGCGCGCCGCCTTCTGCCGACTACTTGATCCGCGTCAACGCGCAGGGTGCCTGACGTTCTAGCATGACGTCATGGACACTTCGAACCCCCTCTACCAACAGCGCCTCCTCGAGGCCCGCCAGGAACTGCTGCAGCGCATCGCCGCGCAACGCGGCGGTCAGGTCTCGCGCGCCGAGATGGCCGCCGAGCATGACCTGCGCGCGTCCGACGAGCGTGCGCGCGTGGCCACCGAAATCGGCGAAGAGTTCGCGATGAACGAACACGAGACCGCCGAGCTCAACGCCATCGATGCGGCGCTCGAGCGCTGGGCCCAGGGGCTGTATGGCCGCTGCCAGGACTGCGGCGTGGAGATTCCCGCCGCCCGGCTGCAGGCCTACCCCATGGCCCTGCGCTGCATCGCTTGCCAGACCCGGGCCGAAAAAGCCCACTGAGGTCGGCCCCTGGGGCCCGCACGCCCGGCCCCTCCTTTTTGTCACAGGAGTTCACGCATGAGCACTTTTCACGCCATCGTCTGGATGGACAAGAGCGAGGCCCACGTTCTGATGTTTGACCGCGAGCATGTCGAGGGCCAGCGCATCAAGTCACGCAGCCACCACAAGCACCAGGGCAAGAGCGGCGACGCCGCCGCTTTCTTTGGCGAGATCGCCCAGGCCCTGAATGGCACGCACGAGGTGCTGCTGGCCGGTCCGGGCTCGGCGCGCAACGAGTTCCGCGAATGGTGCAAGGCCCACGCCAAAGCCATGGCCGGCGTGATTGTGGACAGCATCGCCACCGACCACCCGAGCGACAAGCAGCTGGTGGCGCTGGCACGCCAGTACTTCAAGAAGTTCGACGCCATGGCCGCCGACCCGACCCAGGCCTGAGCGCCATGCCAGGGCGGACCCGGCCCGCCGGTCCGCGCACAGGCTGCTATGCTTGACCGCATGCGCAGCCTGTTCCATTTGGCCTTCAACGTCACCGACCTCGACGAGGCGCGCCGCTTTTACGGCGGCGTGCTCGCCTGCCGCGAAGGCCGCTCCACCGACACCTGGGTGGACTTTGATTTTTACGGCCACCAGATCTCGCTGCACCTGGGCGAGCCCTTCAAGACCGCGCCCACCGGCCATGTGGGCGAGCACCTCGTGCCGATGCCGCACTTCGGTCTGATCCTGCAGCGCGCGGACTGGCAGGCCATGGCCGACCGCCTCACGGCGGCCGGTGTGCAGTTCGTGGTCGCGCCGCAGCTGCGCTTTGCCGGTCAAGCTGGCGAGCAGTGGACCATGTTCTTCCTGGACCCCTTCGGCAACCCGATCGAGGTCAAGGGTTTCGATTCGCTCGAAACGGTTTACGCCAGTTGATCAGGCCTGCTCGGCCAGGCTGACGATCTGCTGGTCGATGGCGCCGAACAGGCTCTGCCCGTTCTTGTCCTTCATCTCGATGCGGATGGTGTCGCCGAACTTCATGAAGTCGGTCGAGGGCTTGCCGTCCAGGATGGTTTCGATGGCGCGCTTTTCGGCGATGCAGCTGTAGCCCTTGGGCCAGTCTTTTTTGCCATCGACCTCGACGCCGCGGTTGCTCACCGTGCCGCTGCCCACGATGGAGCCGGCGCGCACATTGCGCGTCTTGCAGATGTGGGCGATCAGCTGGCCGAAGTGGAAGGTCAGGTCGGGGCCGGCGTCGCACATGCCGACCTTGCGGCCGTTCCAGGTGCTTTGCAGCACGTTGTGCACGCGTCCGCCCTGCCAGGCGTCGCCCAGCTCGTCGGGCGAGATGGCCACGGGGCTGAAGGCGGTGGCCGGCTTGCTCTGGAAGAAGCCGAAGCCCTTGGCCAGCTCGTTGGGGATCAGGTGGCGCAGGCTCACGTCGTTGGCC
>JACCDG011773588.1_pt1 | contig 12110 bp, 11 predicted proteins | sample 7442471 | NCBI WGS metagenome assembly JACCDG01 (sample SAMN15323444, study PRJNA562643) | freshwater metagenome | isolation source: river surface water | place: USA:Blue River Watershed | collected 2017-08-17
CGGTCATCTTTTATCAGTGGTCCAGTTACCTCTTGTGGGTTCGTGGTGGTGATCACGTTCAGGACTCCCTTTGGTAGCCCGAGGTCCTCGAGTACTTTTGCGAAAAGTTGTGAGGTTAGCGGGGTAAGTGCCGCTGGCTTCAGCACCATCGTGCAACCGGCTGCGATTGCCGGAGCAATCTTTCTGGTTGCCATAGCAAGCGGGAAGTTCCAAGGTGTAATCAGTAGGGCTGGACCAACCGGCTTCTTCAAAACCATCAGTCGGTTTTTTCCATCGGGAGCTGTTGAGTAGCGACCATAGATTCTCGGTGCTTCTTCCGAGAACCAGCGTAGAAACTCAGCTCCGTAGGCAACTTCACCCTTGGCCTCTGCAAATGGTTTACCCATTTCCATAGACATCAACATGGCAAAGTCATCTGCCATGGCGGTTACTTTCTCAAAGGTTGCGCGAAGCAGCTCAGCTCTTACGCGAGGTGCCGTCTTTGCCCAATCAGCCTGAGCTTCGTGAGCAGCCTGAAGGGCTGCCTGGCCATCCTCGTAGGAGGCGTCTGAGATTGTCTTTAGAACTTTGCCGGTTGCCGGGTCAATGACATCAAGGGTTTGCTTGTTGGATGACTCCCGCCACTCACCTCCGATAAAAACACCGGTGGGGACTAGATCTAAAACACGCTTTTCATCTGCGGAGGTAAACACCAACGACTCCTTCGTCTTACCTACTATCTTGCCATCTCAGGCGAAGGGAATTGGCAACAACCGAAACCGAGGAAAACGCCATCGCAGCGCCAGCCAGCATTGGGTTCAGAAGGCCCATCGCGGCCACCGGAATCAGAAGCAAGTTATAGCCAAAGGCCCAACCAAGGTTTTGGTAGATATTGCGGTGGGTCTTCTTTGCTAATCGCAGCGCAAACGGAATCGCACTTGGAGAATCATCCAAGATCGTTATCGCACTTGCCGCTTGTGCTGCGTGAGAACCAGAGCCCATTGCTATTGAAGCCTTGGCTGCACTCAGTGCAGCAACATCGTTGATGCCATCACCAACCATCACGGCATGTGGCTGAGACTTGACAACCTCTAGCTTCTGCTCCGGTGAGACGCCACCTTGGAATTCGGTAATGCCCAGACTGCGTGCCACTTCTTCAACTCGCCGCTGTGCATCTCCCGAGAGCAGCATTGTGGAAAGGCCCAGCCTCCCAAGCTCCTCGATAACCAACTTTGAGCCTGGTTTAATCTCATCGCTCAGCTCGATCAGACCATGGGCCCAACCCTCCCAAGAAACTACAACTAAGGTGTTTGGGCCTGCTTGCGACAGAGCCTGATATAGCTCAGCCTGGTTTTCATACTGCTGCGGCTTGCCAACGTGAACCTCAACCCCGTCCACGAATCCAACCAACCCGATGCCTGGCAGTTCTCTTATATCGCTTGCGGTCTTAGCGCTAGACAGCTTTGCTATCGCCTTGGCAACCGGGTGGCTCGAACCAGCCTCGACTGCAGCTGCGTAGGCAAGCATGGTTGCAGCTCCAACACCACCAAGACCCCTGGAGTTGACAACCTTTAGTTGACCATCGGTAAGGGTGCCAGTTTTGTCGAAGATAACTGTCTTGGTGGTTGCTAGCTCTCTGAGGGAGTCTGGGTTGCGAATTACGACCGAGCGTTTAGCACCTACCGAGGTGGCGACCACCAAACTCATTGGCACAGCAATGCCCAAGGCGCATGGGCAGGCTATTACTAAGACCGCAACCGCAGCCTCAAACCCCTTAGTCCAGTCTCCTAGAGCAGCGCCCCAAACGACGAAGGTTCCGATTGCGATCAGGATCACACTCGGCACAAATACCGAAGAGATCTGATCGGTAAGAGAGGCAAGCTTGGTCTTTTGGCTGGTCGCCTCTCGAACTAAGTCAGCGATCTGGCTAAGCCTTGAGGTCGCACTGGATGCAGCGGCCTGAATTCGAATCTCACCGGAGAGTGAAGTTGAGCCTGCAGTTACTGAGGCACCAGCAATCAGTTCTGAAGGGAGTGATTCTCCGGTCAACGTAGAGGTGTCAACAGTTGCGTTGGCCGACTGAAGCACTCCATCAACCGGGATTCGCTCTCCTGCGGCAACCAAAACCAAGTCACCCTTTTTGATGCTGGCGGTGTCAACCTCAACCCTTTCCCCATCCCGCTCGATGATGGCTTTTTGAGGGATGGCGCTAAGTAGCGCTCTTACGGAGTCTGTGGCACTTCGTCTCGCACGCACTTCTATGTATCGACCGATTAGGACCACTGTTGGCACCACAGCAGCTACCTCAAAGTAGGTGTGGTGCATGCCAGAGAGGATGAGATAAACCGAATAGGCGTAGGCAACTGTCGAGCCTAGTGAGACGAGGGTGTCCATGGTGCTAGAGAGGTGCCTGAGGTTTTTCAGCGCTGCGTTGTGAAATGGTGCAGCGACATAGAAGAACACTGGGGTCGAAAGCGCAAAAACCAACCAGTGAACATCAGGGAAGCTCAGTTGCGGGATCATCGCAAATGCCATTGCCAAACTAGAGAGAATCACCCCAATCCAGAGCTTGGGCTTTAGTGCTTGAAGCTCTGGTTTGCCCTCGCCAACTTTGTAACCGGCATCCTCAACCGCCTTTTTCACCAGTTCAAGGTCGACTGCGGAGACGAACTGCAGGTGAGCTTTCTCGGTTGCAAAGTCAACGTATGCAGTAACACCCGGAACCTTGTTGAGGCCCTTTTCAACTCTTCGAGCGCATGCCGTGCAGGTCATGCCCTCAATCTCAAGCTCGGTGAGGTTATTAGGCATTTAGGGTTGCAAAACCAGTTGCCTTGTAACCAGCTTCTGAGATGGCATCGGCCAGTTGCTCGTTGCTAACACCATCTACCTGGACCTCAGCCTTACCGGCAGTGTGGTCGACCTTTACTTCGCCCACACCACCCAAGGCAGTCAGCTCCTTGGTGATGCTCATGGCGCAGTGACCGCAGGTCATGCCTTCAATTTGAATTTCGATCTTTGCCATTTTCTTCTCTTTTCTAATCAAACAGTTTTGCTATTTCGGTCCAGCGCTCTTTGTTGAGCGAGTACCACACCCAGGTTCCGCGGCGCTCGCCACTGATGAGTCCAACCTCAGCAAGTTTCTTGAGGTGGTGACTGATGGTGGGCTGGGAGAGCCTCAATGGTTCAGTGAGGTTGCAGACGCAGGCCTCATTCTGATCAGCCTTGGAAATCATTGCCAGAATCTGAAGACGAGTTGGATCCGCCACAGCCTTTAGCAGCTCAGCAATACTCTCGGCACTGGAACGGGCTAACGGTTCGGCACCCGGTGCCGGAGCGCACTCCAACAACTGCAGTGGGATTTTCGTAACCAACTGTTCACCTCAACTCATAGACAGTCATCTATGGATAGATAGATACTTGTCTATGTTCAACACTAACCCAGGATTGAAATTCCATGCCAGCTGTTCGCTTCCTGTTTGCTGAGTATCTTGGCACATTGCTACTTGTTGCAACTGTGCTTGGTGCTGGCCACATGGTCGCCTCGCTCGAGGCAGACCCTGCTCTGGGATTGATCATGATCGCCATTTGTGTTGGTGCGGTTTTGTTTGGTGTGATTAGCGCATTTGGGCCAATCTCTGGAGCGCACTTCAACCCGGTGGTGAGCCTGGCTTTCTTCCTTCGTCGAGAGTTATCACTCTCGCGCCTTCTCTCCTACACCCTGGCTCAGGTTTTGGGCGCTTTGAGCGGAGCGCTTGTTGCGAACCTGATGTTTGAAAGGCAGCCATTAACTCTCAGTAGCGTCGAGCGAGCCGGTTCAGGAATTTGGCTAGGGGAGTTTGTAGCAACCTTTGGGTTGGTCTTGCTTATCTTGCTGCTTCTTGCCAAAGCCCCACAGTTGGTTGCACCAGGAGTTGCACTTTGGATTGTTGCCGGCCACGTTTTCACCTCCTCTACCTCTTTCGCCAATCCAGCCGTTTCACTTGGCCGAATGCTGTCTGATGCACCGAGTTCCATCTCACCTGGTTCAATGCCGGGCTATCTGGCCATGCAGCTCCTTGGAGCCTTGGCCGCGTTTTTTGTAGCAAAACTATTTATTGAAAAGAAAGAAGAGCATGTCTAATCCAATCGCTTCCGTGATGTTCGTGTGCGTTCACAATGCCGGGCGGTCCCAGATGGCGCAGGGTTTCCTGCAGCACCTAGCGGGTGACCGCATCGAGGTCAGATCCTCCGGCACCATGCCAGGCGACCAGGTCAATCCATCTGCTGTTGCAGCAATGGCCGAACTCGGAATCGACATCTCATCGGCCAAGCCCAAGGTATTGACCAACGAGGATGTTCAGGCTTCTGACTATGTGATCACCATGGGTTGCGGCGACGCCTGCCCGTTCTACCCAGGCAAGATTTATCTCGACTGGAAGTTGCAGGATCCGGCAGGAAAAGGTGTTGAGGATGTCCGTCCGATTCGTGACGAAATCAAGGATTTAGTTGAGAACCTGATTGCCGAGATCGACGAAAAAAGAGGCAATTGACAAACTAGTTAGGTTTACCTAACCTATTCAGAGCACGGGGGCAATCCCGTGCTCTTTTTAGTTAGGAAGTAATTGAAGAAGTCACTTGGATTCGTGGTTGCAGCACTAGCGGCCATTTCACTTGCTGGATGCGCTCCAGCCGAGACCACCCCTGCAGCATCAACCTCTGAGAGCGCTGTGGAGAATCAGCCGCTGGTGGTCTACGCCGGCCGCAGCGAGGAACTGGTTCAGCCACTTATCGATGAATTCATCGCCGATACCGGCATTCAGGTTGAGGTTCGTTACGCAGGTAGCGCCGAGCTTGCCGCGCAGCTACTCGAGGAAGGTTCTAACACCCCTGCAGATGTTTTCTTCGCGCAGGATGCTGGAGCGCTTGGGGCTGTTTCAAAGGCTGGACTTCTCAAGACCCTAGATGACAGCATTCGTGGTTTGGTTGCCAGTGAGTATGCGGCAGCAAATGGAACTTGGATTGGAGTTTCCGGACGAGTTCGTGTTTTGAACTACAACCCTGCAAATGTGACTGAGCTACCAAAGTCGGTGTTTGATCTAGCTAACCCTGAATACCAGGGCCGTGTTGGTATCGCGCCAACCAACGCCTCCTTCCAGGCCTTTGTCACAGCCATGCGAGTTTTGGAGGGCGATGCCAAGACTCTTGAGTGGCTACAAGCTATGAAAACAAACGGCGTCATCTTTGAGAAAAACGGAGCCATCTTGGATGCCGTTGAAGCCGGTGAAGTCGACTTCGGTTTGATCAACCACTACTACTGGTATGCCAAGGCCAAAGAGGTTGGTGCCGAGAACATGAAGTCGAAGCTGGCTCAGTTTGAGGGCCAGGACATCGGTAACCTACGAAATGTTGCGGGCGTTGGAATCCTCAGCGATAACCCAAGCGCCAAGGTATTTGTTGAGTATCTGCTTTCATCGAAGGGCCAGCAGTACTTCGTAGACCAGACCAGTGAGTACCCGCTGATCTCTGGAGTTGAGCCAATCGCCGGCCTTACCCCGCTCAAGGACATCCCTGCCCCAGCCTTTGACCTGAATGACCTGGATGCTCTAGAGCAGACCCTGGACCTAATCAGGCAAGCTGGGCTAATCTAGCCATCTCATGCGAAAACCCCCGGCCATAGTTGTATTGCTGGGGGTTTTTGCATCCCTGTCGGCTTTGATTCCGATGGGCTATTTGCTGGTTCGCCTAGGTCAGGGATCAGAGAAGGCAATCCTGGAATTGCTTCGGCCTAGAACCCTGGAACTGCTTTTCAACACCGCTTTGCTAACGACCGCTGTCACTCTCACTTCTTTGGTTCTTGGCTTTGCTCAGGCATGGTTGGTTACCCGTACGAATCTAAAAATGCCAGCGGTTTTTGCAGTGTTGGCAACTCTGCCGCTGGCCATCCCAAGCTATGTGATGGCCTTCGCATTCACGGCAACCTTCCCTGGTTTTTCAGGGTTCTACGCAGCTTGGATTGTGCTGTCGCTTGCCACCAGCCCCTACGTATTCATTGCCGTCACCGCAGCCTTGGTTAGGACCGATGTTGCCGCCGAAGAAGTTGCCAGAAGTCTCGGGTTATCGAGACTTCAAGTGCTGCTTCGAGTGACCTGGCCACAGGTTAGACCGGCGGCAACTGCCTCTTCGCTTTTGGTTGCCCTCTACACACTTAGTGAGTTTGGTGCGATCTCAATCCTTAGATTCGATACGTTCACCAGGGCCATCTACAACGCCTATCGCCTGAGCTTTGATCGAACGGCTGCGGCAGCTTTGGCAGTGGTATTGGTGCTACTCACCTTGCTGGTGATTTGGTTTGAGCGGCGCTATCGCGGTGACTATCTGGCACAGCGCACCGCCATGCAAAAACCAAGCCGAATCACCCTCGGAGCTATGCAGCCCATCGCCCAACTTGGGTTATTGATGATCGCCTTCTTTGGGGTTGGGATTCCCGGCTATGCGTTGATCAACTGGAGCATCATCGGCTCATCGAGCGCGGACCTTTCTGAAATCATCGAAGCGCTGATTGGATCGGCAACGGTTGCCTTTGGCTCAGGGGCGGTTGTCGCGCTCATCGGACTTGCGGTTGCTATCTATGTGGTTCGGTTCGGATCTAGGGTTTCTAGGTTTGTTGAGTTTTCGATCTGGGCGAATCATGCCCTACCTGCAATCGTCGTTGCTCTGGCACTGGTGTTTATTGGTGCAAATCTGCTACCTGGCATCTACCAAACGGTTTGGCTGTTGCTACTTGCCTACCTGATTCTGTTCCTACCTAATGCCCTGAGTGCGATGACAACCCCCATTGCCCAGGTTCCTGCTTCACTCGAGCAGGTGGCTAACTCGCTAGGCGTGAAAGGCAATCGAACCCTCACCAAGGTTGTCCTGCCAATGGCAACTCCTGGAATTGTTGCCGGGGCTGCATTGGTTTCTTTGACGGTGCTGAAAGAACTTCCGGCAACACTGCTGCTGCGCCCAACCGAGTTGCAGACCTTAGCCGTGAGGCTCTGGGGCGCAACCGAAGAGTTGGCATTTGCGCAGGCAGCACCATACGCACTGCTTTTGGTGGTGCTCGCTGGCATTCCTGCTTTAGCCTTAAACGCTCAGGCAAGAAAAGCGATATCGGAGGCGCAGGGCTAATGCTTAGAATCTCCGATCTTTCGATTTCCTACGCCGGTAAGTCGGTACTCTCTGGCCTGTCACTTCACGCGGCCAGGGGTGAACTCACTGCAATTCTTGGAGCCTCCGGAGCGGGTAAATCAACCCTGCTTAGGTTGATCGCTGGATTTGAAAAACCAGATTCCGGCATCATCGAGCTCGAGGGTGAAGTAATTGCAAACAGTGGACTCTCGCTCGAGCCAGAGAAGCGCGGAATCGGCATCGTCCCGCAGGACTCAGCTCTCTTTTCTCACCTCAGCGTTTTTGACAACGTTGGTTTTGGCCTTCCAAAAGATGCCAATCGCGCCAAGCGAATAAAGGAACTGCTTGATCTGGTTGGGATGAGCGAGTTCGCTGATCGCAAACCCTCTTCACTCTCCGGAGGTCAGCAGCAGAGAGTTGCCCTCGCCAGAGCCTTGGCTCCAAAGCCAAAACTGATTCTTCTGGATGAACCATTTAGCGCTCTCGATCAAGACCTTCGCACCCGCTTGCGCGAAGACGTGAAGCGAGCTTTGGTTGCAGAGAATGCAACCGCGATGCTGGTCACCCACGATCAAGAAGAAGCGCTCTCTTTGGCCGAGAAGGTTGCTGTGCTCAGGGACGGCAGGATTATTCAAGCCGGTGCTCCAACCGAGATCTATAACTCTCCTGCCGATTTGGGTATCGCAACATTCCTGGGCGACTCGGTTCTGGTTGACGGAGTCGTTCGCGATGGCAAGGTGGAGACCGTGCTGGGCAACCTATCTGCACTCAATAAGGTCACCGAGGGGGAGCGAGGAGTGGTTGCGATTCGCTCCGAGAATTTCTATCTGCAGCCAAATCCCTCGGGAGATTCAGAGGTAGTTGGCCGGGTGTTCTTTGGTCACGATGCCGTTGTTGAAGTTCAGACTCCGAAGCTAAAGATCCGAGCTCGTTCCAACGGACCCTTTGCGCCAGAGGTTGGCATGCGGGTTACGGTTTGGGTTCGTGGGGCAGTGAATTTCTACCCTGCGAGTTCCTAGGGAACCTTGGGTGGAGAGGGTTACCAAAGTTAGACTTTCTGGCGGGCCAGTTGTTTGGTCTAAGACGGAGATCAATTGAACTGGCTAGACGCGGAACACATCATTACCGCGTTCGGCCCCTACTTCGTTTTTGCAGTCACCTTTGTAATCTTTTTAGAGACTGCGTTTATCCTCACCTCGTTTCTCCCAGGTGACTCGCTGCTTTTTTTGACCGGTCTCACTCTCTCCACAACAACCCTGTGGTTGCCAGACTGGGCTGGGTTCCTGATGGTTTGGCTGGCAGCTTTTCTTGGCACCCAGACCGGCTACTGGGTTGGCTACAAGATCGGCCCACCGCTTTTTGAGCGCAGGCAAAACATCATCATTAATAAAAAGGTGCTGGCCAAAACTCATGAGTTTTTTGAGAAGTATGGAACCAGGGCAATTGTGCTAGCTCGCTTTCTCCCCATTCTTCGAGCACTCATTCCAATGCTTGCCGGCATATCGAAAATGGACACCAAGCGCTTTACAAAGCTCAACTTCTTTGGAGCCGTGCTTTGGATCGGCGTTTTTATGTTCTCCGGCTACCTGCTTGGAAATGTGCCACTGGTGAAGGAAAACCTAGAGACCACGGTGTTATTGATCGTGGTATTCACCACGCTGTTACTGCCGGTTGAGATTATGCGCGACAGACTGGCAAACCGCTTTAGTAAAAAGCGCAGATAGTCCTGAAGCTTCTAGACTTGCTCAAATGAAAAACGGCTCAAAGCTTCTTCTTCTCACTACCGTCTTCGCACTCGCCCTCACTGGCTGCAGCGCCATGCCAGCACCAACCGCAACACCAACTCAAACCCAGACCGTTGAGCCTGAACCAGAGCCGGTATTCATTGCTGCTCCGCTGACGGGAGTTTTGTATGAGGAAAGCCAGGCCGAGCACCTAAAGCTCCCAGCTGTTTCAGGCAAAGTGGATAACACCTGGGGCGGTAGACCTCAGTATGCGCTTAATGATGCCGACATCGTCTACATGACCCGAGTCGAGGGCGGCATGACCAGAATGCTTCCCGTTTGGCACTCACGCATGCCAGAGGAGATCGGACCGATTCGCTCGGTAAGGCCTGTTGATGCCGCAATCATCGACCCATACAACGGAATCTTTGTCTACTCAGGCGGTCAGTCGCCTTTCAAGCGCGCAGCCAAAGACACTGGCTTGGTAATGAGTGATGAGGACACCGAGCAGTCAAACGACACCTATTTCCGTGAGAAGACTCGCTCCGCACCCTGGAACCTAATTTTCCGGGCTACTAAGCTGCAGCAAAACTATGCTGACCAACCAGCTCCAACCCCTGGATTCGAATTCGATGCAAGCCCATCTGCAGTTACATCGGGAACCCCTGTTACCGCGATGACCATCAAATACCCGGGCACAATCTCCACCTGGGACATTGGAACCGCAGCCTTCCCATGGGCTGCGAGTTCAGAGCCTGCTTGGCTTCACACCCTTGACAAAAAAGAGCACGTTCAAAATGGTGGCGACCGAGTTGTCACCAAGAACGTAGTAGTGCTCGAGGTGGTTCACGACAACAGCTTTATTGACCCGAAGTATGGGGCGATTCCTAAGGCAAAACTGATCGATAACTCAGGCATTGCGCACATCTTCACCGATGGCTACTACCTGAAGGCAACTTGGAAAAAGGGTGCTTCGGACCAGCCAATTCTGCTGTTTGCTGAAGATGGTTCTGCAATCAAGTTGGCGATTGGAAACACCTGGGTTGAGATGATGGACACCGCAAAGTCCAAGCTCACCATCACGGCACCTAAGCCTGAGACTGCAACAGAGTCAGACGAGTAACTGTCCCCTAAATAGACAGTCAAACTGGCTTTTCGGGAAACCTGTTTCCTGTTTACTCTTGACCTATGCAACGCGGGGGTATTCGTTGGACTCTTGCGACCTTGTTCACGGTCGCGCTAGTTCTCACATCTGGAGTTTCAGCTCAGGCACAGGATGCCTGGCGGGTTGGCGACCCTGGTTTTTTCGGACCTAAGTTCGGCTCTTTCAATGTCGATTACACGAATGGCCGCGACATCATCCTTCTTGAGGAGGAAGCAGAGCGTACATACGACGCTGTCTTCTTTGAAACCGCTCCTCCAGAGCGTAAGCTCTCGGTTTGTGAGGACGTTGGGGTAAATCTGGACTGTGGCTCGAGCACCAGCGGTTATGTCTCTGGTACCGCAGTGCTACCCATTTGCGGCGCAGTAACGGAGAACTGTGTGTCCGATCTTATGGTCGGTACATCGGTTTCCATGAGCGTCTCTCAATTCGTGCAGGCCGGTTTCGGATTTGAATTCAAGGGAAATCCAGCAAAGGGTATTCCCAATGGATCTGGGCCACTTATTTTCGAGGCCGAACATGCGCACTCAAACGGCAATCGCTACGTGGTGGCGGCACTACTGAACTTCTCCGCGGAGGCTGGTCGAGTGCAAGTCAACGACTTCAGCGTCCGTGTGTTTCCCGTAATCGAGCGAGCAAGTAATCTGCCCATGCCCGAGCCCTCCGTATGTGTCACGCCAGACGGGACGACAGGTCGATGCATCCAGCACTTTGAAGAGTGCATCTATCAGACGCCTGGGAGATGCGGCTCCGCCCAAGAATTTGCTCCTGGAACCAGGCTCAAGGTTGGGCTAAAACTAAGTCGAGATGTTTCAGGTTGGTTTAGGGGAAGACTTCAAGCTCCGGACATCAAGGTTGAGCCGATAGATGCCCTGTATTCGAAAGTTGAAATTGCCGGGGAGCCAGTCTCTGTTCCTCGATTGGTTTCCACCTATGTGGTGGGACAGGATGGTCCTGCAATTACCGGTGATGGTATCGATCAGGGGCACACCGGCCCATTCACGCTTTTCGATGCGGCTTCTCCAAATGGTGTGAATCTTGTGAATCAATTGCGACCCATTGTCAAGGACGTTGCAACCGCGGTTAACACTGTTTGGGCGATCAATTCGATAACTGCTAATCAGGCAGCTGGGTCTGCGGCGGGGTGCTTCTCGGACACTTCTCGGCTTTTGGGAATAGTCACCACGAACTCAATGGCTTACACCGGAACAGTACCTGACTATAAAGATGGTTACCTCTCTTACCGAGTTGCAGGCATGCACTACATGCCCGATGGCAGGACTGAGGTTTTGGGAACCTACGACTTGGTCATGCGCTCAGACGTTGCTCGCTGTGTTTACGGCTTCAGCAAAGCTCCAGTTTCAGCAACAATCCAAGTTGTTGGAACCGCAGGTGAAGAAAAAGTAGCAACGACCATTGTGAACGAGAAAGACGGTTGGCTGAAGCTTGCTGCCTACGGCTTCACATTCTCCGAGAAAGAAGTTCGCGTCACGCTCACCCAGGCCAAAGAGCCACCTCAGGCTCGCAAAGTCACTCAAAACCTTCCTAGGTTCACAGCCAAGAACACCAAGTTGACAGCGAATCAAAGATTCGTTATCGACTTGGCACTTCTCGACACAGAGGCCAACACCAAGGCCACTTGCACCGCACTCTATGTGAAAGCATCAGACAAGAGCCTCGCTCTAACTAGAGCGAAGAACGCGTGTACTTACGTCAAAAAGGTTTCTCCAGCACTCAAGGTGACGAGTGTTGCGAAGCTCACCAAGACCAAGAGCTTCGATGGCAGGGTCACAGTAGTCAGCCAGTAGGAACAGCGCAACCGGGAAACTGGTTTGTTTCTGTGTGCGCGGAGTAAAGAAGGAAAACCTTCCCCAGAAGGACTGCCAACGCTGTGGTAGACCCATGGTTTGGCGCAAGGCTTGGGAAAAGACCTGGGATCAGGTGAAGTACTGCTCAGAGAAGTGCAAGCGAACTAAATCTCTTTAGAGAAGTCCTTTAGCCAGCTTCTTAGATCACTACCTATGTCTTCACGGTCAATACCGATTCTGAGGGTGGCCTTGATGAAGTCGAGCTTGTCTCCGGTGTCATAGCGACGA
>JACCDG010271410.1_pt1 | contig 12108 bp, 11 predicted proteins | sample 7442471 | NCBI WGS metagenome assembly JACCDG01 (sample SAMN15323444, study PRJNA562643) | freshwater metagenome | isolation source: river surface water | place: USA:Blue River Watershed | collected 2017-08-17
ATCATTGGTAGAAGAGAAATGATTCACCTCCCCGAATGGGGAGGTTTTTTTATACCCGCTAAAATTGATACTGGCGCATTTAGAACTGCCGTTCATTGCGATAGCTATCAAGAAAAAATCATCGATGGTAACCCCTGTCTCGAAGTGTACTTCACTTGGGAAGAGAAAACAAATCCTATTGTTGTACAATTTACCAAATTCAAAAAAAGGGTCATTAAAAATTCGTTTGGACAAACAGAGGAACGTTACTGTGTACGAACGGCCATTAAAATCGGACCAAGAACCATCCAAAGCGATGTTACGCTGACCAACCGATCCGGAATGAAATATCCAGTTTTATTGGGAAGAAAAACCATCGGAAAAAAATTCTTGGTTGATGTAAGCCACATCAATCTCAACACCTTTCAAGGATTCAATACATCAGACGAATAATTGTTGTAGCTCCCGTTAGGATTACCATCCAAAGCACCCACTTGGTAAAAACCTCCTGCTCAACTTTGCTGAGTATCCATTTGCCTATAAAATTTCCAACAATGGAAATAATCAAGAGGATAATTAATAATCCAGACGCTCCCCAATTGATATATCCTTCAGCGAGATAAACCACGCTCCTGCTTATATCTACCGCCAAATCTATCCAGGCAGAAGTTGCTATAAAAGCAGCGACGCTGAGATTGTATCGTGTCAAAACCAATCCACGTATAGCCCCTCCAGTTCCTAAAATTCCAGAAAGCAGTCCAGCCAAAGATCCACCAGCCACCGCGATATGAGGTTTTACTTTGATGGGTTTGGGTTTGTAAAAAAGAAACAAAAAACCAAGGGCAATAATGATTAATCCCATGATAAACTCAAGCACAACACCTGAAACATATGCGCTGAAATATGCGCCTACAAGTACAGTAATCACAGAAGGAATTCCTATCCACAACACCACTTTGTAATCTACCCCTTTTCGAAAAAGACCAATCTTGGTTAGGTTACTGAAAACATGAAAAACACCCGTTATACCCAGTACCGTTTGAAACTCAAAAAAGAAGCTGGCGATTGGAATAAAAAATAATGAAGAACCAAAGCCACCTAGCGTTCCCAGTATCTCGGCCAATAATGCCAGAGAAAAAAAAATCAAACTCTGCTCAAGCGTAAGCGAATGGAGCAGATCAAACATTCTTCTCGATATACTTGATAATTGAAGTTGCTATATCCTTTCCTGTAGCCATTTCAATTCCTTCTAATCCAGGAGAAGAATTGACCTCAATGATCAAAGGTCCTCTATCACTTCTCAGCATATCCACACCTGCTATGCCTAGCTTCATTGCATTGGCTGCTTTGATAGCCATAATTTCTTCTTCGGGAGTAAGCTCAATGACTTGGGCCGTTCCACCTCGATGTAAATTACTTCTGAACTCACCTTCCTTTGCTGTTCTCATCATCGCCCCCACAACTTGACCATCCACAACAAACGCTCTGATATCAGCACCTTTTGCTTCTTTGATAAATTCCTGAACAATCACACGGGCCTTTAATCCATTGAAAGCTTCAATTACAGAAACCGCCGCTTTCTCGTTATCAGCCAATACAACTCCCAATCCCTGAGTTCCTTCGAGCAATTTGATCACCACAGGTGCTCCTCCTACTTCTTGTAAAGTGCGATCTACATCTTTGCTGTAATTCGTAAAAATGGTCTTGGGCAAACCCAATCCCGCACGAGATAATATCTGCATACTGCGCAGTTTGTCACGTGAACGAACCAAAGCCTGCGACTCTACAGCGGTGAAGATGTGCATCATTTCAAATTGGCGAACCACAGCTGTACCATAAAAAGTAACCGACGCCCCAATCCTTGGAATAACTGCTTGGACATCTTTAATCTCTTGACCTTTGTAAATGATCTTAGGGTTTTTCTTCTCAATAACCAAATTACACTTCAAGTGATCAAGCACGATAACTTCATGCCCTCTGGCTTGCCCGGCCTCTACCAGTCTTGACGTACTGTAAAGTTTGGGATTTCTGGATAATACTACAATTCTCATGGGGATTCTTACTTTACAATATTACGGCAAGGAATGTAAAGGGGAGGTTAATGTTTCTCAAATAAATAAGATTGCAAACGATCTCCCCTCCATTTTGCTTCCTCCTCCGCACGATTCAACTTCAGTTGATCGACAATTCGGAGATAATCCAATTCGCTTAGTGCTATAACTTTCTTCATCACCGATGAAAACTCTCCACTACTCGATTCATAATCCCAACCCCATCCTTTCTCTTCAAGTCCTTTCCAGGGTGTCGTATTGGTTACAATTACGGGAACGCCCATCAGCAAAGCCTCAGCTATTGCATGTCCGTAATTCTCGCCACGTGTAGGTGAAAAGAGAAAATGACTTTGATTTAATTCATCCACGCATCTTGCAGGAGACATTGCGTCCAAATAGGAAACTTGCCACCCTTTGTGTTCTTGAATCAAATCCACCACCTTCTTGGCATAATTTTCATCACCCTTAGGCCCGATAATGTGAAGACGTACATTCTTTAATTCATCCATTCCAAACCAAGATTGCAATCCTTCCAAGACACCCTTCTCCTCACTCAATCTTGAAATCATTACAACGCGGATTTCATCGAGAGAAGGCGCATCACTTCTGAAAGGATGCAAAGTGGGAACGTTCTCCAAAACATGAACTTTGGCTAACAAACCAAAATGTTGACGAATGAAGCTTCTCTCATCCTCACCTGTCGCATGCCACAATACCCTATCGAAGAAATGCAAAAAACGCATTGTCCTTAAAAACAAATTCTTTTTGAATGACTTTATCTTCAAAGCCTCTGGATGGAGCATGCCCCTTGGCGCCAAAATCAATTTATTAGAGGCCTTCCAATTTTTATTCCACCACAATGGCTCAATGGTGAAACGCAAAGAAAACATGGAGTTCATGTACCAGGTATCATGAACAAACTCCTCACAAATAAGCCGAATCTTTTGTTTACCTGCCTTATCTGGCGAGCAATACAAGACATGTGCACCGTTATCAAATATTGTCCATTGATTCAATTGAATTCCATCGTAAGGCATGTCATCACCTAAATCTCGATCTCCCGTAACTACCCAGGCTTGAGGGCCGAGCAGCTGCACCAAGTTGTATATAGAACGAATTGGCCCGCCTGCTTTGAAACCCGGGGTAAACCAATCGGTAAAAATCAATATCCTAGGAGAATCTGACATTGTTCTTGTTAATCCAATGTGATAAAACCACCAAATGCCAAAAATAATTCCATGGCATCTTGTTGTCTCCTTGAACAAATCGGTTCCAATTCTCTTCTAATCCCAGGGCTTCAAAAATGGGTAAGTCCTTCAACCTTGATAGTTCCTCTTCACAAAAACTTCGCAAAGGCCCTTTCATCCAATTTTCCCATGGAAATACAAAACCTTTCTTCTTGCGATTGTAGGAAGATTCTGGAATTAAATCTTTTGTAGCTTGTATCAAGAGGTGTTTATCAAACTGTCCCAATTTGTATTCATCTGGAAGAGCCAAAATAAATTCAACCAGTTCATGATCAATCATAGGAAGGCGAACTTCCAACGTATGTGCCATTGACATTTGATCTGCATCACGCAATAGAATATGCGACATGTAGGCGTTCATTTCTGCAGAGGAAATACTTTGATACAGATGATTGCTGTCCTGAGACTTCCAATAATACTCAGGCAACCAAGGTTGAGTTTGGGAATGAACGAAGTCATTCAACAAATTGGTATCAATCATCATTCGATCTGAAGCAAAAACCAAATCATCCGTTCGCCATTTCGATCTGAGCAAGGGCAAGAGACGATTCACTTGAACTTTATTCCAGCGCCTTGACAATAAAGATTCCAAAATAGGCCCATTGAATGTGATCGGAGGAATCCACTTCCTGATTGAACGGGTCTGCATGATTCGATGAAAAATGGGATAACCACCAAAAACCTCATCTCCTCCAGAACCCGACAAAGCCATTTTTATACCTTGTTCACGGGTAACCTTAGCGACAACATAACTGTTCACACCATCACCGGATGGATGATCCATAGCATCCAATGCAGGAATTACCGCATCAAAAAAGTCTTTTGAAGTCAGCTCAATGGGATGATGATTGGTGCTGTATCGGGATGCAACGGTTTGCGCATAAGCCGACTCATCAAATTTCTTGTCTTCAAAACCAATAGAAAATGTAGAAATAGGTTGCTGTGAAAACTGTGACATCAAACCCACAACAGCAGATGAATCAACACCCCCTGATAAAAAAGCACCAAATGAAACATCACATCGCATGCGCCATTGGACACTTCTATCCAAGTGCGCCCTCACCTCTTTCACTACCTCATCCTTGCTTCGGCTCTCTTTAGATGAGGCAATCTCCTGTACATTCCAATAACGCTTGATTACCTGCCATCCACCTTCTTTCCACACTCTCATTTCCCCTGGCATTACAGAAAAAATCCCTTGAACGATAGTCAATGGATTCCAAACCGTTTGGTAAGTTACATACTGAATTAATGCATCTTGATCTACAACGGATGAGGTTTCCCCAGTGGCGAGCAATGCGCGTATTTCAGAGGAAAAGAAAAGCGTTCCGTTCTTTTCAAAATAATACAATGGTTTCTCCCCCAATCGATCTCTAATCAGCAGCAATTCTTTTGATTTCTTGTCATAAAGCGCAATAGAAAACATTCCATTCAAATAATGAACAAACTCCTTCCCCCATCGCAAATAAGCAGCCAAAAGAACTTCGGTATCCGATTCCGATTTAAAATCATAGGATCCTTTTAATAGCTGACGAAGCTCGATAAAATTATAAATCTCACCATTGTACACCACGACAACAGTTTCATTTGCATCAGACATCGGTTGATGACCATCATTGCTGGTGTCAATAATGGATAATCTTTGATGACCCAAACTACACTGATCAACCTGCATCGAACCATCATCATCTGAGCCACGATGACGAATGGCACCCTTCATGGACTCCAACCAAATCAAATGATTCTCTTGATTCCATATCCCTGATATTCCGGCTATTCCACACATACTAGTTCATCCAATTTTTAACCGTATTGCACCATTGATTCTTACTTATCATTTTAGATTTCTCAATAGAAATCTGTCTCATCTTCTCACGCTCCCCTATTGTCATCTGATACAATTCCAATAACAACCTGCAAACTGAAGCCGAATCACCAACGGGAATAATCCATCCATTCTTTCCATCATCTACAAAAGCATCCGCAGCACCAACTGCAGAAGTAGCAATTATTGGGAGACCTGCACCAGCAGCTTCATGAACAACCACGCCCCAAGGCTCATACTCCGAAGCCAAAACAAATACATCCAAATCGCTCCAAACTTTTTTCAAATCATTGGGTTGGGTAAATCCATGATAGCAAATTTGATCGTGTCGAGGCATAACATCCATTAATGGTCCAGTTCCCCATACGTGAACATTCCAATTGGCATTGTCATTTAAGACTCCCCTCATTCCCTCCAACACTTTAGGAAAACCCTTTTCTTTGACCAACCGAGAAACAAAACCAATCTTAAAATCATTTGAAATACTCGCACGATAAGAATGATCAATTCCTTGTAAATCCGCTACATAAAATCCAGTAGCAATTTCAGATGAAGCAAATCCCATTGCTCGCGCCAATTTGGCTTGCCGATCTCCTGGAACCCAAGCTCCGTGATAATAGCCCTTCCATTTCCACTTCATCCATTGACTGCCCAACAGCAGCTTCAATGAATTTTTCCATTGGGTATCAAAAGCAAGTATCTTCTTGGATTGTCCGTTGGACTTTACAAAGGCATTGTAATCGGTATCGCTCCAACCAGAAACTATTACACAACGATATTCACCATTTCGATCCAATTCAATTGCTTCATTACGATTCCATTTTTCCTTTGGAATCCACTTTACGCCATTACCGCCTGTCAAAACCAAAGGGGCCTGCGCATTCACTGGCCAATACACCACCTCAATATCAACAGTGTTAGTAGCGGACAATTCTTCCACGCACGAGATAAAGTAACCCGCCAATTCACGAAACAAAAACAAAACTGTCTTTCGGCTCGTGCTAACCATTTACTTGAAATTTAAATTTACTCTTCACCAAACCCATTTTATCTCGAGCGTTTGCCCTTTTGGTATAGTAATACAACCAAAGAAAAAATGGGAACCCACAATAAAAGTAGTTTCCCTGACGGAGGAGCTGTAATGCGATGATCAAAAAACAAGCATTGCTAATCACCCAATATTCGTCTTTCAAAGTCCAACCTTTGAGCACCCAATTGGAAAAAAAGAAGTACGCAAAAAACATCAATCCTACAATTCCAGTTTCACTCATCAATCGAAGCGCCATCGAATTGGCGTCGGCCTTGTTAAATTCAATATCCACTACCCCAGACATATTGGTCAGAGAAAACCGATCAAAAGCAGTTTCATGAGAACCCAATCCTGTTCCGAAAATAGGGTTTTCTTTAAAATTCTCTGTAGCGATATGTGTGTGGTTGTACAATACGAAACTACTACCGTGGATATCGTAGGAATAAATGTTACCTGTATTGTAAATTTCGAATGTTGAATCTACACGGCTGCGAAACTCCTCATTGTTATCATAAGCGTAATTAAATCCAAAAACCAAGATGGGACCTATCAAAAAGCTGTACCTCAAAAATCCAGAGTTCACAACCATCAAAAGAATCGAAATTAAAATACCAAACATACCCACACCTGACTGGGTTAACGGATAAGCAAGCACAACAACAATACTCTGCCTAAGCGTTATAAACATCGGATCTTTCCTATTGATCAAATTGTATAATCCGACAAAAAAAGCTGGCGACATGGTTGATGCATAATATGAAGGCTCAGAGAAAAGAGAATTCATTCGAATACCACCACCCTCGGCATAGATTACACCCCATTTGTTCAAAAGCCAACCAAAATTATATCCCGGCGAAAATCCCACCCGCTGCGTCACCACCTGCATAATACCAATTCCACTCACCACAAATGCTGATTTCATGTAGAACTTAAAAAGTTCAGACACATCGCCATCATAAATTTTAATGGCAAATTCGAAGAATGCTACAGAGAGAAAAAAACCCATGGTCACTTTGACCAACTGGCTAAAAGTATTCAGCCCTAACTGCACAAAGATTACCCCGACTATGAAAAGAATTACAAATACAATCAACGCAAACTTAGGAGGACCATATTTAAAAAAAAAGTATGGCAGAAACAGATAGGCTATGTAGCCCAAATAAAATTCAAAGGGGGACTTAAAAAGTACAATGGCACTTAAGAACAAATTGGCAAAGAGAAAAATGAGGACCAGTCTTTTCATACCTTATCTTTTGGTCAACCACTCTTGAATGATATCGATATGATTTTTCCCCACTTGATTCCAACCCCATTTGGATTTTACACGTTGGTTGGAGATTATGCCCATTTGCTTAATGACTTCTGGCGTTGCTCTTTGTACTTCCTCCAACACTTCTATCAATCCTTTAACAGTAACATTGGGCATGAGCCATCCATTATCGCCATTCACCATTACATGATTGGCACCCACATCTGCACATACAATGGCCATTCCTCGCGCCATTCCCTCTAAAATAACGGTGGGCATTCCTTCAGATATCGAAGGAGCTACCAAAACATGGTGCTCATCCATGATTCTTTTCATCTGCTCCTCATCATTGATAGAGCCAAAATAAACGATTCCAGATTGCTTGTCCTTCAAGTGATCTGGAATCGGTCCAGCGATTGAGAGTTGTATTTCATTGCCTTGTTTAGACAGTGATTTATATGCATGGATCAATTCTTTCAAACCCTTGCGTCTTTCAAATCGACCAACAAAAAGCATTTTGATCTTTGGTGGTTTTTCGGAAATCACATCTGGAAACCACGATTCATCAATACCTGATGACAAGGTCAAAATCTGAGATTCTTTTAACCCTTGATTCACCAAAAGCTCATTGATACGTCCTCCTAACGAAATGGTAGCATCGGCGTTGGTGATGTTCCAACGCGTCACGCCTTTCAACATCCATTGTTGTATTTTACTTCGCCATCCAAATGCCTTTTGAAACATTTCCAATCCATGAAAATGATTAACGATGGGAGGTAACTTGGTTCCTCCTTTCTTCATCTCAATCCATTTCCAACCAGAAAAACCTTGCGCAAAAATCACATCAAAATCATCTTTCCTCGGCTTCAACTTTTGATAGATCATCGCACTGTAAGCGTATGACTCTTTGATGTAGTGACCTGGCAATTTCCCATGTGAAGGGAATCTCAAGGTGATAATCTCCAAGGATGGTTCATTATCAAATCCCAAGACCTGTTTGACATCCTGTTCCTTGGGTAATGGCTTGTTATTGGTGATGCAATGCACCAAAACGACAGACTCTCCTTGAATCACCAATTGACGAACGAGGTTATAACTATGCTTTTGCATACCACCCAACTCAAAGGGGCTAATTCCGTCCGTCAATAAAAGCCAGCGCATCCTGAATACAATGTTAAGCGAATTTAAGTCGGTGTTTGAAAATGCGAGACAAAGTTTTCATCCTTTGTTTGTTTTCAAATTAGGTGATAAAAAAGTCCCTTGACTAGCATCCCAAATCCACATTCTACCCACATAGTTCGGAGGAAGCTTTGCGAGTATTCGCAAAACCTCTAGAGATTGCATCATGGCTACAGTTTGAACCACAGGACCTAAAATTCCACGGTCTAGACAAGATCCCAACATAAACCCCTTTACTTTATCATTGAAGAAATCCTTTAACCGCCATTTGTGCCCATCACTATCCGGAAAATTAAGTGTTGTCACCCTGCCTTCCCATTGCTCAGCAGCTCCAAAAACCCATGGTATATTTCCACCTTGAAGGAAATCATCTATAAAAATTTTGGTCTCCACCTGATCACATGCATCCACCAAAATATCGATACCTTCTTTAACCAATTGATCCAAATGCCCCGCATTTATCCAATTTTGAATAACCTTTACTTCAATACCCGGTTGAAATTTCTTCAATGCTTCGCTAGCGGCTTCCACTTTGGGCATCCCTATATGCGATTCATCAAACAACCATTGTCGATGTAGATTAGACAAATCAACAGAATCACCATCAATCAAAGTTAATTTTCCAATACCAGAGGAAGCCAAGGCCATTGCAACGCCACATCCCAATCCTCCAACCCCGACGATAACCACATGAGCCCTGCTCCACATCTCCTGAGCGGCCATACCAAGATCAGGGATGGCACACTGCCGATGGTATCGTTCTGCTGAATTCATTGCCCAAAGATTTGAAGAAAAATTCTCCGATTAAAAAAAAATTGTTCATGTATTGTAAAAAATATTACTTTTGACCGCGTTTAACCTTTTAAAACCTCGACATTATGTCAGAAATTGCAAAGAAAGTAACAGCCATCATCGTAGACAAACTAGGTGTGGATGAAGCAGATGTAAAGCGTGAAGCAAGCTTCACTAATGATTTGGGTGCAGACTCTTTGGACACCGTAGAATTGATTATGGAATTCGAAAAAGAGTTCGGAATTGCTATTCCAGATGACCAAGCTGAAAAGATTGTTACTGTTGGTCAAGCCATCGATTACATCGAAAGCAACAAGTAATTAAAAACCTTATTACCCTTTCCTTATGGAACTAAAAAGGGTCGTTGTTACCGGCCTAGGCGCTCTTACGCCACTGGGCAATACGGTACCCGAGTATTGGAATGCCCTGCTAGCTGGAACTAGCGGGGCTAATCTTATTACCCGATTTGACGCCTCAAAATTCAAAACCAAATTTGCATGTGAGCTGAAAGGCTTTAACGTTGAAGACCATATTGAGCGCAAAGAAGCGCGCAAGATGGATCCTTATACGCACTATGCAATGGTTGTGGTGAAAGAGGCAATTCAAGATGCAGGAATAGATTTAGAAAAAATCAACCGTGACCGAGTAGGTGTCATTTGGGGATCTGGAATTGGTGGATTGTATACGTTCCAACAGGAATGTTTTGAATTTGCCAAAGGAGATGGAACACCTCGTTTCAATCCTTTTTTCATTCCTAAAATGATTGCCGATATCGCTTCTGGTTATATCAGTATACAATACGGATTCCGTGGCCCCAACTACACAACTGTTTCAGCTTGTGCATCTTCCAACAATGCAATCATTGATGCTTGTACCTACATTCGTTTGGGCAAGGCAGATATGTTCGTAACTGGTGGATCAGAAGCTGCCATTACAGAAGCTGGTGTTGGTGGATTCAATGCTTTAAAAGCTCTTTCAGAAAACAATGAGAACTTCGCAACAGCCTCTCGTCCTTTCGATCAAACCCGTGATGGATTTGTTTTGGGAGAAGGTGGAGGATGTTTGATTCTCGAATCATATGAGCATGCTGTAGCAAGAGGTGCAAAAATCTACGCTGAAATCATCGGTGGTGGAATGAGCGCTGATGCTTATCACATTACAGCTCCCCACCCTGAAGGATTGGGCGCATTAAATGTAATGCGTGCAGCTCTTTTAGATGCCAATATCGATCCTACTGAAATCGACTATATAAACGTGCATGGAACTTCTACCCCATTGGGTGATATCCAAGAAGCCAAAGCCATTCAAGGTGTATTTGGTGAGCACGCTTATAATTTGAATATTTCAAGCACCAAGTCCATGACTGGTCACCTATTGGGTGCCGCCGGAGCTATTGAAGCGATTGCGACTATTTTGGCTGTGAAAAATGATATCGTTCCACCAACCATCAACTTTGCTAATCCAGACCCTGATTTGGACGCCAAATTGAATTTTACTTTCAACAAGGCCCAAGAAAGAAAGGTGAGAGTTGCCATGAGCAACACCTTTGGATTCGGTGGACACAATACTTCAGCCATTTTCCGAAAAATGGAATGATATTCAGTTTTAGAAAATTAAATCCACAAGACAAGGCACTTCTCAGTTTTCTGAAAAGTGCCTTTCGCATTTCTACAAGAAAATTTCCTCTATATCATCAAGCACTGCGTCATGCCAGTGCTGCGGAGGAATTGTATCCCGGTATTAAAAACAGCAATGAAAGATTGGAATTTCTTGGTGATGCCATTATCGACTCCATTTTAGCGCATTATCTATTTGATCACTATCCAGACAAAACAGAGGGTGAGATGACCAAGATGAAGAGCAAAGTTGTAAGAAGAGAAAACCTCAATCGAATAGGTGATTCCATCGGAATACGACAATTGCTTCAAGTGGAACTAGGCAGGCAAGATTTACATGAGAGTATGTTAGGAAATGCCCTCGAGGCGTTGGTTGGCGCTATATACCTAGACAAAGGATACAACGCAACACGATTAACCGTTCTCAATTTTCTCATTCGCCATCAACTGACAGAAACCATACATGATGAAATTGATAACAAGAGCAAATTGCATGAGTGGGCCCAAAAACACAAACGTAGTTTAACTTTCCCTGTTGTTGAGCATCGTCAAGATCAAGGTGGGAGTTTATACACCATTCACGCAGTTGTGGAAGATATTGTGGAAGGAATTGGTCAAGGTCCTTCAAAAAAAAGTGCCGAACAAATGGCCGCCAAACAAGCTTGCGAAAAGCTAATGATTTAAAGCTTCTTTCCCCTTTTTCGTAGCTTTTCCTCATTACTTTTGTCCAAAATCAATTGTCATGAGTTATCCGATGCAATCCTATCTGCAAGAAGAATTGAAAGCCATTCAAGAAGCAGGTTTATTCAAAAAAGAAAGAATCATCACTACACCGCAAGATGCGGTAATCAAGACCACAGAAGGCAATGAGGTTTTGAATTTTTGCGCCAACAATTATTTGGGGCTTTCTAGCCATCCCATGGTTTTACAAGCGGCAAAAGATGCCATCGATACCCATGGATTCGGTATGTCCAGTGTTCGATTTATTTGCGGCACGCAAGACATCCATAAAACCTTAGAGAAAAAAATTGCAGAGTTTCTTCATACGGAAGACACCATTTTATATGCAGCAGCATTTGATGCCAACGGCGGCGTCTTTGAGCCACTTTTGGGTGAGCAAGATGCCATCATCAGCGATGA
>JACCDG011620831.1_pt1 | contig 12108 bp, 11 predicted proteins | sample 7442471 | NCBI WGS metagenome assembly JACCDG01 (sample SAMN15323444, study PRJNA562643) | freshwater metagenome | isolation source: river surface water | place: USA:Blue River Watershed | collected 2017-08-17
GTCCCCGCCGTGCCAAAATAAGAAGCAGTTAACCGACCCGCCGCGCTGTTGCCCATATCGTCAAGGCCGGCGATAGCGCGACCTCGCCAGTCAGGGAGAGCGAGGTTCTTGTTCGCCGCCCAGTCCGCTGCAGCTGATGCGCCGCGCCCGCCTGAAACGGCTAGATTGGGATCAGCATTCCAAAGGAATGAATATAGCGCCTGTGTATCGGCATTCGCGCGCTCGGTTGCGCTTGATGTAGACGATCCGATTGATCGGCCGTTGGCACGGACGAATCCGCTCTGAACACCCGTACCATACCAGAGCGCGAGCTGACCGGTTTGTAGAACGGTCGTTGGATCAACTGGCGACCCTCCGCCGCCACCTGATGATGCGCCGACGACAAGCAAGTTGTCGCCAACGAAAATAGTATTTCCCCTACTATCAGTCAGGCGAAGTTTGATTGTCCCGTCAGCGACGAAAAACTGATTTATCCGGCTGGTACTGTCACAAAGCAGCGGATACGGATTAAGGATCGTAAGACCAGAATCCTGATAAGTATTTTGTGGTGTCGATGTCGTGCCTGCTTGGATGGCGTAAAGTTTGCATCCCGGCACCGGCTTGCCAAACTGATCGAACTGCGGTGTTAGCGAGAAGCCTGGAATTGTGCCGGCCGCATTCGCAGCAACGACCAACGCAAAAAAACCCGCCAAAGCGAGGGAGAGACGTTTTAACATTTTGGGTTGCCTCATAGAAAAAGGCGGCCCCGAAGGACCGCCTTTTGTTTAGCCTTGCTTTAGTGTGCCGTGCCGCGATATGTCACGACTTGGCAGAATTTGGTTAAAAGATTGAATTATTTCTCAAAGAATACGGACATCACTTTCAAAATGACTGCTAGGTCAAAAATAATTCTAACAACCTATTACGTAACAGTGATGTTACTGGCCTGGTGGCCTTGGAATTTTTGGCTATTGTTCTTCGGCGAGGCTTGGTGCCGGCGCTTGGAGAGACCGCATCAGATCGCTAGTCGATACATTAAAGCCCGAGCCACGTAGATTGGTGGCAAGGTTGCGAGCCGCCATCGCCGTTGCAGCGGCATTCTTGGCATTTCGTTCCTGCTGAAATTGAGCAACTTTTTCTTCAAATTTCTCCGATGCACTGGCTAAAGGAGCGCGAGAGCGGATCGCTTCAGAAAGCTTTTGTGCTTGATTGACGGTCATCTTATTGCCAACCGAGCGAAGTAGCCAACCAACCGCAGGAACAGCAGCTCCAGCCGGCCCAGCAATTGCATAACCGCCACCGCCGGTAATAGCAGCTCCAATGCCGCCGCCGCCCGCCATAATATTTCCAGCCTTACGCATCAGGTTTTGAGTTGTTGTACCTTCTGCAATCTGGCGTGCGGCCGCGATATCTTCTGCGCTTAAGCCCCGCTGCATTTTTGGATTAGCGCCTATATCCGCCATTCGCTGTCGGATGGTGTTCGAAACATTCATTCCCGAGTTAGAGGCAGCAGCCCTGATTTCAGCCTGCACTAATTTTTGGTCAATCTTCCCAGAATTCATCGCCGCTGAATAATTAGCGTTTGAGTCCTTCATAACGCGCGTGAAGTCGTCCGCGCTGCCACGCGTAACAGCGTTGGCAGGGACCGCTTCGAGATATCCATTCAACTCTCTCAAGGCGATGCCAGCAGCCGCCTTTTCGGTTGGGTCGATCGATCCTGCGGCTTTGCCGAGTGTCTTCTGCAACGAATGTAGATTGCGCCCCGTGACGGTTACCGCATCATCGGGAATAGTTTCCAACTTCTTTAAGATACCGTGAGCTTTAGTCGCCACCACATCATCGAAACCGCTTTGGTCCAGTGATGCGCGGATGCGACCTGCCGCGTCACGAAGAGATTGCGGCGCAAGCTCAAAGCCAGTGACTGCTTCACTGTTATACCCCTCCTTGGCGGCGGCCTTTAGTTCAGCGATGGACGGCGTCGCAGAAGGTGCTTTAGCACCAAGCAAACGCGTTGCCCCACTGATCACCCCTCCGAGAGCGCCGCCTACCGCCGCACCAACTCCGCCGTCCGCCGCACGTTGCGTCACGTCTCCTTCGCTATTCCCAGCTCCGTGCAGGCCACCCATGATCGCGCCTGTGCGGATAGCACTAGATCCGGTAGGGGCGACCATGCTTCCAGCAAACTCTGCGGTCGCAGCTTTAATTGGGCTGGCTTTGCGAAATTGGTCCAGGCGGTCACGTTCAGCAGCTACGTTATGTTGATAGGCCTCGTCGAATGTTTCACCACGGATTGCCATATCGATTGGAGCACGCGCAGCAGCGCTAATCTCGTCTCCGAAACCGAACGTTGCACCATTGGTTGCAGCATCTGTCATACCAGCCGCTGGAACGCCCTGATTTGTCCGAAAAGATGCTGTCTTGTAAATTTCAGCATCAGCATTCTTTCCGTTACTTAGACCCTGCGCCAACTTTTCTTTTGGACTTGGCTCCGCATCCAACAACTTGAACCCTGCAGGCAATTCCGCGCTAGTCGCTGCCTTTTCAGGCGCATTTATTAACTTGAACCCTGCTGGCAGCATCGCGACCTTAGGCTCGTACAACCCCGCCGACTCCGCTTCAGCATCGCCCCACACGCGCCTTGTCGGCGTAACGTCTGGACGGTCGATAAACGTGGCCGGAGGATCATTGCGATACAGGTCAGCAAGCGTCATTTCGCAGGCACCCAGGCGGAACCATCAAACTCGATCATATTCCCCTTCGCATCCTGAGCGCGTTGACCTTTCGCATATTGGTAAGGTGCAGCACTCGCTGCCGGCGACGCAGATTGCGCCCCACCTGCCGGTCCACCGCCCCCCGGTTTGAAATAGCTGCCACCACGTAAGTCCTTGATACGTAGATCGTTGATCTGTGCCTGCCTATCAGTTAGCGACAACATTCGATTGATTGTACGAATTTTCAAATCAGGCGGCGCATTAGGATTGGCTATAATGGACTGAAAATTCGCCATTTCACGATCAGTCGTCGCGCCCTTCAATGTGGCCGACATGTTTTTTATGGCTTCTCCTGACATCAACTGGTCAAGTTCGGTAGTAGCTTTTGCAGCCTCCGGATCAATACCGACCATTCTAGCAACACCAGGCAGGTTCGTTCCAACCGAACCGCGAACGCCCGCAGTGTAGCCGCTAAATGCTTTTGGTGCCAATTCAATAGCGCGGTTCAATGTGTCACGGGTTGATGTCAACTGCGCATTGGCGTCTTCAGCATCAAAGACCGCTTTCTTATCAATACCTGTTAGTTTGTTTTCCTCACCCATCGGTAACCCGATGGCCTGAACGGTACCCTTGTTCGGATTGACGATAGCCTGTGTTTTTCTTCCATCAGGCGTACCAATAGTGGTGAGTACTGGTGCATCTTTTTCAGCCTTTGTCTTTTCTAGACCTAGCATACCAAGCTTATAAGTACGATCGAGGTCGTCGGTAGACATTTGATGCGCGAGGTTTGCAAGCGCCGTAGCTGATTGTACATCTCCAGCCTGGACAAGCTTGCTTCCTAGTTCACGCAACGACGACGGACTTCCGTCAAAATTTGCGTTCTTAAGAATGTCATCGCGCGTGGCATCTTTCTGTGCCTTCCGGAGAGTTTCCCCTATGCCGGCCAGCGTGCCTGAAACGTCCGGCGTAAATGCTTGCGTCGATGGCAGCTGGAGCTGATTGATCGCCATTAGCCGTACTTCCAGGGCGCGCCGTTGAAAAACATTCCGCCACCATTGCCCATGCCAGTGGCGCTCGTCGCAGCGTTACCAAACGCTGAACCAATTCCGCCTAATCCACCTCCCAAGGCCATCGACGCGACGCCAAGACCAGCGCCTAGCAAGTTCTTTGCACCCGCCGCCTCGCCTTGCGCTTGCAGCGTGTTGGCCCCGGCATTTCCGGAAGTGACATTGCCTTGTAGATTAACGCGGTTGTTGGCATCGGTTTGATAGAGGTTAGCGAGGTTCGTATCGACGCCCGCCATTGCTCCGGCCGCTGTCAAAGCCTTGTTGTCATAGCCGCCAATATTGTTGAGCCAGCCATTGTAAGTTTGATCTGCCAGGCCTGTGCCAAATTTTATGGCGTCTAAATCAGAGTTGCCGCTATCCAACATACCCGCCGCCGCGCGACGGCGATTAATTGCATCCAGCCCGGTATTTAATGTGAACTGATATCCGGGGCCCGTCTGAAATGCATCGGTAGCGCGCTTACCGCCGTCAGCACCATTTACCCCAAGCGCATCTGCATAGAGAGCAGACCCCTTATTATACAGAGCCGAAAGCGGGGCATACTCGCCTTTTGCCGTCGCTAGCGCATCCTTCGCTCCGGTGAACCCGGTATCGAGATAGCCCATGCCTTTCTGGCCGTAATCTTGGTACAGCGCCCTATTCTTGTCGGCGGCTTCACGCTCAGCGCCGCCACCGAATAGAGTTGAGAGAAAAGATGCCATGAGCCTTAGACCTCGTAGGTGCCGACTAAAACCAGCCCTACCCCGTTAGCAAAAACACTTGCATTGTGATAAAAAGCGACCGAACATTTCGTGTCGCCTGCAGCAATGCTTGCTCTAATGGAATAGCCGGTTAGATATATTTCACCGCCTGCAAGAAAAGAATCGCGCAACGCCGGACCGACCGGAAGCGTGATGTAAAGTGCGCCGCTTGAACCGCTGATGTTGGTGATTTCGACCTTCAGTTGAACGTCAACTGTCTTTCCCAGTCGTCGATATCTGCATGTAGCAGTGCCTATCGGGGGACCGCCGGCATCAGCCGTTAGCACTGGAATAAACGAGCTGTTCCATGCTCCTAGAAGCGTCGTGATCGTATTTTGTATAGTCGTGACTGTCGTTTGCAAAGTGACAAGCGTCTTCTGCAGAAAAGTAAACCACTGAAACCACAGCGGCGTTGTGAGCCGGCTACCATCTGCAATCGGTTCAATCTGACCTGGAAGCTGAGTATCTGCCATTATTGCAGCTTGTCAGCTTGCATATCGCACCCCATGAACCCCAACGGAACGTTGCTCGAACAATCAAAGCGGAACCGAACGCCCTGAGCGTCGGCGTGTCCCCATAAATGAGACCTTATCCGCCCGGAAGTGATGGACTGCTGTCCCACTTTCAAAATGCGCGGACCCGACCAGTTCTGCCCACCATTCCTTGAAATCGAAACTTCAATATCCGGTTCGGTTTGAACCGGATCAACGCCCGTTGCGATACCGACGCCTTTTGTTAGGTACAGTTCTATGGTGTTCACCACCAACGGAGACGGGAATGCACCAAATGGCCCTGTCTCGATCCTCATCCGAAGTGGCGTTCCGACCTCATCCTGAGTCATGGCGTCGATCTGCAGAATATTCCCGGTCAAAGTGTCCAAGCAAAGCCATTTCGAAAATGCCTTCACCGGATAGGCGGCACGCCAGTAAGCTTTGAGATAGCTTTCCCGCTCATGCCAGGTTTGTAGTCCGACGTCGTAGACCCAGCACCATGTCGGTGATTGCACAACGACATAAGAGTGTCCGCCCGCAATAAAGACCGAAAGGCGGATGGTGGTTTTGTCTGCCGTATTTTCAATCGCCCGATCAACATCAGGAGAAGAGATTTTAACTGTGCTATAACCATTCAGGGTGCTTACCCCAAAGTCGTCGCCCGCCAGAAATGTGCCGTTCCCCCAACCATCTTCATCACCGCAAATGGCATAGGGGCCGACGATCCCGCGAGGAATAGTCGCGATGTAGTTAAACGGATACGCCGTATCGTTTTGGCCGCCCCAAACTTCGATGCTCGAACTTCCCGCCAGAAGGATTTGACCGTTACCTAGCGGTATCGCCCGATAAAGCGTGTCCGGCTTACTTTCTGCGGTCGCAACGTCAGTGGTGGCAACTGACGTAGAATTGATCCCTGACGTTCTCGTCTTACCATCGCCATAAGTGAAAACAAAGAAGCCCTTGTGGAACACCACAGAATTAGGCTGCCCAACATCAGCGTCGGGATAGGCGACGATTGCGCCCGCTAAAATAATGAATGCGCCATCACCAGGCGCCACGATGACCACGTTAGGAGTTGACGCATTATTTGCCGCCATGAACACGCCTGTCGTGCCCGGCAACGTACCCGTTAACGCGGTTGCGGCCCCTCCTGCGACAGTCGATGTATAAACTTTGGTCCCCACGACGGTGTACAACGTTGATCCAACCACTAACCGTCCGCGCGGTGTTGCGTTCTGCGTGGTACCGAACGATTTAAGGCCTGGCGCTCGCCAATAGACGTATTTTGCCCCTGCTGTATCGCTTAGCTGCTCAATGATCGTGTTGACGATACGACCGCCAGACGCGTTAACATGCCTACCTGGAGCAGATAGCAGAGGAAACGGAAGAGCCGTCACTAGAAGTCCTCGAAGTCCACTACATCCCCGTCGTTAGGGGCGATGGCGCTCAAAGTACGCAAGTCGGCTTCCGTTATCATTGGTTGGCAATCCGGTAGTTGCTCGTATGGCACGCCAAACCTGCCTGCCGCGGCCCACGCCAACCGCAAAGACAACGGGTCGAACATGTCGTCCGGGATTTCGTCGGGATCAGCCAGGTAGATCACCTGGCGTGCGTTCAGATTAGCGACAAGCGGATCAATCCGGTCGTCGATTGCCTGAGCGGTGACGGAATCTGCCGTCTCTCCCGCGACAAGCTTCTTCAGCCGCTCTAAAGCGGCATTGCCGAGATCGACCCGCGTCTTGGTCATTTACGCTCTTGCTCGGCGCGCGCGGCGTTAATTTTCGCCTGAAGCTTAGCTTTTTCGTTAGCCTCGTCGGCCTGCTCGTTCTTGATGGCGGCTAGTTCTGCGGCGTGCTCTTCCGCTCTGGCCTTGGCTTCGGCTCGAGCCCGATCTTTTACCGGCCGACTGTGGGCTCGCGGCGTTGAACGAGTAAAGCTTGCCTCGTTTGACCGTCGCATCTGATCGGCAGACTTAGGATCGGACGTGCCGTACTCTTCCATACGGTTGGCGATCACGTTTTCATCGAAGGTCAGATTGTCGTCTTCGTCCTCAACTATGTGATCGGCTGAAGAACGCTTTCGGCCTTCATCACCATAGCTTTCTTGACCTTTGATGCTAAAGTATGGGTTGCCCCAAATCTTCGCATAGAACTGCGGGTCAACTTCAATAGCCTCACCTGCCTTAAATCGCTTGCCGTAAGCCTCCACAGCACTGGGCTCTCCCAAGCCAGGGTGGTAGGTGACCATCAATGCCCCGCCCAACTTAGCGGGCGATGGAGTTCGGATCGATAGGTCATCTGACATTTCAATGGCTCCTTCATAAGAAGAAAGGGCCGCCAATTTCTCAGCGGCCCTAACTCATTAGTTGTTCGGGAACGGAATGCCGATATTCTCGCGCTTCACGGCAAACTCCAGAACGACTTCAGCCTTACCTGTAGTGGCCGCTGTTCCGGTCTGTGTGTACTTAACGTACACAACTTTGTCCGCCGCGAGCGGGATACCGGTCTGGGCGCCAGTGAGGCCACCCTTGAAGCCGGTCGTGCCCGAGATCGTCGCCGCCGACGTGGCAAAGCCATCGTCGTCATCAACAGTGCCGACCACAAACACGTTCGTGGTGCCAGCGTTGAACGCCGTCTCGATGGTGACATGACAGTAAAGCGGGATTGCTCCCGCTTCCAACGCGCCAATCGGAATACCAGGGCTGGTTCCGATCGCCAGGTTGCCCGTGTCCGTCATGTTAAACGTGACGGTCCGGCGTACATACTGCATGCCGGTATCTTCCGGATGACGAACCGGATTACTCCAATAATTTCCCATGTTCGTTTCTCCTTACAGGTTCGAAGCGGCGTAGAAGCCGGTGACAACACCACGCTGCTTGCCGTAAACAGTCGTGTCAGTGCCGCCGATGGTTGAGGAATAGGCAAGCTTCTTCATGCCCCATTTGCCGAACATGCCGAGACCTTCGACCTGTCCGTAGTCGTCTTCCTGCTCGCGTGAGCGATAACGGGACTTGATCGCCCAGCCGAGCGCTTCCTGTCCACAAAGATAGACCGGATAAACGTTGGCGCCGGCGTTACCGATGCCGGTGTAGACAGGCATATCGTCGACTTCGTGGATGATCACGCCATCCATTTCGCGGTCGCCGCCCATGAAGATCGACTCGTTACGCTTGACGACAGTTACCTGCGTCTCAGTTACACGAACCGATTTCTTGTAATCCCGCATAAGGCGAGGGTGAACGAACAGGACAAAGAAACGTTGGTTTGATCGTTCTTTGACTTCGACCGGGGTGATACGCGGGCTTGCGGACAGCGCAATTGCCTTGAGGTCGATAACCGCATCCATGGTGAGGATGTCGTTGGTGGTATCGACGTTGGCAGCAGCTGTCGCGAACGTGGCCGAATAGTTTGCCGTGCTGTTACCGAATATGACCCGATCAGACTGGTTGGTCACCCACGCGTTCTTATCAGCGGCAGTTGCCGTGTCGAATGGAACGTCGCAGTTAGCGCCGACATCCCCGAGACGATCAATGGTTTCCCATTTTACGTCCTCATTCGACCAGGTTTTGAGCGTGGTGCGCGATGCGTCACGGAGATTGATCGCCGCAAGATCGACATCCAGCTCGTGCAGCGAAATGCCCTTCTTGCGCATGCGCCAGAAGACCTTATCGCCGTATTCGCCGAGAACATCCTCATGACCGCGCAGCGGTTGACGATCATAGATCGTGCCCCGCTTTAGGTTGGTGATGAATTCGAACGTGATGCCATTACCGCGTCGGGAGGCAAAGTCCTCCTTCATCCGGATGATATTGTTCGGAGACGTCCCCGCATACTGCGAGAACGGATTAGACTGGAAGAATTCAGTCGAGTATTCGTCATCCCAAATCGTGGGAGACAAATTCGCATTAACGCGAGTCTCAGCCATTGTATTGCCTCATAGAGGCGGCGATTTATCGTCCGCCCATAATTTCAGAGAGAGGTTTTGGCCCTGAGAACGCCACGGCTGCGCGCGGCCCGTTGTTACGGGCAGCTGCAAATGACGATGGCATTGCTTGGGGCGGTTGCTGATTCTGAGAAGGTTGCTGTGATACCTGTTGACCGCCTTGGGCAGCCATTCGGCGTTCGACCTCGGCCGTAATGAAGGCCTCCGGGTCGTCGCCATAGGTTTTCAGCGCACTCTGCTCTTTGTGCCAACGCACGAGCTCGCCGTAGGGATGAGGACTGTTCATGATCCGCAAATACGTCGCGTGCATCCCTTGTGGGTTTGCATCGACGCGTTGCGTCAGGTCTTTCATCGCACTATTGACGATTTCTTCGCCAAACTTGTCCGACGCCATCATACGAGAGAAGTTTTCTACGATCTGGCTCTGTGACTGAGTGATCGGCGAAAGAGCTCTTTCCAAACGAGCATCAAGAGCACCATCTGGATTTTCGAAAAAATCCGGTAGCGGTTTCGGCGCTTCGGCCTGTTGGGGCCGCTGCTGAAACTGCTGCAACTGGCGCATGGTCTGTTGAAGCTGTCCTTCAAGCGTTGAATAACGCTCGTTGAACTTCTCTTCAGCTTTTGCCATTCGAGCGTCGAAAGCTTGCTGGGGGATGAACCCCGGCGGCGGCTTATCGGGCTCTTGCTGTTGCGGCGCTTGAGGTTCGGCCTGTTGTTGAGCTTGCTGGGCTTCTTGCTCGGCCTGCTCTCTAGCCTGGCTTGCAAAACGTCCCCGCTCATCGCGGCCGTCTTCTCGTTGCTGTTCGCTCGGCTCCTGTGTTTCAACAGGGCGCGAGTCCATGATTGCATCCAAAGTCTGCATTGGCACTTCTCCGATATCGCTGTGAGTTGCGGACGCCCGATTAGGCCCGGCATCGGCCATCGCCCTTGAAGCTGGCGGCGCTATCGCCCGTGACCCGGCGGCGGTACTAAAAAGCTACTAAACTGGTGTGCGCTGAGCGTTCTGCTCATGACGCTGCTGGTCCTGCCAAGCGGGCGTCTCACGCAAACGATGGCCGTGATCTGCGATCGCAAAGCCGATCTCAGCCAAGTTTCTCTTTGCCTGCGCTTCCTTATGGTTGGCGCTGGCGTTCTTGTCCCTGATATCCGCAACAGCTTGTGCTGCGGCGAAGCCTGGCGGCAACTGCTCGCCAGATGGCATGCCTTCGGTACGGGCCCTGGACAGGTTGAGAGCGACCTTTGATTTGGTTTCCTCAACCTTTGCAGCTTCGCCAGCCAAAGCGATCTGTTGCGCCTGCTGTTGTTGCGGGCTTGGTTGGCCGGCCTGTTGCAGTACCTTGGAGATCTTGCCCTTGTTGCGAAGATTGGACATTTCTAGCCATGCTTGCGCTGGCAATTGCTGAAGCGACGGAACAACCTTCGCAAGTTCAGTCATTTTACCGAACTCTTCGTCCTGCATCGTGCCAGCATGCGGCGCTTCACCGACATCGATATCGACATCGATCTGCGATAGCTGGTTCTGGATCGCTGGCTGTCCAGTTTGAGGATCGATAACTGGTTGGCCCATTTCATCGGTGGTGGGAATATTGAACCCGACCCAACGTGCATTCTGCATGTCGTCGGTAACGCTGATCCACTGCTCGGCGGTCCAGAATTGACGAATGCGGTTCCAAATCTTGCGATACAGCTGCAAGTCCATGTCGTGCAGGATGTCAAAGACCGGATTAGCTTCGATTGATCCGCCTTGCTGGTTGGCAAGGATCGCCCTACCCGACTGATCGGCGCCGCCCTTACCCATTAACGAGGCGTTTGGGCCCTGCGCTAGAAAACGCGCCTCATGTTGCTGCAACAACTCGAACTGCTTGTCGGCCATATCCCCGGTTGGGATGATGCCGAACTGCTTACCGAACTCTACCCCTGGCGCGAGAACGACATCGCCGTCGGCCTTCGCCAACTGTCGGCGCATCTCCAGCGGAGACTGTGAGCCGAGCGCCGACTCCGTGCGGAATGTCTGCCGCGTCGAAATGAGATGCTGGAACTTGGTGGTTCGATGATTGACGCCATCCTGCAAATCGATGAGATCGCGAATTTCGCCATATCTGTTGTTGTCTCTATCGACGTTCGCCGAGCCCCAGGCATAGGGGTCTTCAGGCTGACCGTACTCATCGAGCCAGGGTGATGGTCCGTAGTTTAACAACCCACCCTTGGTGAACTCTGCGAAGCAGACCTGATCTGTTCCCAGATGCTTGAAGTAAATCTGAACGACCCGAACACGCCAACGCTTGTTGTAACTGACCCAAGTCGTGGTTCGAGGCTTGTCATCGAACGATCCGCCTGATCGTCCAAAGGACACGGTCTCATCGAAAACCTGGCCGGCGTCCTTACCGTACTTTGCGATCGCCTCTTCGCGATCCATCCACAAAACAAGGAATTTATAGTTGGCGTCGTCATACATCTCATCCGCCGAATAAGGATCAGCGCCCATCCGGTCCCAGGGGCATCGCCTGATAACGACAACCGGGTTCTTGCTCCCCTGTCGCTGCTCTACGACGACTTCGTAGCCGCCCCAACCGGCCGACAGCACATCCTTAAATACCTTGGACCTGATCCGGTTAAACCGGTTTTGATCGCACACAAATCGCAGCGCATCCGTGCAAGAATTAGCGTCTTGTTCATGTTGAGGCGTTCGCGGCGATGCCTTCGGATCGGTTCTGCGGCTTTGCTCCAAGCCCTGCAAATACCTAATCTTGGGCTTGATGTGGTTATCCATGATCGCGGCCTGGCCGCGCTTGCGCAGTTTTGCTGCTTCTTTCTCAGTCCATTGCTTGCCGTCGTAATAGTCTACGTCGCGCTCGGCCTTTTGCGTATTTGATCGGCTCGAATCCTCAGCCTCCTCGAACTTATCGACAAGGCGCGCGTGTTCGCTGTCCCAATCGATCTCCGGTGCTGAAGCCTCCGGTTCTTGATATTGGGAGAGCTGGAGAACTTCACCCATCAGATAGCTGTCTTCCAATCATCCGCGTCATCGTCGTCGCCACCATCGAACTTGCCGAAGTAGTCGGCCTTGCGCGGGAGATCACTGACACGCCGATCCGCTTCCTTAATCCAAGGCCTAGACATGCAGGCGTACCGCCACTCGTCCGCAGCGTGATCTTCCATATCGCTGTCAAGGTCTTCA
>JACCDG010727938.1_pt1 | contig 12107 bp, 10 predicted proteins | sample 7442471 | NCBI WGS metagenome assembly JACCDG01 (sample SAMN15323444, study PRJNA562643) | freshwater metagenome | isolation source: river surface water | place: USA:Blue River Watershed | collected 2017-08-17
CCACAGGTGATGACCAGCAACCCCGAGTTGTTCTGGGGTCTGATTGCCTCGATGTGGATTGGTAACTTGATGCTCGTGATCTTGAACTTGCCTTTGATCGGCATGTGGATCAAGTTGTTGTCTGTGCCTTACCGCTTCTTGTTCCCCGCCATCGTGTTGTTCTGCGCGATCGGTGTGTACTCGACCAACAACAACACCTTCGACATCTGGATGGTGGCTGGCTTTGGCTTGATTGGTTACCTCTTCATGAAGTTGGGTGTAGAGCCTGCGCCTTTGTTGCTCGGCTTCATCCTAGGCCCCATGATGGAAGAAAACCTGCGTCGCGCCTTGTTGCTGTCACGCGGTGACTGGACTGTGTTCGGTACACGTCCTCTGTCGGCTGGTTTGTTGGCTGCTGCTGCGCTGCTCTTGGTGGTGGTGCTGTTGCCATCGATCAAGTCCAAACGCGAAGAAGCCTTCGTGGAAGAGTAATTCAGTTCAAACTGTTTTGACCTTCAAACGGCACCTTCGGGTGCCGTTTTTCGTTGGGGCATGATTTGGCTTCGCTTATATTGAAGGTTGAACGAGTTTTCTTGGAAATACCGCGATGATCGACCACCTCCAACGCTTGGCCCTGCACAACGAAGTGCACGCACGCCCCCCAGAGCCCATGCAAGCCCCCCAGGTGATTTCGCGTGTGGTCATGTGGGTGGACCGAGCCAGTGCGCAGGCGAGTCGCGACCACTTGGCGCAGTTGCTGCACGATCACCATTTACCCGCGCCTGATGCCCAGACCAACCATGTGCGTATGGATTTGGGCTCGTTTCGCATGCGCTGGGAACTGCACACCGAGTTTGTGTCATGGACCTTCATGCGCCCCGTGGGGGCTGATGTGTTTGCCCATGGCGATCCCATGACCGCGATGCAAGCGGTGCCGCAACATTGGTTGGCCCAGTTGCCGGGCGCATGCTTGGCCCGTTTGCATTTGTGGTTGCTGCCATCGTCCACGCAAGACATCCATGCCGACATGCACAAGGTGCTGCATGACGACACCTTGGTGGCGTCTACCGTGGCCGAAGGCCATGGCGAGGTGTACACCGACTTTCAGCTGCACCCCGATGGTTTTTCGCGCATGGTGTTGTTGACCGGCTCGCTCACGCCGCGCCGTCAAGGCCGGTTGGTGCAGCAGTTGTTGGAGATTGAAACCTACCGCATGGCGGCCCTGTTGGGCGTGCCCGCCGCTCGTGAAGCCTCGCATGTGTTGGCCGATGCCGAACGTGAATTGGCCGAACTGGCCCATGCCATTCGCCATGCCAAACGTGCCGATGAAGCGGGGTTGTTGGACCGTTTGACGCGTCTCGCGGGTGAGGTCGAAGGGCAGTACGCTGCCACCCATTCACGCTTCTCGGCCACGCGTGCTTACTTTGAGTTGGTGGACCGCCGCATCCGTGACATTGCCGAATCGCGCATGCCCGGCATGCAAACCATTGCTGAATTCATGGAGCGTCGTTTGTCGCCCGCACGCAGCACCTGTGACTGGGCGTCGCGTCGTCAAAACGCATTGTCTGAACGCGTCTCACGCATGAGCAACTTGTTGCGCACACGGGTCGACTTTGAGCAACAACAAAGCAGCCAAGCCTTGCTCACCACCATGAACCAACGCCAAGACTTGCAACTCAAAATGCAGTCCACGGTGGAGGGCTTGTCCGTGGCGGCGATCACCTATTACTTCACGGGCTTGGTGAGCTACTTGGCCAAGGGCGCCGAGAAAATAGGTTGGCCTTTTTCGTCTGATGTCACCGCAGCTTGCGCTTTGCCTTTTGTGGGCTTGGTCGTTTGGTGGTCGATGCGCCGTTTACACAACAAGGTGTTCAAAAAATGAATTTTGATTTTTCTAACCCCTACACCTCCACGCGTTTGCCGGTGTTTGCGCGTAACGTGGTGTCCACATCGCACCCGCTTGCGGCCCAAGCGGGTTTGCGCATGTTGTGGCAAGGTGGCAATGCGGTTGATGCAGCCATCGCGGCCGCGGCCGCCATCACCCTGACCGAGCCTGTGAGTTGTGGCTTGGGGTCGGATGCGTTTTGTATTTTGTGGGATGGCCAAGAATTGCATGGACTCAATGCCTCGGGCCACGCACCGCAAACGTGGACGCCTGAGTACTTCAAACGCAAATACGGCAACGATGCGCAAACGCCGCCCAAGCGCGGCATGGATTCCGTCACCGTGCCAGGCGCTGTGGCTTCGTGGGTGGCGATGAGCGAACGCTTTGGTAAATTGCCCTTTGAAGACCTGTTGCAACCGGCGATTGAGATTGCAGAACGTGGTTATTTGTTGCCCGTGGTGGTGCAACAAAAATGGGCGGCTGCGACGCCGGAGTTACACATGCAACCCGGCTTTGCGCAAAACTTTTTGCCGTGGGGACGTGCGCCTAAGGTGGGTGAGCTGTTCACATTTCCTGCGGCTGCCAAAGGTTTGCGTGCCATTGCCAAAAGCAAAGGCCAAGCCTTGTATGGCGGCGAGATTGCGCAAGCGATTGAACGTTTCTCAGCCGAACACGGTGGCAGCATCACGGCGCGTGACTTTGCCAACTACAAGGCAGAGTGGGTGACACCTCTTGCACAAAACTACCGCGGCTACACGCTGCATGAAATTCCACCGAACGGTCAAGGCATTGCCGCACTCATCGCTTTGGGCATCTTGGAAAACTTCGACATGGCGAGCTTGAAGGTGGATGGCGTGGATTCGCAACATCTGCAGATTGAAGCCATGAAGCTGGCATTTGCCGATGTGTACCGCTACGTGGCCGAGCCCAGCGCGATGGACGTCACACCCGCACAAATGCTGGACCCGTCTTACCTCAAGAGCCGCGCCCGATTGATCGACATGAAGCGCGCCCAAGACTTTGGTGCAGGCAACCCCGTCAAGGGCGGCACGATTTACCTCAGCACGGCGGATGAGAACGGCATGATGGTCAGCTTCATCCAAAGCAATTACATGGGCTTTGGTTCGGGCTGTGTCGAACCCAACTTTGGCATCAGCTTGCAAAACCGTGGGCACGGTTTCAGTTTGAACGCGCAGGGTTTGAACCCCGCCAATTTGGTGGCACCTGGCAAGCGACCATTCCACACCATCATCCCAGCCTTCCTCAGCAAAGACGGTCAGCCCGTGATGAGCTACGGCGTGATGGGCGCCAACATGCAACCGCAAGGCCACATGCAAACGCTGGTGCGCATGTTGGATTACCAACAAAACCCGCAAGCTGCATGTGATGCGCCGCGTTGGCGCTACAACGCCGGCTTAGAGATCAATGTCGAGGCGTCGCTCAACCACGACACAGCCCAGGGCTTGCAGGCGCTTGGCCACCAAGTGGGGGTCATCAACGACAGCTACCAAGATTTTGGCGCGGGTCAATTCATCTGGCGTGCAGGCGATCCCAAGGTCGAAGGCTACGTCGCTGCCAGCGATGCGCGGCGCGATGGTTTGGTGGCAGGCTTTTAAACCGTGGGTGCGCAAGACAACGTGCGTTTGAAACGTGGTGCTGTGCTGGCCGTGGTGTTGGCCTTGTTGGCCGCATGTGCGGTACCGCCTGGTGGGTGGACATCGCCCAGCGCTGTCAGTGGTGCGCCGCTGCAGCCCGAAATCGCCACAGGCTTCACGCGCAAAGCCGATGTCGTGACCCAAAAATTTGCAGTGGCGGCGGCCAACCCCTTGGCCACACAAGCAGGCTTTGAGATGTTGAAAGCTGGCGGCTCGGCGGTCGATGCCGCCATTGCCGTGCAAATGGTGTTGGGCTTGGTCGAGCCGCAATCCAGTGGCCTGGGTGGTGGTGCATTTTTGCTGCACAGCACAGCGGGTGATGGCGCAACTACAAATGCCAAAGTGCAGGCCTTTGATGGCCGCGAAACTGCCCCTGCAGCGGCTACCGAAGACATGCTGCTCAATGCCGAGGGGCAGCCTCTTGCGTTTCACGCGGCAGTGGTGGGTGGTCGCTCGGTGGGCACACCCGGCATGTTGCGCATGTTGGCGCAAGCGCACGTCCAGCACGGCAAACTGCCATGGGCCAAATTGTTTGAGCCTGCCATTGCGCTTGCGAATCAAGGCTTTGCCATCAGCCCGCGTTTGCACACGCAGCTCAAGGCGGATGCGTATTTGCGTTTGGACGCATCAGCGCGCGCCTATTTCTACCAAGCCAATGGCGAGCCTCACGCGATCGGCCATGTGTTGCGCAACCCAGAGCTAGCCGCTGTGTTGCAACGCATCGCCGTCGAGGGCGTGCAAGCGTTTTACAGCGGAGAGGTGGCCGAGGCCGTGGTGCGCAAAGTGCAGCAGCACCCCAGCAATCCAGGACGCTTGGCATTGAGCGACTTGGCCAACTACCAAGCCAAAGAGCGCACGCCTGTGTGTTTTGACCATGCCGCGGCAAGCCGTGTGTACCGCGTGTGTGGTTTTCCACCACCCAGTTCGGGCGCGATTGCCATTGGCCAAATACTGGGCATGTTGCAGCACACACCCGCATCATTGATGTCGCCCCCGACTGAGGCTGTGGATGGCACACCCGACCCGCGTTGGTTGCATCTGTATACCGAGGCCTCGCGCTTGGCCTTTGCCGACCGTGCCTTGTATGTGGCCGACCCCGACTTTGCGCCGGCCCCTAGCGGCGAATGGCAAAGCTTGCTGGCCCCTGCGTATCTGCGCGAGCGCGCCAAACTCATTCGCCCCACGGCCATGCCGCAAGCCTTGCCTGGTGTGCCCGTGCGTGCGCAACGCAGCAGCTTTGCGCCCATGGTGGAGCAGCCTGAGTACGGCACCTCACACATCAGCATCGTTGATGGATACGGCAATGCGCTGGCCATGACCACCACCATCGAAGACGCATTTGGTTCGCGACAAATGGTGAAAGGTTTTTTGCTCAACAACGAGCTGACCGATTTCAGCTTTGCCCCGCGTGATGCGCAGGGTCGCCTTGTGGCCAATCGTGTGCAGCCCAACAAACGCCCGCGTTCGTCCATGTCACCCACCTTGGTGTTTGACAAAGCCACGGGTCAATTGGTGATGAGTGTGGGCAGCCCCGGCGGCGCGATGATCATTCACTTCACCGCTAAAACTTTGGTGGGTGTGTTGAACTGGGGCCTGAGCCCGCAACAAGCCATTGCGTTGCCCAACTTTGGCAGCGTGGGTGGCCCACTGGTGTTGGAAGGCGGGCGCTTTGCGCCTGCTACCCTTGCGGCCTTGCGCGAGCGCGGTCACGAGGTGAGGGAACTTGCATTGACCAGCGGCTTGCAAGCCGTGGTCAAACAAAATAGAAATGAAAAATTCGTGTGGGTGAGCGGCGCTGACCCACGACGTGAAGGCGAGGTGATGGGTGAATAAATTGATTCGTATTGCATTGGCTTTGATGATCGTCGCGCTGTCGGCGTTCTTTTCCTACAAAGGGTCGCACAGTTCATCGAACACGGCGTCGCATGAAAAAGCCAAGTCAGTGGCCGTGGCGCAAGAGGCTATGCCTCAAACCACACGTACGGCTGAGGCTGCACTGCCTGCCAGCAACTCCCCCATTGATTTCAAACACATCATCGGTGCCGACTACAAACGCCACACCGGCGAACCCACAGGCGGCCACACCTTGCTCAATGGCGATGTGCGCGTGATAGAGGGCACAGCTTCTGCCCCAGATGCCACAGGTGTGTACCGCGCCCAAGTGCAAATGGCAGACCCCAAACACCCAGGCCAGTGGCTTACCAAAACCGACCGCAACGGCAACCCGATGCCCAACACCATGTTCCCCAAAGATTGGACCGCAGAGCAAGTGGTGAGCGAGGTGAATGCCGCTTGGTTCAGCCCTACCAAAACCATTCGTGGTGAGAAGTGGAGCGCGCTCACGCCCAGCGGTGTGCGTGTGGAAGGTTACTTAGAACCACGCATCACGGCGTATCCCGTGTACAGCAAACGCCACTGATCCATGTCACTGCGTTGCTTCATCCAAACACAAGCGCCTGTGCCCGGCAGCGCTGCACAGTCCGTGCACTATCCCGCGTGCGAGTGGGTGTGTGACGACGGCACGGTAGACCACCAACATCCACTCAATCGATTGGTGTGCAGTTGGCTGACCAGTGACATGGCTGACGTGGCGCACTGCGATGAGGTGCTGCACGCGATGACGCAAATCGAAGATGGCGCGCGAGAAAAATGGTTTGTAGATGGCAATGCGTTCAACGTGGACATGGCCATCACCGGCGTGCAGTTCAATCAGAGCAATGTGGATTCAGATGACTTGGCGTATTGGAACCAGCCCGAAGGTCGATTCACTTGGCTTGAGGTGAAAGCGCTGCTGTGTGCGTGGCGTGATTTCCTAGCTGCACCTGCGCAGCATTGAGCGACAACGCGTATCAGCGCGGCTCGGATTCCCCTAGCCCCTCTTTGTGCTTCAGCACATCACGCATCAGCGCGTAGCGCGTCATACGCTGTCCTTGCACCAAACGAATCACGCGTTTGAGGGGAATGCCAATGTGGGCCAAGGTTTGGCTGGCGAGCATGAGGCTGCCTTCGATCACTTCGGGCACCACTTCAGCGGCACCTGCTGCGCGTAGGTCTTCGAGGTGTTCGTCGTCATGGGTGCGCACGATCACAGGTACATGTGGCGCGTGTTCCTTGACCCATGCCAACACCTTGAGCGCCGAGGGCAAGTCGGGGTAAGTCACGGCCACCGCAGAGGCGCGCACCAAGCCTGCGGACATGAGGCTTGAGAAACGGGTGGCGTCGCCCAGCTCCACATGGTGGCCATGGTCGCGGCCCATTTGCACTTGGTCAGGATCGGAGTCGAGTGCCACGTAGGGAATGTTTTCGAGCTTGAGCAAGTCCACCAAGTTGTGGCCGCTGCGACCATAGCCGCACACGATGACGTGGTTCTCTACCTTGAGTGATCGCTGAGCCATGCCAGTGAGGGCCAGCGATTGCAGCAGCCAGTCATTGCTGATGAGGCGGTTGACGATGCGGTCGGCGTTCATCACCAAGAAGGGCGTGGCAATCATCGACAACACCATCGACGCCAAGATGGGGCTCATCCACGCAGCGGGGATGAGCGAGTTTTGCAGCCCCAGTGTCAACAGCACAAAACCGAATTCACCCGCTTGCGCCAAATACAGCGAGGTGCGCAGGCTCACGCCCGCAGGCGCGCCGGTGATGCGGGCCAACACAAACACCAAACCTGCTTTGAGGAACAAAGGCACGATGGACAGCAGCAGCACCCAGCCCCAGCTGTCAATCAACACTTCCCAATCGAGCTTCATGCCGATGGTGATGAAGAACAAGCCCAACAACACATCGTGGAAGGGCCGAATATCTCCCTCCACCTTGTGTTTGAAATCGGTTTCGGCAATCAACATACCGGCTAAGAAGGCGCCCATGGCCAGCGACAAACCGGCCAGCTCGGTGAGCCATGCCAAACCCAGCGTCATGAACAAGAGGTTGAGCATGAACAGCTCATCGCTCTTGCGGCGCGCCACCAAGTGCAACCAACTGCGCATCACACGTTGACCACCCCACAACAACAAGCCCACCAGCACCGCAGCTTTGAGCATGGCGATGGACAACACTTTCCACAGGTTGTGTTCACCCATGTCGGCCAGTGCGGGGATGAGCACCAGCAGCGGCACCACAGCCAAATCTTGAAACAGCAGCACGCCCATCACGCGTTGGCCGTGAGGCGACTCCAGCTCCACACGATCTGCCATGAGTTTGACCACGATGGCCGTGCTGGACATGGCCAACGCACTGCCCAGTGCCAAAGCTGCTTGCCAGCTCAAACGCCAGATGTAGCCCAACTCTTTGAGTGCAAAGCCCACGGCGATGTTGAACAACAAGGCGCCCACCAGCGTGAGCACCACTTGACCAAGGCCCAAACCAAACACCAACTTGCGCATGCGCATGAGCTTGGGCAGGTTGAATTCCAGCCCAATGACGAACATCAAAAACACCACGCCAAATTCGGCCAAGTGTTCGACAGCGGCTGAATCGTTGGCCAGCGCCAAAGCGTTGGGGCCAATCACCACGCCCGCAAACAAATAGCCCAACATGGCAGGCAAATGCAAGAGACGACACCCCACCACGCTGACCACGGCAGCGCACAAATACAGCAGGGTGAGTTCAAGGGATGACATACCCCCCAATGGTACCGAGCGTTTGTGACACGCCCGTGCTTATTGCTCACATAAACTCACGACTTACTGGTGATTTTTACGAATGAATTCTGTCCAACGTCCTGCTTTGTCGGGCCTTCTGCTTGCCTCCGTCGGCGCCATTGCATTCAGTGGCAAAGCCATCATCGTCAAGCTGTCTTATATGTACGGGGTCGATGCCGTGACGGTCATCATGTACCGCATGCTGTTTGCACTGCCGTTTTTCATTGCCATGGGTTTGTGGGCTGAGCGTCAAGCCATTGCGCGCGAAAACCCGCTGACGCGTCGCGATGTGATTGACATCGTGGGCCTTGGCTTTGTGGGTTACTACTTGTCGAGCTACCTTGATTTCTTGGGCCTGCAATACATCACGGCCAGCCTTGAGCGACTCATCCTGTACCTCAACCCCACGTTGGTGATGTTGCTGGGATGGGCGCTGTACAAGAAACCGATTCGCCCCATTCGCATCTTGGCGATGGGGGTGAGTTACTGCGGCGTGTTGTTGGTGTTTGCGCATGAGCTCACACTGTCGGGTGCCAACGTGGCCTTGGGCGGTGGATTGATTTTGGCCAGCGCCATCAGCTACGCCGTGTATTTGCTGTACAGCGGTGAGTTGGTGCAGCGCATTGGTTCGTTGCGTTTGGTGGGTTGGGCCACCAGTGTGGCGTGCGTGTGCTGCATTGCGCAGTTCTTGTTGTTGCGCCCCTTGTCTGCGGCGGCGGTACCTGTGGAGGTGCTGTGGTTGGGTGTGCTGAACGCGGTGGCTTGTACTGTGGCCCCTGTGTTGATGGTGATGATGGCGATTGAGCGCATCGGCGCAGCGTTGACCGCACAAACCGGCATGATTGGTCCTATGTCGACCATTGCGTTAGGCGTGTTGCTGTTGGACGAGCCATTGAACGTATGGATTGGTGCAGGCACACTGCTTGTGGTGAGTGGCGTATTTATTGTTTCGAAGTATGGGAGTAAGTGATGGATTTAGGTCTCAAAGGTAAATGGGCATTGGTGGGTGGCGCAAGCAAAGGTTTGGGCTTTGGCTGTGCGCAGTCACTCGCACGCGAAGGCGTCAACGTGGTCATCGTCGCGCGCGGTGCTGAGGCGTTAGAAGCTGCTGCGACAGAGCTGCGCAAACTGGGCACCACCATCCTCGCGGTGGCGGTTGACATCACCACCGAGCAAGGTCGCGAAGCCATTTGGTCCGTTGCAGGTGGACCTGGTAAAAACTTTGACATCGTGGTGACCAACGCAGGTGGTCCGCCACCCGGCGATTTCCGCAACTGGGAACGCGACGATTGGATGAAAGCGGTGGACGCCAACATGCTCACACCGATTGAACTCATCAAAGCCACGGTGGACGGCATGGCTGCGCGCGGTTTTGGCCGCATCATCAACATCACGTCGAGCGCGGTGAAAGCACCCATCGACATCTTGGGCTTGTCCAATGGTGCGCGTTCAGGTTTGACGGGTTTTGTGGCGGGCGTGGCACGCACACAAAAATTGGCGGCCAACAATGTGACCATCAACAACTTGCTGCCCGGTGCGTACGACACCGACCGACTCAAGGGCACCATGAAAGGTGCCGCAGAAAAAACAGGCCAATCTGTGGATGCCGTGGCCGAGGCCCGCAAGAAAACCATTCCTGCCCAACGCTTTGGCAACCCACAAGAGTTTGGCGACACCTGTGCGTTTTTGTGCTCGGCACAAGCGGGCTACATGACAGGCCAAAACATCTTGACCGATGGTGGCGCTTACGCAGGCACGTTCTGAGTTACTTGCGCGACGACACCACAATGCCGCCGATGATGAGTACAAACGCCGCCGCGTGATACAGCTGCGGCATGTCGCCCAACACCAGGGCTGACAAGGTGGCGGTGAACACGGGAATGAGGTTCACAAAGAAGCCCGCAATGTTGGGCCCCACGCGTTGCACGCCCAAGCCCCAGCAGCGGTAGGCCAACAGCGATGGGCCCACCGCCACGTACACCAACGCTGCCGCCAAAGGCCAGCCCCAGCTGATGTGCACATCAGCTATCCCAGTGAAGCCTGCCCATTCAGCACCGGTGAAGGCTGCTGACCAAAACAAGCCAAACACCATTTGCGCCATTAAAAAATTGGCCCAGTTGCTGCGCGCTTCGGTGGGCTCTTGTGTGCCGGCCAGCAACCAGCTGTACCAAGACCAACACGCGGTGGCAATCAACACAAACACGTCGCCCACCACCAGATGCACATTGGCCAGCGCTTGCCAGTCACCACGGCACAGCACCACCAACACGCCCAAGATAGACAGCAGCGCACCGGCTATTTGGCGCTTGCGCACGGTTTGTTTGAAGAACAGCGCACCGACCAGCAGCATGAACACAGGCATGCTCGACCCCACCAAGGTTACGTTGATGGGTGTGGATGTTTGCAGCGCTAAATACAGAAAGCTGTTGTAGCAACCCACGCCCAGCAGGCCTAACAGGGTGTAGTGCTTCCAATGTGCCCACAAGGGGCTGGTGCGGCGCAACACGTGGTGTGCCATTGGCAGCAACAGCACAAAGGCCAAAGCCCAGCGAATGAGGTTGAGGGTGAGCGGTGGTATCCACTCCGCAATCATGCGGCCTATCACCGCGTTACCCGCCCACAGCAGGGGAGGTATCAATAAAAGCGCCGCATTGCGCGGCGTGAGGGCGTGAGGAACAACAGACATAAGGGCAGGACTTTACCCGAGCGGCTGAATAACCCAGGTGACAGCCCAGCCACTGGTTTCGTGGCAGGATTCAGCGTCTTAAAAATTCACCCATATCTGGAGCATCACCCCATGACCAAAGCAGTCATCATCGAACAACACGGCGGCCCCGAAGAGCTCAAACTCGTTGACGTGACCGTGGGCCAACCCGGCCCTGGCGAAATTCGTATTCGCCACAAAGCCATTGGCCTGAACTTCATTGATGTGTACCAACGCAGTGGTTTGTACCAACTGCCCATGCCTTTGCATTTGGGCATGGAAGCCTCCGGCATCATCGAAGCCGTGGGCGAAGGCGTGACCCATTTGAAAGTGGGCGACCGCGCCGCCTACGCCAGCCAACCGCCCGGCAGCTACTGCGAAGAGCGTGTGATGCCCGCCAAGTGCGTGTGCAAATTGCCTGACGCGATTTCGTTTGAAACCGGCGCAGCCATGATGCTCAAAGGTTTGACAGCGCAGTATCTGTTGAAGCGCACCTTGCCACAAGGTGGCTTGAACAAAGGTGACTTCATCTTGTTCCACGCAGCCGCAGGTGGCGTGGGCTTGATTGCTTGCCAATGGGCCAAGGCCTTGGGCTACCAACTCATCGGCACCGCAGGCAGCGATGCCAAGTGCGCTTTGGCCAAGGCCAACGGTGCAGCGCATGTCATCAACTACAACACCGAAGACTTCTTGGCCCGTGTGAAAGACATCACAGGCGGTAAAGGCGTGAAGGTGGTGTACGACTCCGTGGGTAAAGACACGTGGGACAAGTCACTCGACTGCTTGGCTCCGTTTGGTTTGATGGCCAGTTTTGGCAATGCCTCAGGCGCACCAGCGCCGATTGCCCCCGGTATCTTGGGCCCTAAAGGTTCCATCTACCTCACACGCCAAACTTTGTTCAGCCACATCGTCACGCGCGAAAGCACGCAAGAGATGGCCGACGATTTGTTTGAAGCGGCGACCAGCGGTAAGGTGAAGATTCACATCGATCAAACTTACCCGTTGACCGACATTGCCCAAGCGCACCGCGACTTGGAAGCCCGCAAGACCACGGGTTGCACCATCATCACTTTGTGATGACAGCGCAGAGGTTTCAGACGCTGGGTTCAGCGTCCTGAAAGTTGTCTGCGCGGCAGGTGAGCACCAGCGTATCGCGATGGCCACCCTCAGCCAATGGCTGAATGGGTGTGCTCTCGTGAATCACGCGGGTGTCGTCTAACAACATCAATGACCAAGGCTCGCTC
>JACCDG011250016.1_pt1 | contig 12107 bp, 16 predicted proteins | sample 7442471 | NCBI WGS metagenome assembly JACCDG01 (sample SAMN15323444, study PRJNA562643) | freshwater metagenome | isolation source: river surface water | place: USA:Blue River Watershed | collected 2017-08-17
GCGACTCCATGGACACTCAAGTCTCCAGAAGAAGCCTATCAAGAGACCACGGAGATGTTGGTCGGATTGTCTGTGTGTTTGGCAGCTACACACTGCTGGACTGACGACACATCCAATGTCGGACGATTCTTGAAGCTCATGGATGACAGAGTCCATATCTACCCCGAAGACTACACCGTGGATGAGTCCTACCGGCAAAATCCAGCCTGGAACATCCGCGCATAATTTCGCGTTAAACCATAAATGCACGAACAGGCAATCGGATCTCGCGCTCAGGTGATGCACGGAACGGCCCACCACACGTCCGGAGGACTTACTAAGACGGACCTCAAGTACAACAAGTGGGGCCGCATTGTGTCTCGCAAGAAGTCCATGAAGGCGAAGAAGGACAAGCGCTTGGAGAAGGCTGGGTACAAGACTCGCAAGGGGAAGTTCGGTGTTGTGGAGAAGAAAAAGAAGGATTAGAGTAAATGATTGACTGGGTGTCCTTGTTTACGGCAACAGCCGTGGTGGATTTTGTGGTGATTGTCTTGTCCAAGTTCGTGTCTCTCACAAAGGCACTGAACGAATGGTATCGTGAATTTGGAGTGGTTGCGGTTGGATCGGACATTCTCATCATTGTTCTGGGAATCGCGCTTGCCAAGCTACTGTTCCCTCTGGCAACGGGGTGGAAGCTTGTCGGAATTGCCGTGGCCATTCAGTTGGTCCATGATGTTCTCTTTTACGTCGGGATCATTCAGGGAGTCCCATCGGGACAGAACAAGATCATTGATTTGTTCAAGAAGTATGCTGCAGAAGGAAGCTGGCAGATTCTTCTGGCCGACGCTGCGATGGTGACGGGCTCTGTTCTGCTCATGGAGTGGTACTCGGACAATCTCACATCGGATCAGACTGCGTTCATTGGAGTGCTGGCTGTGTATGCGCTCCTCTACATAATCTACACGAAGTAACAAATGGGAGGTGGTCTCTTTGGAACTCCGTTGTATCTGAATCCCAAGTGTCTGGTGTTTTCTGCGTTTGTGTTGGTGGTCTACTGGTTGCCACATCCCGTGGCCTTGGCTCATCGGATTGTCATGGCCTTCTTGTTGGCCACTGCAGCCTATATTCTCATGGCTTGGTATGATGTTTTGTATGACTGCAATGATCGGTTGAGACCCACGCTGCTGGGATGGATGTCGGGATGGTTCAAGCCCAAGGAGTACACCGACAAATACGAAGAGCTCCCAGTCAAATACCAGAAGATTGTCCGTACATTTGACATTGCCGTCCTCGGAATTTTGGGAATTCTCCTCGCCTACCCCTATCTGGTGAAATCCAGATCCTCGTAAAAATACTTTCACGACTCACCGACGATAGATATAAATGAGCGACGAATTGGTGGTGGCCAAGACAGTGCAAACTGCTCCGATCCGAACCCTTGCAGAAGGGCTCAAATCGATGCTTGTGGAGATGAGCTTGGTCTTTGACAAGGATGGCATTCGGATGATTGCCATGGACAATACGCGCACTGTTCTGACTCACATGAGGCTGTATGCCTCCAAGTTTGAGCATTACGAGTACAATCATTCTGCTCCCAAACTTGATGTGGGCCTCAACACTGATCACTTTTATCGCATTGTGAAGACGGTCACGAACGATGACACGATTACGTTCAGCGTCTCCAAGTCCGAGTCCAATCATCTTATGATCACTCTGGAGAACGGCGAGAAGAAGCGTCGCATTCGTTACAAGCTGAACCTTCTGGACCGCGATGACAGCGACATTGCGATGCCCGAGACTGAGTTTGCCACACGCATCACGATGCCGTCGTTGGATTTCCAGAAGTTCTGCCGTGATATGACACTGCTCTCGGCCAAGACCGTGGACATCAAGAATGTGGGAAACACTCTGACCTTCAGTTGCAAAGGTCCGTTTGCGTCGCAGACTGTGACGATGGGAGATTCGGCCTCTGAGATGAGCATTGCCAAGAAGGAGAATGATGAGATTGTTTCGGGGACGTTCAGTCTGCCGCATCTGGTTCTGTTTACCAAGTGCAGCAACCTCAGCAACAATCTGGAGATTCACATGAAGAACGATTGGTTTTTGATGATTCGCTATGTCATTGCCAATCTCGGAGACATCAAGCTGTGCCTCATGCCGTGCAGCGCATAAGTGAAATTCTATTGACTATACAATGACAACCGGGCTGAAAGATACGACCCTGCGATCTCTTCTGTTTGGGAAATCCGACGTGGAGGTTACTCCGGATGCAAACGGTCAGATGGTACTGAAAGAGCAAGTGACGCCAGAGCAATTCAACCAGTATGTTCTGGCTCTGAACATGATGGCCCAACTCTCACGCGCAGTGTACTGTGACTCTGGAATTCTGCGAGAGGTGTTGTTGTCGCCTTCGTTTGGGACAGAGAACAGTTCCGCTGTCAACAAGGTGATTTCGGAGCTTGGAGAAACATACAGGCCGTTGCGCAAACAGACATCGTCCTATTCCAACAGCAAGGATGGCCGTCCGATGCAATCATACGTGATTCAAGAGTCTACAAAATCGGGAACGGGGTTTGCGCGATATGTTTCAAGCCCGAGTGATTTGACGTTTGTTGCCATTCCTGGACCCTTTAAAGTTCTTCAGCAGAACGACCTCGTTCTTTGCTTCAAGGGATCGTCGACAGTAAAGAACTTTCAACACGATTTATATTCACAGTTCACGCCCACGGATCTTGCTACAATCATGCCGCCCGGAACAACCATGACGTCTACGACAACGAATTATGTTCCGAAATCATTTGTTATGCCGCTGACAGAAAGCTGGCAAGATCTTACGAAGGCAATTGGAGATTACGCTCCAACCCGCCTGTTTGTGACTGGACATTCGCTAGGAGGAGCGTATGCGACATTGTTTGCATTTATGGTGGCCGAGTGTCACACTACGTCGTTCCCGTCTCTCAAGTCGGTTCATGTTATTACATTCGGATCGCCCACACTTCTTGGAGACGGCGCACGCAATACATTCAACGCGCATCTGGACTCTGGGTTCTTGACGCTTGATCGGGTTGTCTCGTATGCATCCACAACAAAGGTCATGGACGTTATTCCGTCCATTCCAGTTGGATTTTCTCATCCTGGATTTCAACCCCTTCGCACCGAAGTGTATCCCGAGAAGAAGACCGGTCGGGCTTATAATCTTGACACAATTCGCAAGGTATATCAGAAGGGAGGTCTTTTCGGATTCGGGTCTGAAAAAACAAGCTATGAATCTGCGACGAAAACGCACATGCCAAACAAGGTGATCGTTCCTGCAACAAGCCCGTTGGCACAAGGCTTCGCACATGCCGAGTACATGAATATGATATGGCTGCGAAAGGCGTTTCGTGAATATGGAATGAAAAATCCCGGATTCAAGGCATCCGATGGAAAGTTCTACACATTTACTGCAGAATTGTTTGACGATGGAATTCGGTTTCAGTACACCGAAACCGGAACCCCGTCTACGCTAGTTGCAGACCCCGATGCCACAAGCGCCCCGACCCTTGGAGCACGTCGTACTCTGCGCAAGACGAAGTCCAGATCCAAAACGAAGAAAACTCTGTCTCGCAAGGAACAATGAAGATCTACAGCAAACCTTGGTATTACACTGCAAGTCATATTGCGATTGGATTTTTCGCAGCCTGGATTCCTCTGGTCGGGGTGTTGGCGTTGGTCTATCAACTCGGGCAATTGGCATTCAATGTCCGCGTGTTCCCTGTGGAGTGGGCACTCCGTCCTGGAAACTCAGTTGAGCATACGGCCCTGAAATTGGCAGAGGTTGGAGTCGGATATCTCCTTGGACAGGCTGTCAAACAAAGTCTGTGGAATTCACAAGAACAGTAATGTCAACTCGTCGTAACAAAACATCCTCGGGAGGAGATATCGTGAGCCACCTGTTGACCATCCGCAATCAGGTCAAGCTTTATCATTGGCAAACAGGTTCGTTTGCGCGCCACACGGCGACAGACAATCTGACGACTGCGTTGGATACCAACATTGATGCATTCGTAGAGTCCTACATGGGACGCTACGGACGCCCGAAGGTGTCGGGATCCATCAAACTTCATAATTTCAGCGAGAGTGCGGCCAAGGCCTTTGTGGCCAAGGAAACGAAGTATTTGAGTTCTGAGTTGCCCAAGAAGATCGGAAAAGACGACACTGATCTCCTGAATCTTCGCGATACCATTCTTGGGGATCTCACCAAGGTTCTCTATTTGTTCACGCTCGCTTAACGAATGCGGTACATATTTGTAATGACTCCAGGGGCTGCGGGATAGGCATTTGCGCCAGACCCTCCTCCCGAAATATAATTCACAATGACGTTTTGTGTTGTCGCAAGCGCACAGATTTGAACATTGTCTCCAGCATTCATCTCGAGAAGATACTCGCACGTAATGACACCCTCCTCTGCGTTCTTTACGACCGTGTAGGTGGACGTGTCTGCGACATTGGTTCCATTGACCCGAAGCCAAATCGTAAGCGCGGCATTTCCAGTGTTTCCAATATACTGGATGGAGGGAATGATCTTGTAGACACCCGTAGCAGGGACTGTAAACTTTGCATCCGATCCTGTTGTCACTGTAATCCCATAGGAAAAAGAAACCGTATCATGCGCAACAACTGCAGCAGTTCCGTGCGTAAGTGTCTGGTCTATAGTTGAATATGCAGTTGCACAGGTTGCAGTGGGTGATGTCGTCCCGCTGGCCCCACAGCAATCAATCGCAGCAACGCGTCCAACTCCGGGCGTATAACGAAATAGAATGCCTCCTCGTGGTGCAGTTGACATTATCGCTTACTAAGGAAGCACGAGGTTTTTTCAACTAACGGATCTTATCGCAGGGATGCCGAGACAGATACGAGCGATACACAATCCTCCTTGTCCGCTTTTGCATACACAGTCAGGGTGTAGTCTCCTGGCGGAAGTTCGACTGGAATGATGGTGAGCTTTGACCCTTCCGTTGCCACGGAAATGGAGCGAGATGCGCTGCGAACGGGTCCAACCTCAATGAAAAAATCAACCACACGAGTCTCGTCGGGATTTGAGTTGAGCGCAAGAAGGTAGACACTTGCATTTCCAACTCCCGATGCTGAGATTTGAACGGATTTTGTTAATACGGCTGTAAACTCAGACGACAACATCTTTATTACTTCGGTCGCAAATTATGAGCCTTGTAGGCAATGTCATCTGCGTTCTTGAGCTTCAACGTCGGCGCAAACAGCTTGCGATCCGACACTGTTGTTGATAGATTCCAGATTTTGATAATATGAAACTGTCCCTTGGGAGACAATGTGACGCCTGCCAATGTGTCATTGTGTTTGGTCAGAAACGACTCGGACATACAATGAACCATGCAGTCCACAAAGACTCCGTGTGTCTCCGACGCGTCTACCTTTTTAGACCACGCGCCTCCCTTTTCATTTTCGGGAACATCCCAGAGAGGACGAATCCCATCTTTCATAAAGAAGAACATACCGGAATTCCATGCCTCCAGGGAGATTGCCTCCACGATGGTCCAGAAGGAGTTCACATCGTGGATCTCCGCAAGCTTGATATACGAGGCCAATGAATAATCAGAGGATGTTGGGTCGTGATACCACAAAACCCACTTGGATGGAAGTGCCATAGTTCTTGTTCTGTTCGTCTACGAAAATTCCGTTTTTCTGACCTCGCAAAAACGGACCTACGAATGTCTGGTGTTCAACATAGTAGACATGGACATTGCCACTATCTATGCTGCGCGACACCTGCCTCGGCCCGAGTTGGATCCGAGCATTGCAGAGTTGATTTCGCGCCTGAAGATTTCATTCAAGCCCGTGTTTCGGAAGCCATTTCAGCAAGCTCGTCGTCGTGCCGAGCGTGAGGATGTCCCCAACTGGCGTGAGACAGTCTTGATTGATGTTGTGCGAAAGGTTCGTGAAAAGGACGATGCTGACTATGACGAGATCAATGCGATGATCAACAAACTGTCCAAGGACAATTATGGTCGTCTCAAGGATGCGATGTTGGCCAAACTGGCCAGTCGCGACGAGATGTTCCGGTTGCGTGTCACGACATTGCTGTTTGATCGTGGACTCCATCAGATCTTCTTCGCACCTCTGTTGGCCGATGCGTATGCGGACATTGTCGCAGCGCATTCCGATGCCTCCAAGGATCTTGCGACACAGATCACGATGGTTGACACTCTCTACGAAATGGGAAATGTCACTGTTGTCCCCACGTCGTCGGATGCGGGGTATGATGCGGCTGTCATTGCGTGGACCAAACAGAAAGAGAAGAAGCGCGGATTCGCTGTCTTCTTGGCCGAGTTGTATGCACGAGGATTAGTTGCGGAAGATACGATGACGGTCATTGTCATGACAATCGTCGCCGATCTTCAGGAGACGGCGCGCCTTCCCAAGACTCCTCCGCACGAGGAGCACGTAGATGCGCTGGTCCGATTCTTGTTCGCGGTCGCCGCCAAAGTGAATGTCAAAGAGTCCATTCAAGCGTTACTCGCGATCCCGCGCGCAGAGACGCCGAGCTTGACAATGAAGAGTCGCTTCAAGCTCCAGGACTGCTTGGCGTTAAAATAACGCAGAAAGACGCTCCCCTCAAAACAAATGGCACACGTTCCGAGTGCAACCGTGATGGCACAGGCCGCCAAGGTCGCGATTGAGCAGGACCGCCCGATCTATCTGGATTACTACACCGACAGCCTGGAGAAGAAGTGCTGCATCGGCGTTCAGGGCAACACCAAGTTTTTGGTCAAGTCCGACACGGAGTACACCTCGCCCATCGCCAGCATCATGCGCATCAAGGAGGAGAAGGCATATCTTGTGATCACCGAGAACTCACTTTACATTGTGTCGGCAGACATTCCTGTGAAGCGTATTGTTGGATCGGGAGATGCGCCGGCGTCGTAATTTACAATGAACTCCCTAGACTGAACAATGACAGACTTTCCTCCTCCGCATCGCCTTTTGTATGAGCGACTCAATGATCGCGAAACACAGAAGGTATGGACCTCCTACAAAGCCGCGCATTCACACGAAGCCGACTTTGATGAAGTAGATGCAGCCGTCATGAACGGAATGGACGATTTTGCCAAGTGGTTTGCCCAATGGATGACCTTTGCTCCGTCTCGGCCTGGAATCCGAGTTCGCATTCTCATGGTCTGGCATGCACATTTTTTGAGTTTGGCTTGCCAACAGATGTTGCGTCGGTCTCTGGAACAGCGATCCTTTCGCTGTCGCGTCTGGTTTCACATTGAAGAGCCGAGTGTTCAAGCCGCATTGGTGAGTCGGTGCATTGTGAGTTTGATGCCCATGTACTATCACGAACCCAGCTATGTGGGTCCAGGATTGGATACCGCACTCTGGGACGATCCGCGGAAACTAGAAACGGATTTTGAGCAGGCATCCTAGACAACACCATGCGAGTCTTTACAGATGGTTCATGCACAAGCAACGGACGTCCGGGAGCGAAAGCTGGGTTTGCGGTCTGGTTTCCCGAGAACCCCGAGATGTCCTGCGCAGAGCGAATTCCCGATGGACAATCACAGACCAATCAACGCGCAGAGCTCTCAGCCATCCAGCGAGCCGTTGAGATTCTGGAGACACAGGGTTTCTGTGATCAGGATCTGGAGATCTACACGGACTCCAAGTATTCCATTGATTGTTTGACCAATTGGTTGCCGGGATGGATTGCACGGGGATGGAAGACGGCCGATGGCAAGGACGTGCTTCATCAGGATCTCATCAAGGACACGACGGCGCGTCTGTCCAAGTTCAAGAGTTACAGGTTCATTCATGTGAAGGCACACACGGGAGGAGCCGATGAGTTGTCTCGCCACAACGATCGCGTGGATCGGATGGCCCGAGGAACAATTGACGAGACAGTTCGGATTGTGGAGCCTCCCGCAATAGACGACATTCTTCCTGGATGTCCTTTGCGGGTCTTGGGTCCTCCTGTCGCACAGTCAGAAGTGCTTGACTGGGTTCGGGCGAATCTTGGCATTCTGGATCGGGCTGTCGTGGACAAGTATCTCATGAAGGCATTTGCCGAGCTGTGCAAGAGTCGGGATGTGACACTCGCAAAGCAGACAATTGCTCGGACTCCAATGCTCCGAGCCGAGAGGTCTCATTTACAAATAGATCGTGTTACAATAGAAAAGTTAGATGAGTGACATCATTGTGTATTATTTCTGGTCTCCCACGTGTGCTCCTTGTAAGGCAATCAAGCCGTCTATTGAGACTCTCAAAGAGGAGTTTGAGGACAGCATTCCTCCTCAGAATTGGGTGGCTGTCAATACACACGCAGATACCAATGGGTATGTTGCCAAGTATCAGGTGGCCGTTGTTCCGACGCTAGTGGTTGTGAAGAATGGAGTAGAGGTCGGTCGTCATTCAGGAGCCACGATTGCGCTCTATTATACCCTCATTAGGAAGGCGCTGAGGCAGTAGCACTGCAGTTCTCTGCGACAGCGGGAGCTCCGGTTCCAAGATTCGCGGCTGCGATAGTCGCAAAGGCACTACGAGACTCTTGTGTGCTGAGGTCAGGAAAGCACTGTCCATTGGGAAGGCATACGTAGGGATTTCCACTGGAATCCTTGAATCCTCCATTGGCAGAGGGCGTCAGGTCCTCGGGCGTCTTCTTGGGGAACGGAGACACAGCCGTAGAAGGCAGGCGTCCCGGGAAATAGGTCTGAACAACCGAGTATCCAACTCCTCCGAACAACACGCCTTCAACGAACGACGCAAACGTTTGCGTCCATCGGCCTGGTTCATCTGTTTTTTGATTGCAGTTTCCAATGACAGCAGCCTGTGCGAAGAACAGGATTCCTCCCAACACGATCGTGGCAGTGGCATTCACAATTCCACGATTCTGAATGAGGTCAAAGATGTAGTAGAAGAACACCGTGGCCGTGAACACGAGTGTCTGAGGCGCATACGGGTTGCGGAGGAAACTAAGTCCCTGAACCGAGCATCCATCGTATTCTTCAAAGAACTTGCCTCCTCCTCTTTGCTTGCCACCGACTGGATTGGGATTGTTGACGGCAGGTTTGTTCGTTGCAGCGGCACTGGGGGGTTTTGATGACGAAGAAGGAGGTCCATTTCCCAATCCCACCGCAGCCGCAACTGTGTTTGCGGCATTTCCAACTGTATTCGCAGCAGCGGCTGCGGCATTTCCAACTGTATTCGCAGCAGCGGCTGCGGCCCCGTCAACGCTATTGTTGCCTGGCGTTGCTGGCTTGCCATAGAAGAGTTCGCCCAGCTTCACGAAGACATCCGACACACCCGCCCAGAAGAACTTCATGAAGAAATTCAACAGGATGGAGATCAATCCAATCAAACTCGGAATGGAATAGACACCCTGATAGGTCAGCATGTCCGCGAGAACTCCAAAGAGGAGCATGATGTGAGGAATGTACGTCAGTGTGTCCACAAAGAAGCTCACTGCGCCTGGGGGAGCAGTCGCCCCCACACCTGTTGCTCCCGGAGTTCCAACTCTCTTGTATCCTGCCTTGGACATCCCGTAGAGTGTTCCGGCGAGGGTCAAGACAAATGTGAAGACAATCCCTAACGACCATCCAATTGTGTCGGGCTTATCCGTTGCCATATTGTTTAACTCCGATACTTGTTTTATTGAGTATCAACAATGGGAGGCTCAGCGAGCAAATTACCACCGATCATTCAACGAGATCCACTTCCAACAGCAGGGGCTTTCGTCGGTGGCATCCAGGTTGGAGGAAATACACAGGGCTGTAAATACTGTTCTTCTCCAGACAGCTGCGGTCCGTGTCGGTTGTCTATCGCACAAGGAGTGTCCGCGTCGTCTGCGCAACTCTACCGAGAACACGGAACCATCTCTGTCAAAGACTGCAGTAAGTTTGCGGAAGACTCAGAGAAGGTTCGCAATCGCCAAATGTCAATTGACGAGTTCAAGACAAACCTTGCAAATGGCGTGTATTACGAACGCCAAGACAATGGATTCTGTGCGCAACTCGTGGCCAACAGTGCAGACTTGGCCGAATCCACAACGATTGATGCGATTCCATGGAGCAAGGTTCGTCGTCCCAAGATTCGGAAACTGACGTCCAGCGGAGGGTATTCGTCCATTACGAAACTCTACATCAAACCCTCCATTCCCTTCCGCGTTTCGTTCAACGGACAGTCTGTGGATGTGTCGGTTATGACTTTGTTTCATCCGTCTCCAATTCGCATTGAGAACATTCAGCACGACGCTGTTCTCACATTGGGAGATGCTGGGGATCCGTCGGCTCGGCTTGTTATTATGATTCCACTGGCTGGGACCGTGGCTCCTGGACCTGCGTCCGAATTCATTGGCCGAGTCGCATCCCACATTAATGGAGTGATTCACCCGAATCCCGCCTCAGGGTTGTATGAGACTATCAATGCGTCTACTGGAAAAGACTGGAACCTGTCTACAGTGTTCCCTGGGACTCCAAATGGAGGAGAAACTGTCGTATCCAAGGGCTATTTTGCGTGGGCATCCTCTCCTATGCTGGAAGAATATGAGAAGAATCGCATTGTTCGGCCCAGTTGGTTTCCGGATACCATTCAGTATGGATGGAGGCCATCGTCCAATCAGTCTACGCAGTTCATCATGCTCAAAGATCCCTTTCCGATCAGCACATACGATCTCCAGAGCATTCGTATGTTGCCTCCGACACTTGCAGAAGAGGCGATTCCTCCTCTGATTCCGACATCCGTTGTGTACAATACAGCGACACAGTGCTCTTCTGCGCCCCCGGCAGGAATTGCGATAGGAACCGTTGTGGAATCCTACACGAATCCGGGCGGGAATTGTGATCCGTTTGCCGCGATTCCGAGCAACCGATTTGATGAACGCAATAGCATTGCTGCCATGATAGTTTTGGCAGTTGTCGTGGGCATTGGCATCGTCCTTGCGCTGTATTTTGCGCTGAAGGCCGTGAATAGTCCAACCATCCCCACGGTGTTCAAGGGATGGGCGGCGTCTGTCGGAACCTTCTTTGGAAAGATTGCAGAAGGAAAGGGACCTGGACCCGGACCTGGACCTGGACCTGGATCTGGACCTGGATCTGGACCTGGATCAGATGCAGAAAAGCGTTTGGCAGCAGTCAAATACCAGACAAATCCTATGTTTGAACTTGACAAACGAAAGGAGGCAGAGGCAGAAAAGAAGAAGGAGACAGAGGCGGAAAAGAAGAAGAAGGAGGCAGAAGCAGCAGAGGCGGAAAAGAAGAAGAAGGCAGCAGCAGCGGCAGCAGCAGCAGCAGCGATTCCCGCTGGACTTTCCGAAGCAGCTTTGGATAATGCCGCAAAGCGGGCGAAGAATCTCATAGCCGAAACTGAACGTCAAGAACGGGAAGCCAGGCGTGTCCAACAAGAAGGCAGAGCTGCGGGAACAGGATTAGATAACGTGAGCGCTCTTGCGAATACCGAAGAGCAAAAAAGGATTGAAGCGGCCAAGGAGAATGTAGCGGCTGCAGTAGAAAATCGTTCCAAAGCGCAGGCCTATGTTGGAGTTGTAGCATCTCAAGCCGCTCCAACCGCGGAAGCCGTAGCGACTGCGAACCGCGAAGTTAAGGAAACAAATGCCGCTGCCGCTGCTGCATTCAAAGAAGCTGGGAATGCGATAGAGCAACCGTCCAGAAGAATGCAAAGTCAAATTGGAATGACGGATGATTATTACATTAAAAACATCAAAGACGCAGAGAACAATCTAGCAAGGGCGACTGCGGAACGAGAAAAGGTAGAAAAAGAACTTAGTGATAGAATTCTTGGGAATGCAGGAGAAGCAGCTATCAATCGGGCGCGCGCAAGTCTCGCCGCGCAAACGGTAATTGAGACAGAATTTAAAAAGATACTAGACGAGTACCAAGCAAATTACGAAACATTCAAGAAAAACAAGGCATTGGCTGAAAACTATATTGGTCAAGCTAAAGCGTTTTCCCAGCATCTGAGATCCCCCGATGCAACGGTGCCATCATCGTCTGCCGCACAGGCTGTTCCGAAACCACCAGCCGCTGTCGCGAAGCTTAATAAAGAACTATCTTCGGCACCAGCACCAGCACCAGCACCAGCACCAGCACCAGCACCAGCAC
>JACCDG011385617.1_pt1 | contig 12107 bp, 10 predicted proteins | sample 7442471 | NCBI WGS metagenome assembly JACCDG01 (sample SAMN15323444, study PRJNA562643) | freshwater metagenome | isolation source: river surface water | place: USA:Blue River Watershed | collected 2017-08-17
AATCATGGCGAAAGATGAAGGTAAAGCCTTTAGCTCAATCCGAATAATCGGTTCCGGCTTAATTGGAACATCGATCGGCTTAGCCCTGGCTGCTCGGGGAGTAGGCGTCGAGATGGTTGATCGGGATCCAAAAGCTCAGAAGTTGGCCCAAGATCTGATTGCTTCAAAGGTTTCGGGTGATCCAGAGGTCGTTCTCTTTGCAATTCCGGCTAGCGCTCTGGCAGAGAGTTTCGAGAGAGAATTTAAACTCAACCCAGGATCTAAATTTATAGATATTGCTAGCGTTAAGACTAAACCTCAAGTTGAGGTATCAAGAATAAATGGGGGCGCATCCCGTTTTCTAGCGACCCACCCGATGGCGGGTCGCGAAATGGGGGGAGCGGCCAGCGCCCGAGCGGATTTGTTCGAGGGTCGCAGTTGGATCTACTGCCCAACATTTGGTGATGGAACCAAGGTTGACTCAGATGTCTTAGAGGCCGGTCTCTGGTTGATTGACTCTTTAGGAGCGACGCCAATAGCGATGTCTGCCGCGCACCATGATTCGGCCGTTGCCTTGGTCTCGCATCTGCCTCAGATCGTCGCCTCACTTCTGGCCGGACAATTAAAGGGCGCAAAGTCAGAGGATCTAGACCTTGCAGGTGGTGGGCTTCGCGACACGACTCGTATCGCCGCCTCGGATCCCGAGCTATGGAAAGAGATCATCGCCAGCAACGCGCAAGAGATTCTTCCGCTATTAATAAATCTACAAAACGATCTTGGTTCACTCATCAATTCATTGGATGATCCTGCGAAAGTTGGTTCCGTTATTGCGGCAGGCAATGAGGGTCGATCGAAGATTCCAGGTAAGCACGGTGGAAAGGCTCGTGAATACACGCAACTGCCGGTTGTAATCGAAGATAAACCAGGTCAACTCGCAGCGCTTTTTGACGAATGTGCAAAGGCAGCAGTCAACGTTGAAGATCTAACTATTGAACACTCTCCTGGCCAGTTCACTGGCTTGATCACCCTTGCACTATCGGCAAATGATGCTGTTATCTTGCAGAAACATCTCGAAGAGTCGGGTTGGAACGTTCACGCTCCAAGATAGACTTGGGGCAAATAGATTTTAAAGAAGTGTTTTAATGTTTCACACCGCGCAGGGCAATGATGGGATGTAAGTAGAAATGATCGTTGTAGCCATCGATGGACCAAGCGGTGCGGGAAAGTCCAGTACTTCAAAACTTGTAGCACAAAGAGCAGGTTGGAATTATTTAGATACAGGCGCTTTGTATCGCGCTGTTGCGTGGTTAGCCCTTAGAGAAAAAATAACTACGGCTGAAGAAATTCTTGCCGCACTTGCTGACAACACAATCCACTTCATTGCTGATCCGAAAGATCCAAAAGTTTTCGTTGGCGATGTTGACGTTTCAAAAGAGATTAGAAGCGAAAAAGTTACCGGAATCGTTAGCGCAGTTAGCGCACTGCCGGAAATCCGCGCAGCTCTTTTGACTCTGCAACGTAGATTGATTAATAGTGCAGAACGCGGAATTGTTGTTGAGGGTCGCGATATCGGAACCGTTGTCGCTCCAGATGCTCCTTTAAAGATTTATCTTCAAGCAGATATCGCCGCACGTGCTGCGAGACGCTCCACCGAGATCGCGGCGCCGGTTGCCAGCGTTTCGGAATCTCTTAACCAACGCGATGAAATTGACTCTAACCGAGCAGTTTCACCTCTTGCAAAAGCATCTGATGCAGTTTTAATTGATTCAACGGAGTTGGATTTAGAAGAGACGGTAGAACGCGTCTGGGAGTTGTTGAAGGAACGTTCATTGCTCGGACTTCCAATCGTTGCAATCTTAGGACGACCTAACGTTGGTAAATCAACTTTGATTAACCGTTTCATTGGTCGTCGCGAAGCGATTGTTGAAGATACTCCGGGTGTGACACGCGATCGCGTTCAATACGAATGTGAATGGGGTGGACGTCGTTTCATCATTATGGATACCGGCGGATGGGAATCTAAACCTGATGGCATTTCAGTTCAGGTAAGCGCATCGGCAGAACTTGCGATGCAAGAGGCAGATGTTCTTGCCTTTGTTGTTGATGCGCACGTTGGTGCACTTGATGAAGATGACATTTTGGTTCAGGAACTTCGTAAAGTTAAGAAGCCGATGGTTCTTATTGCAAATAAAGTTGATAGTGATGTAGACGAGGCAGATGCGCACGCGCTCTGGAACCTTGGACTTGGTGAACCAAGATTTGTTTCTGCACTACACGGTCGTGGAAGCGGTGATCTTCTTGATCACATCGTTCGTGAGATGCCCGAAGTTGGTGGAGCACAAACCCAAGACGGTTATCGCAAGATCGCACTTATAGGTCGACCAAATGTTGGTAAATCAAGTTTGTTAAATGCACTGGCTGGCGAGAATCGCTCAATCGTTGATGATGTCGCTGGAACAACGCGCGATCCAGTCGATGAGTTAATTGAATTCGGCGGATCGATCTGGCGCTTTATCGACACCGCAGGCTTGCGCAAACGTGCCAACCAAGCCAGCGGAACAGATTATTACGCGACCCTTCGCACGCAGAGCGCGTTGGAGCGCTGCGAATGTGCCGTTGTCGTTCTGGATGCATCTCTTCCAATTTCAGAGCAAGACCTGCGAGTAATCACCATGGTCGAAGAGGCTGGCAAGGCGATGGTTATCGTTATGAACAAGTGGGATTTAGTAGATGAAGATCGCCGCGAGCAATTGGATAAAGAGATTGACCGCCATCTAGATCAGGTTGAATGGGCGCAACGGGTTAATGTTGCGGCGAAAACTGGTTGGCATCGTGACCGGTTAGCTCCGGCGCTTCGCACTGCGATCGACAGCTGGGAACGACGCGTTCCAACTGCCAAACTCAACTCATTCTTGGGCGCCCTTATCGGAGCAACGCCACCTCCTGTTCGCGGTGGAAAACAACCAAAGATTTACTACGCAACGCAGGCAGGAATCGCGCCACCGAAGTTCGTTATCTTTTCAAGTGGCTGGATCGAACCTTCGTATCGCCGTTTCATTGAGCGCCGCCTTCGTGAAGAGTTTGGCTTCCCAGGCACGCCGGTCATGGTCGCGATTCGAGTAAAAGAGCGCGATTAATGTCGATTATGAAACGACTGTCTCTAGTCACCGTCCCAAACGCCCTCACCTTTCTTCGCGCTCTTGGAATCCCACTCTTTATCTATCTCGCCCTTGCTCTAGAGGCTGATGGTTGGGCGATTCTCACTCTGGCCGTTGGGGGCGCAACCGATTACTTCGATGGGAAGATCGCTCGCGCTTGGGGGCAGGAATCGCGTTTTGGCGAACTAGCGGATCCGGCGATTGATCGTTTATACATTGTTGCAACGCTAATCGTTCTCTATCTGCGCGATGCGATTCCGTTGTGGGTGATCTTGGTTCTGGTTCTGCGAGATTTAGTTTTAGCCGTCGCAACTTTGGCGCTGACGGCAAAGTCTCTACCCCCACTTAAGGTTACCTATTTAGGAAAAGCGGCAACATTCAATCTCCTATATGCATTTCCATTTCTGCTTTTGGCTCTCAATACAAATTGGTATGGAACGCTCGCCTACATCTTCGGTTGGAGCTTTGCGATCTGGGGGATCGCGCTCTACCTATTCACCGGAGCCACTTATCTCGGCGCTGCGGTTACATCTATTCGTAAATCGCGATAGTTTTCTCCCAACAGATTAGAGGAGTTTTTAGTGTCATCAATTCCAGATAACTTGCAATACACAAAAGAGCACGAGTGGGTCCTTGCAACCGGAAACACGTTCCGGATGGGAATCACTGATTACGCACAAGGTGCGCTCGGCGACATCGTGTATGTGCAGTTGCCGAAGGTTGGCGAAACTGTTGTTGCAGACAAGGTATGTGGTGAAGTTGAATCCACGAAGAGCGTCTCTGAAATCTTCGCCCCAGTCTCAGGAAAGATCATTGCTATTAACGAAGCCCTGAATAACGCTCCCGAAACTATCAACTCAGATCCGTATGGCGCTGGCTGGCTAGCTGAAATTGAAGTTGCGGCGCCGCCTGCTGGCTTACTCTCTGCCGAGGATTATCGTCAAATTACTGCGTAGAAATCTCAGCTTTACTGTGCTTTTTTCCGCTTGATTTTTTCCCTCGCTCACCCTAAGTTCAGCCTCAGGTTGAAGTTGAACCTCGTGGAGATCTAAGTGAAGGGGGAGCGGTATGAACAAACCAGATACCAACGGTGAACTCACCAGCACCCTCCACCTCGGACTTCGCTCGGTAGTAGATGGTTCCCCGGAGAGCGCACTTACCGCCCTTCTCTCATCTGCCAGCGATGCAGACCGCTTAGCGATCACCGCAATCATTGACGGTCCAGCTGACCGAGCAATGGTGGTTATCCATCGCGGCCCGTCAAAGGGCGCGAGATTTCTTATCGATAGCGCTGAGGTAGCGATTGGTCGTTCAATTGAATCGCCTATCTTTCTAGACGATGTAACTGTCTCTAGAAAACATGCGGTTATTGTTAAAGAAGAGAAGACATTTAGCATCAAAGATCTAGGAAGCCTTAACGGGACATATCTAAACAATCAATCGGTTCTTAACTCACCCTTAACTACAGGTGATGAGATTCAAGTTGGGAAGTTTCATATGCTCTTCGTTGCTTCCAAGCAGAGTAAGTAAGCAGAGTAAGTAAGCAAAGTTTTTAAAGAGAATTTTTAGCCGTTTAACTAGCAGTAGGGGAGATTAACGTGAGCGTTCCAGCACGCGCGTATTTGAGCATCGGGGAAGTACTAACCAAACTCCGGGGAGATTTTCCGGATATCACTATCTCTAAGATTCGCTTCCTTGAATCAGAAGGTTTGATCGAGCCGCAGAGAACGCCTTCTGGATATCGCAAATTCACCGCCTCAGATTTAGATCGCCTTCGCTATGTCCTTCTTCTGCAGCGCGATCAGTACCTTCCGCTACGCGTCATCAAAGAGAATCTAGAAGCCCTTGACCGAGGTTTAGATCCTGCTCCTGCTGGAGGAGTCGCATCACCTCGACCAACACTTACCACCGTTGATAACGCCGCTTCACCTGAATCATTCGGTGCAACATCTGATCTTCGCCTATCTCGCGAAGAGCTACTAAAGGCCAGTGGTCTAGTAGATGATCAACTCGTCGAACTCGAGTCATACGGATTCATCGCGCTACGTGGTCGTCACTACGATGCTGATGCGCTTGCCGTTGCAAAGGCTGTTGCTGAAATGGCAGGTTTCGGAATCGAAGCGCGCCACCTTCGTTCATTTAAGTCAGCTGCAGATCGCGAGATTGGTTTGATCGAGCAAGTGATCACACCGATTAATCGTCAGAAGTCAGCAGATTCAAAAGCGCGCGCTGAAGAAGTTCAGAAGCAGATCGCATCGTTATCAATTCGTTTACATGCCGGGCTAGTTCGCGCCGGTCTTAATCGCCCTCGCCAGTAATTGATTTGGCCTCTGGTCAACGGCGCAGATAGGACGATTTGATGTTGGTAAATATGGAAGTTGTCGGCGTTCGCATTGAGATGCCCTCCAACCAACCAATCGTTTTACTCAAAGAGATCGAGGGCTCGCGATTTCTGCCCATCTGGGTAGGAGCAGTTGAAGCGACCGCGATCGCCTTTGCCCAGCAAGGTATGGCGGCGCAGCGCCCGTTGACCCACGATCTCATCGCCAACCTTCTCGAGGTTGCAGACCTAACGATGACCGCGGTTCACATCACGGAGTTAAAGGATGGAATCTTCTACGCCGAGATTCAGATCCGCGATAGCCAATCCGCGCTGTTAAAAGTTTCCGCTCGACCATCGGATGCGATCGCGATCGCTCTGCGCACCAAGAGCAATATCTTGGCCGACTCTGATCTACTGGATCTCGTTGGAATCGATATCCCAGAACGCCTCCTGGAAGTCGAGGGCGTGGAAGATATAACTGGGGCCAAAGAAGGCGCAGCCACAGACCTAGATTTAGAGCGCTTCCGCGAATTCCTCGATCAGATCAATCCGGAGGACTTTGCAGGGTAGGGGCGAGAAGTCTCACCCTCTACTTGAGGTTTGCCTCGTGTCGGTCGTTGTTTACAGGTCTCTTCGCTCGTAGCCTTAGCCATATAGAACTTCCCTAAAAACTTCCCCGAGCAGAATCGAGAGCGACGTGACCTCCCCAGTTACGCACGATGGCCAGAATGAAATCGGATACCGCGGCGCTACAGCATGTGCTGCTGCTGGAATTTCTTATCGCCAATTAGATTATTGGGCGCGCACCGGTCTGCTTGAACCAAGTGTTCGCACTGCAAGTGGATCTGGAACAGCGCGACTTTATGGTTTCCGCGACATTCTTGTTTTAAAGATCGTTAAGCGTTTATTGGATGCGGGCGTATCGCTACAAAATATTCGTACAGCGGTAAATCATTTGCGTAACCGTGGCGTCACAGAGTTAGAGAGCATCACATTGATGAGTGATGGCGCATCAATCTACGAATGTGCCAGCCCTGATGAAATCATCGACTTACTGCAAGGCGGTCAAGGTGTTTTCGGTATAGCAGTGGGTAAGGTTTGGCATGAGGTTGAGGGTTCATTGGCGACGTTGCAAGGCGAATTCAATGGCGAGATCGTGACAACCGGTGGTGAAAGTAACGACGAGCTTTCATTACGTCGAAAGGCGAAAGGCGCCTAAAAGACATATTCTTCCCCAATATGTTCCCAGCCAAATAGTTTGGAACTTAATCGGGGGAGTTGCTTTGACTTTAGAACATGGCGCATTTGTTGATCGCCACATTGGTCCAACCCACGCAAATGAAGCAGCAATGCTTGAGCAACTTGGTTTTGACTCACTCGACGCCTTCATCTCAGCAGTTGTCCCGTCGGCTATCGCAATGCAAGAGCCGCTAGAAAAGCATTTACCCGAAGCAGTAACTGAAGTTGAAGCAATTAAGTTACTTCGAAAGATGGCGGCAGAGAATCAAGTATTTACAACTCTCATAGGCACTGGCTATTACGGAACTGTTACACCGGCGGTAATCAAGAGAAATGTTTTAGAAAACCCGGCCTGGTATACCGCTTATACGCCTTACCAACCTGAAATTTCACAAGGTCGTTTAGAAGCGCTCTTTGCCTTTCAAACCGTGGTCTGCGATCTCACCGGTCTAACTATTGCAAATGCATCAATGCTTGATGAAGGTACCGCAGCGGCTGAGGCGATGACTCTCGCACGACGCAACTTCAAAGGCTCGGACGAAGCTGTATTTGTAATCGATTCTTCGCTTCACCCGCAGAGCAAGGCGGTTGTTATCACTCGCGCCAAGCCTCTCGGTATCAAAGTTGTCGAAGTAGATATTAAGAGCAAAACCGATATCGCCGGACTTGATTACTTTGGCGTTCTTGTTCAATATCCAGATACCTTCGGTGAGATAAAGGATTACTCAGATTTAGCGGAAGCGGTACACAGTAAAGAAGCTTATTTAATTGCAGCGACCGATCTCTTAGCTCTGACTTTGTTGAAGTCACCGGGGGAGTGGGGCGCTGATGTGGCTGTTGGTAGTGCGCAACGCTTTGGTGTGCCTATGGGATTCGGTGGACCGCACGCCGGATTTATGTCAGTGCGTGCAGGTTTGGAACGTTCACTACCTGGGCGTTTGATTGGCCAGAGCGTTGATGTTCATGGCAATCCAGCATTTCGTCTTGCACTGCAGACTCGCGAACAACATATCCGCCGCGATAAAGCCACAAGCAATATCTGCACTGCCCAAGTTCTACTTGCCAATATGAGTGCGTTTTACGCAATGTGGCATGGGCCAGTTGGTCTCAAGAAGATCGCGAATCGCGTTCATAGCCTGACGCATATCTTCGCAACCGCACTTAAGGCTAAAGGCTTTGAAATTGGTAATGAAAATTATTTTGACACTTTAACGATCAGCGTTGATTCGTCGGAGAAGACATTAAAGAGCGCTGCGGATATGAAGATCAATCTGCGCAAGATTTCTCAGACTCAAGTAGGAGTTTCTTTTGATGAAACAACAACAGTTGATCTCATCAACCAACTTGCAGCGATCTTCGGAATTTCAATTGATCTTGCGGCGCAGGGGAGTGGTCTTCCTAGTTTTGCGATTAGACAGAGTTCATACCTGGCGCATCCAGTTTTCAACACCTATCACTCCGAAACTTCGATGATGCGTTACTTGCGCATGCTTTCCGATCGTGACCTTGCCTTAGATCGCACCATGATTCCGCTGGGTTCTTGCACCATGAAGCTAAATGCGGCAACCGAAATGGAAGCGGTTACTTGGCCGGAATTTTCAGCCCTGCATCCATTTGCACCAGCCGAGCAAAGCGCGGGCTCGCGTCGCATGATCAAGGAACTCTCTGATTGGTTGGTTGCCATAACCGGTTATGACGCAGTTTCTCTGCAACCAAATGCTGGAAGCCAAGGAGAGTTCGCTGGACTGCTTGCGATTCGTAATTACCACGATTCACGCGGAGATAGCCATCGCACTATTTGTTTAATTCCATCGAGTGCCCACGGCACCAATGCGGCAAGCGCTGTTATGGCGGGCATGCAGGTTGTTGTTGTTTCTTGTGATGAATTCGGAAACGTTTCAGTTGCCGATATCAAAGAGAAGATCGCAGAACATGGCGCAAATCTCGCAGCGCTTATGGTTACTTATCCATCTACACATGGCGTATTCGAGTCAGCGATCGGTGAAATCTGCGAATTGGTACACAACGCAGGCGGTCAGGTCTATGTAGATGGAGCGAATTTAAATGCACTGGTTGGACTTGCTCAGCCTGGAAAATTTGGAGCAGATGTTTCGCACCTCAATCTCCATAAAACTTTCTGTATTCCTCACGGTGGTGGGGGACCAGGAGTTGGACCAGTTATTGCACGTGCACATTTAGCGCCTTTCTTGCCGAATCATCCGCTTGATGAGACCGCTGGCCCTGCAACAGGTCCAGGTCCAATTTCTGCTGCGCCATTTGGTTCAGCAAGTATCTTGCCGATCTCTTGGAGTTATATCCGAATGATGGGGGGAGCAGGGTTAACACATGCCACGCAAGTTGCGATCTTGTCTGCAAATTACATGGCGAAGAAGTTAGCTCCGTACTATCCAATTCTTTACACTGCAGAAAACGGTCTAATCGCTCACGAATGCATCCTCGATCTCCGTGAGATCACTAAGGTCAGTGGTGTAACAGTTGATGACATCGCAAAGCGATTGATGGATTTCGGGTTCCATGCACCAACAATGAGTTTCCCAGTTCCAGGTACCTTGATGATCGAACCAACTGAATCTGAAGATGTGCGCGAGATGGATCGCTTTATCAACGCCATGGTTGAGATCCATCGCGAGATTTCCGAGATAACAGTTGGCGCTATTTCGGTTGAAGATTCAGCGCTGCGCCATGCACCTCATACAGCTGGCGCTGTCGTAGACAGCCAATGGGATCGTCGCTATTCACGCGAAATGGGGGCCTTTCCAGCGCCCGCTAGCGGCCTTATAAGCGGTGAACTGATCGGAACGCCCGGTAAGTATTGGCCGAGCGTTGGTCGTATCGATGGCGCGTATGGAGATCGCAACCTTGTCTGTTCTTGTGCGCCGATCGAGTCTTACGCGTAAACCCTGTGGGGCAGGGCTTATTTTGGGTTACTTAACATAATGTAACTTATCGGCGTTAGGTCTAAGCAGGCGTGAGATACCCCAACGGGTCGTCTGCAGTAACGCCTCAATAACTATCGCCTGCGACATCTTAGAGACGCCATTTATTCGTTCCACAAAGGTAATTGGAACTTCTTTCTTCTTTGCACCGGCTAGGTGTGAGGCAAGCGCCATTTCTATTTGGTAGCAATAACCAGTTGCCTGCATATCGCTAAGTTTCAAAGCTTTGAGTAGTTCAACGCTATAAACCCGAAAACCCCCAGTTAAGTCATTTAGCGGGATTCCAAGAGCCAATTTGGCATAGGCAGTGCCAGCACGCGATAGATATTGACGTCGCTTAGGCCAATTAACAACCGATCCGCCAGGTATCCATCGGGTTCCAAGAACGATTAACTTCCCAGGTTCAATAGCTGAAATCATCTTCTCTAAATCGAGAACTCGGTGCGAACCATCGGCATCCATAGTGATGACATGGGTGTAGCTCGAATCGGCTAGCACTTGTACAAAACCGGCACGGTAAGCAGCACCTAGACCGCCTTTACCGGGTCTGCGAAGTATCGATACCCAAGGTAGATGCAAATTATCGACAATATCTGCGGTGCCATCTGGCGAGTTATCGTCAATAACAATTACATCAAAATTATTCACTTTATTTGAGCGAAAATCTTTTAATTGATCTAAAAGTTCGACAATGGAAACTGCCTCATTGTATGTTGGAATCAGAAACGCAATCTTAACTGTCATTGAAGCGCCCTCTTACGACTTCGTATAGCCAAGATGAGCGAAGTAAGTAGAACTAGAAGGGGAGCCACTCCCCCTAGACGATCAGATAACGTTTGATGGTTTGAAATTCTTAGATTGCCGGATAGCGAAGTTGAAATATTTTCGGCCGTCTGTGAGATCACTGCGCCATTATTGTCGATAAAGGCCGAGATACCAACGGTAGAAACGCTGAGAATCTCGCGAGAATGTTCTACTGCGCGGATTCTGGTAATCGCTAACTGCTGAGAGCTTTCAGGCGTGTTGGCGAAGGTGGCGCTATTTGTTTGAACGATCAACGCACCTGCACCTTTCGCATTTTCGCGAACTAAGCCATCGTTGATAATTTCATAGCAGATAATCGGAGCAATTTTCTTCCCTGCAATCACGTGAGGAACAAAGGTGCTACCGGGTTTGAAATCATTAACTGACTTCGCATATGGAGAAACAAACTCTGCAATTTTGCGCAACGGCATGTACTCGCCAAACGGGGTTAGGTAACGCTTTATGTAGGCCGATTGCACTTGTCCAGATGAGTTATACATAACCGAAGCATTCGCCGGAGATCCGCTCTCGGTAAGTACTACGCCCGCAACAAGTGGTGTATCAAGCCCTTGAACTAAAGTCTTGATATCTGCTTGAACTTCCGGATAGTTGCGCGGGTCGATGTCGATCGCATTCTCTGGCCAAACGACTGCGTCGTACTTTTGCTTCACAAGCTCGCGCGTAGTGTCGCGATGAAGGTAGAAGACCGCCTTTGCTCGCGAATTAAACTCCAGACCAACGGAAGGCGTATTTCCCTGAATGGCCATTAAGGAAATTTTCTCTGATGAAGTTGGATTGTTTGGCAAAAGGGAAACAAAGAGAAAAGAGAGTGCCACAAGTGCGATTGACCGAACCTTAAGGCGATGCAAAGCCAGCGCAGAGAGCAGGGTCGTAAAGCTAAGTAGCAGTACTCCCCCAATGGAGACTAGTGGCAGAAGCGGTGACTCAACTTGGCTAAAAGCGATTCTCGTCCAGGCGAAACCACCAAAAGGAAAACGCGCTCTAAGTTCTTCGCAAAGCAAGAAAGTCAGAACAACCCAGTGCAGTGAACTTGTTTTTCGGTAAACCCATCCAACCGGAAGATAGAAAGCGGCTTGCAACAAAGTTAATAGAAGCCATGGCAGCGCACCGACATACTTACTACTCCAATGGAGAACTATCCCGTTAAGAATTGCGCCGAAGATAAATGAGGCTAAGACAGGTCTTCTGCTATTCGATAACCTTCCGAAGAAAAGTGCGTAACCACCGAGCGCGAGATACCAAAGCCCTATCGGCTCAAACGCTGCACTTACCAGTAGTGCAGAAAGTAACAAGATCACCATTTGAGTGCAGAGATCAAACGATCAACGCTGGCGCCAAGTCCGTAGCGTTCTTTGATCTCGTAAATCTTGGAAAGATCAGCTGGTTTCTGAGGCATTGAGATATCAAGCTTTGGAAGGGCTACATCTCTTGCGCAGTTCACCAAGGTAGGTGCGATCTTCAAATAATCTGCGCCTTCAATTATTTTCTTTGCCAGGGCTGGTTTCAGTGCAGGGTGCGCATCACGGGCTCCTTGCTGAGCTTCATCGATATTGGCAAAGTTATTGGCAATAAGCGCTGCACCTTTCTCACCGATTCCCTTTACTCCAGGAAGTCCATCTGAAGGAT
>JACCDG011167219.1_pt1 | contig 12106 bp, 7 predicted proteins | sample 7442471 | NCBI WGS metagenome assembly JACCDG01 (sample SAMN15323444, study PRJNA562643) | freshwater metagenome | isolation source: river surface water | place: USA:Blue River Watershed | collected 2017-08-17
ATCCGCTAGAAGGCCCTCTTAGGAACGCCCAAACCCGCGCAGGAACCCTCATATCGACCGCTTATCATTCAGAGCCAGGCAGAGTCAGGGACTCTTGCTGGGATGAGCGCTGAAATTCTCACCAGCAGGAGTCTGGGTAATGCGCTAAACCGGCGCCAACACTCAACAATTGCTCCACGTCCGCGCTATTAGCAACAGGCTGGAGGACCAGTTTCTACGATCTAGGTGCATCCCCAAAAGTAACCCGCTACCATCGAGTAGGTGAGCCCCACTCGCGCCCCCATCCTCGCCGCAGCCCTTTGCCTAGCCCCGCGCCTTGCTCAAGCCGATAGCTTCGTCTTCGACTTCTCCTCAACTCAATACTTCGACCCCATCCATAGCACCGGCCTCTGGAACACCACTACTCAAAGCATCCAAGGTGCCCTCGCCCCAGCCGGCACAGCCGGCAGCGAACTCAACTTTGGCGACCTCTCCGACGGCGACTTCGTCGCTAATTCGCAAAGCGCACCGCCCACCACTATCAGCGGCATCAGCGTTTCCGGTACACAGATAACGTTTAATACCTCCCTCAAGGGTACCTACCAGTTTCGCACCTTCACCCTTGCCTCGCCTTACACCATTGCCGCCACGGGCAACCAACCGCTCATCATTCGCGTTTACGGAGCCGCCAGCATAAGCTCCACACTCTCTGCCGCCGGAACCATCGGCACCAACAATGGCACCTCGGGCCTGGGCAATCACCGCACCGGTATCATTGCAGGAGGCGCCGCAGGCAGCGGCGGCGGCGCAGGAGGAAACGGCGCATCCTTCGACAACAGCGCAGCTTCCGCGGCAGGCACAGCAAGTGGTGGAACCGGAGGCGCCGCAGGCACGAGCGGCGGAACCGGCAACGAAACAGGCGGTGGCGCGGGGGCAAACGCCCAGAGCATCGCCAACTTTGAGAGCACTTTTCGTGGCGGCGGCGGCGGCGGCGGCGGTGGCGGCTGCATCGACGCCACTTGCAACGGATCGGCGGGACATCAAGTCGGAGGCGCAGCAGGGGGTGGCGGAGGAGGGGCGATTCGCCTGCTCTCGCTGGGCGCGCTCAGCGTGACAGGCACACTCAACGTCAGCGGCGGCGCAGGCGGCCCCAACAATGCTGCGAACATCGCAGATGCAAGCGCATCGGATTGCGGTGGCGGTGGCGGCGGAGGTGCGGGCGGAGCAATCTGGCTTCAGTCCGCCACGTCAGTCTCGGGAGCCGCGACCCTCACTCGCGCCGGCGGCGCTGCCGGTGACAGCGCAATTGCCAACTGCGCGGGGGCCTACCCCGGTACAGCCGGCGCAAACGGAGTTTTTCGTTGGGACGGCCCCACCGCTGGATCGTTCGGAGGCCAAGCTCAGACGCAAACGCTGTCTACGCCCACCGGTGTCGCATACGTCGTCGTTTCCAAACCCATCGATTTTAGTAAAAGCATCTACTCCATCCTCTCCGCCACCGAAACTCAAGGTTGCGGAACCAATGGCACGCTCGGAGTCACCTACGAAGGATCCTCCGATGGAGTTCATTACAGCTCAGGGGTAGCAGCGGGCGACATCGCTACGCTCAGCGAGTACCCTTACATCCGATTTAGAGCGCGAATCACAGCCACGGGCGCATCGCCACCGTGCTTGACTGGGCTGTCCGTTCAATACGCGCTCAAAGAAATATCAGAATTCAAACTTCACGGAAGCCCCTTCTTGTGCGGGACCTTAAGCACCCAATCCAATGCCCAGCCCCCAAGCCCCACAAGGCTGCCTCTGCTCTACTTGGGCGACTTAAGCCTATTGATCTTGTCAGTGCTGCTGGGATTCAGAATGAAGCCATCCAAGAAGCTCACTCTGGCATAATCCCTTCAGTGTAGGATCCCACCTTTTGACACTCGAGCTTGTTCTCTGCCACCCATTGATCGGCTTGCGCGAGCTCCTCGAGTCCCGGACACATCTCATGAATCATGTGAAACACACAAAAATGCTTTCGCGCAGACAGCGTCGCCGCCTCTTTTTTTCCCCACCGCTCACGCTCCCCGGCAAGCAATGCACGGTAAAGATCATTCACCAAGACTCCGAGTTTCTCGCCCTCAATCAAGCACACTCCGGGCTCGCAGATCTTGTTCAGGCTTTGCGTCATTTTAACAATCGTCTCATCGTGCTTCTTGAATCGATGCTTCTCCTTGCCCAGCTGCCTGACCACAAAAACCGAGAGACTCTTCAATACTGACAGTTTAAGCTTCTTGAGATCAAGTTGCGCCCTTCCATTCATCACATCCGCCAACCGAACAAAGTATCGCCGCCCGTGCACGCCTTTCGAAAACCGAGTTCCAGAGACTTCAAAATACCCGCTCCCATAAACCTCTGGATTGAACATGAGCCACTGTTCACCCTTCTTCTCCGGCGGCATCGAGCGTCTCTCGACTTGAACATGGCGTTCTAAAGCGCGCTCCCACTCATCCTTCGTTTCTGCTGCTCGCGGCTCTTCTGCCAATCGAGTGACAACCTTTAAAAACGCTTCCGTATCCTGTGTATTCAACCCATTGAGGATCTCAGAGAACTGCGGCAGCTCAGTCCCATTGAATCGACCGACGGCTGACTTGGCGATCGTGTAGCCAATATCAAAGGCGCTGATCTTGAGCTCCTCACCCGCCTTCACTTCTACTTTTTTGAAATCATGAGTATTGAATCCAGTCTCCGGGTTGAACGGAAACCGCAAATCATAGATGGGCACCGCCCCAGGCTTACCGAGCGGGATCGAAACCGAGGGATACTCAAAATAGGCGCTCGGCGGATTGACCTTGTCGCTATCGATGACGGCGGGAGCATCCAAGGCGTCTTCAGCCCATGCTTCCGAGGCACCAATACACATTGAAAGGAGCACTAGCGGCAAAGCCAGCGCTGACGGCAATCTATCCAGCATTCTTCTTTAGAATGCCAAACTTCGCATGCACCGTAACTCGGCAATAAGTTCCAACAAAGTTTTAGAAAAAAGGCCCAAAGCGTAACACGCTCTGGGCCCCGTCAAATCTTCAGCTATCAAGCCAGCTCAGCTACAGCCCATGCTATTGCCGCAATTGAGGCATTTATAGCAGGCCCCATTACGAACCGTCGTATGGCCGCAGCTATCGCAAGGAGGCGCATCCCCCATCATCTGCGCGAGATGATTGCCCATCGGCTGCTCAACTGTCCCTGGAAGCTTCATCTCCATCTGAGGCTCGATTCCAGCCACGGGGCCTCCCGTAGCAATCATCCGAGCCGTGTCCTTGGGATAGATCATCTTCGCAGCATCTTTCTCTGCGGTCAGATCCACGGGCTTCACCTGCACGAAGTCCGTGCGCCCCAAGTACTCCATCCCAAGCACGCGAAAGATGTAGTCCACGATCGAGGTCGCCATCTTGACGTTCGGATGCCCACTGACCATTCCCGAGGGCTCAAACCGCGTGAAAGTGAATTTGTCGACGAACTCCTGCAAAGGTACCCCATACTGCAGGCCCAAGCTTAGCGAGATCGCAAAACAATTCATCATCGAGCGGTATGCCGCCCCTTCCTTATGCATGTCGATAAAGACTTCGCCTAAGGTGCCGTCGTCGTACTCGCCGGTGCGGATATAGACTTTGTGACCCGCCACTTCTGCCTCTTGCGTGAAGCCCGTACGCTTAGCCGGAAGCTTGCGCCTCACCGGAGCAAACGTGAACTGTGCACCCATCGCGGCGCGAGCCGCTGCTTCGGTCATGGCAATCTGCGAAGCATCGCCAACTTGGATCACTTTAGCCTGGGCAATAGCATCCTTCTTGTCGCCAGAGTTCTCTGGTTTCTTCTCAGACGCACTGTCCGACTTCGTTGATAGCGGCTGAGACAGCTTGCAACCATCGCGGTAGAGAGCCACGGCCTTGAGTCCGAGCTTCCATCCTTGATAGTAGATATCCTTGATTTCATCGACCGTGGTCTCGTGAGGGAGATTCACCGTCTTGGAAATCGCACCCGAGAGGAACGGCTGAGTAGCCGCCATCATGCGCACATGCCCCATCGGCGCGATGAAGCGCTTGCCCTTGACTCCGCACTTGTTGGCGCAATCAAACACAGCCAAGTGCTCGTCCTTGATATGAGGAGCGCCCTCGACCGTCATCGTGCCGCAGATCGCTTCGTTAGCCTCAGCCAGCTGAGCCTCGCTCAATCCTGCCCAACGCAGAAAATTGAACGTTGGCTTAGCCATCTCTTCTGCCGTCACCCCCATGCGCTTGAGAAGCTCATCGCCCATCGAGAACCGAGAGAACGCGCTCGAAAGCTCAAAGGTGCCTGGCAACGTCTTCTCGATCTTAGCGATCTCGGCTTCGTTCATCCCCTTGGCCTTGAGCATCTCGCGATTGACGTGAGGCGTGCCGCTCAGGTGCATAGATCCCAACACGTAACGAAGGACATCCTCGCTCTGCTGAGCTGTATAGCCCAAGTTCGTGAGCGCAGCCGTCACCGATTGGTTGACGATCTTAAAATAACCTCCACCCGCCAGCTTCTTAAACTTAACAAGTGCAAAATCAGGCTCGACACCCGTGGTATCGCAATCCATGAGAAGGCCAATCGTGCCGGTCGGAGCCAGCACCGTGACCTGCGAGTTGCGATAGCCGTACTTCTCGCCCAATCCAAGCGCAAGATCCCAGTCCTGGCGAGCAGCGCTCACCAAATCCGTGAGACTCGTCATCGAGAAACCCGAGCCATCCGCACGTTTAGCGCGAGGAGCAGCCTTGCCCGCATCGATCTGGTAGGCCGCTTCGCGATGCTTGCGGATCACCCGTAACATCGATTCGCGATTCTTGGCGTACCCTTCAAAAGGCCCCATCACCCCAGCTTGTTCGGCGCTCACGGCATAAGCGTGACCGCACATGATTGCTGTCAAGGATCCTGCCCATGCACGACCCTCGTCGCTATCGTAAGGGATCCCTTTGAGCATCAGTAAGGTGCCCAGATTGGCATAACCCAAGCCCAAAGGACGGTAGTCGTGCGAGTTCTTTGCGATCGTCTCGGTCGGATAGCTCGAATGATCAACCAGGATTTCTTGAGCGATGATCATGATGCGACAAGCACGACGATACCCTTCGATATCGAACGAACCGTCGTCCTTGAGGAACTTCACCAAATTGATTGACGAGAGGTTGCAGGCCGTATCGTTGAGGAACATGTATTCTGAGCAAGGATTGGACGCATAGATCCGATCGGTGCCCGAGCAGGTGTGCCAGTCGTTGATCGTGGTGTCGTACTGGACGCCTGGATCCGCGCAAGCCCATGCCGCCTCAGCGACCTTCTGCCACATTTCGCGAGCTTCGTAGGTGCCAATGACTGAGCCATCCGTGCGCGCGCGTGTGTGCCACTTCTCGCCCTTCTCGACCGCATGCATGAAGGCATCGGTGACACGAACTGAGTTGTTGGAGTTTTGGCCAGCAACCGTTTTATAAGCATCGCCATTGAAGTCCGAGCTGTAACCTGCGGCGATCAGGGCCGCCACTTTGCGCTCTTCGCGCTGTTTCCAACTGATGAAGTCCATGATCTCGGGATGGTCCATATCGAGGCAAACCATCTTAGCCGCACGACGAGTGGTGCCCCCTGACTTAGTAGCTCCGGCGCCCTTGTCAAAAACTTCGAGGAAACTCATGAGACCCGACGAGAGCCCCCCGCCAGAAAGCTTCTCTTGAGCCCCGCGCAATTGTGAGAAATTGGTCCCAGTGCCTGAGCCATATTTAAACAAACGCGCTTCATTTTTCACGAGTTGAAAAATCGACATCAAATCGTCATCTACAGACTGAATGAAACAAGCCGAGCACTGTGGCCGCGAATAGGCGTTCTTGGTTTCTGTCACTCGCCCTGCATGAGCATCCCAAGCAAAGTTCCCGCCCGAACCTTCGATGCCGTATTCTTGGTAGAGACCCAGATTGAACCAAACAGGAGAGTTAAACGCGGCTCGTTGATGAATCAGAAGGTAGGAGAGCTCGTCTTCAAAAGCCTCTGCTGACGCTCCAGCAGAGAAATAGCCCCGCTCTTCGCCAGCCGTGCGCAAGGTATGAGCCACCCGGCGCACCACCTGGCGGACCGACGTCTCATGCCCACTCACCGGCACGCCGGCTTTGCGGAAGTACTTCGACACCAAGATATCCACCGCTAGTTGGCTCCATCCGGCAGGCACTTCGACGTTCTCAAGCAAGAATACCGTGCGCCCATCTGTGTCTTTAATTTTGGAGGACGCCTTCACATAGTCGACAGCATCGAGTGGCGTTGAGCCCTTTTGGTGCAAGGTCTTGGTAAAGTGCCTTTCGATCGTGAGAGTGCCCTTGCGGCTCGCAACGGGCGTAGTCTTGAGAAGCAACTTCTCTTGCTTGGAAGACTTCTCCTGCTTAGAAGACCTCCCTGACTTCCCCTTGAGTGCTTTTACTAACTCTGCCGATCCCTGAATTTCCTGCCCCCTCGACTCCATCCCTTTATGCTCCGTCCCTGTTTTCTGACTGTAATGATTTGTTAATGCTAGATCTGTTTGGCCAACATCCATTTGGTCCGTCATCGCGAATTCTCCGAAAGGTTTTTGTAAACCTTGTGAGGCGAGTTCCGCCAGTTTTCGACCTTTCCGGGTCGTGAGAGCCTCATCTTGAAGCTCTCTAGAACAACATCATCCTGATCCCTTAAGAGTGCACCTTGCGCGCAGCGGCTGTCAAAGCCACACCACAATATATAGGGGTGTGAAATATCCTAACCCACTACCCATTGACGTTTAGGTTTGCGTTAATCCCGTATGCCGCTTGGGTTTTCTAACGTTTTTTGAGTCGATTTCACGCGCCGCTCCTCAAGTTTAACGCAGTGAATAACTCTAACTTGGTCTTGACCCAATCATCATTCTCGCTCAACCCTGCCTAGAGCCGCTTTCGGGATGAATACGGACTGTTTTCTGGTTTTCCCAGGCAAATTGCACGAAGGGCTTACAAAACAAGCCCAAATCAGCTGAAACACCCCCCTAACCCATGGCATGAGCGGAGGCCGCTGAACAATAGCTGAGCGCGGGAGATGAATCCGCGCTAAATCATTTTCAGCCGGTCATGGAGAGGTCCAGCGATCAATGAGAAGCCGGTAAACGAATGCTCGATCCATGACATGATTAGAGACGGCCGCCCCTGCAAAGTGGTTTCCAATTTTAATCTTAAGCGCGCGCACCTGGTCGGGACTAAATTTCTTCTGTAAAGCCAGCGCACGGATCGTTTCCAGCCAATTCGAATTTGCCACCTCATAGTGACTACTTTTACTCAAAGAAAACCACGCATCCAACGTGACATGCAGCGAGGCATAGCAGTCATCTCGAGGCAAGTAAGTGTGGAGCGCAAAAAGTTCTTGTACCAAATAAATAGAAGGACTTTCACTCGCGACAATACTGTTGAGAAAGCGCGTGAGGACTTGACCCCGCAAAGGCCCTTCAGGGTCCACCATGGCAAATAGCTCTTTCCTGTCGCTCGACTTAAAATGAGAAAGACCAGGAGAATAATCGAGGATCGCTTGCAAAGATTTTCTCTGAGTTTCTCCTGGACCCAGTTTTTGAACTTGGATCACAAGCTCAGTTAAGGCCTGGTCACGGTAGGCCAAAATGGGATGCCGATCGGCTCGAGCTAGAAATTGCTCCACATCCACGACTGATCGAATCGGGGGCCGTGGGACCTGCCAATCAACGACAGATAAACCGGGGAGCCCGGGGGTTCCGTTCTGCACGACTTCGATTTCGTATTGTAGGTCATCTGCCTCTTCCCAGGAAACAGACCTACCCTGAGCCTCACTCATCACTTCCTTCTGAAAAGACTGAAGATCATTTTCTTTGTCGCCGGAGTTCACTCTCATTCCGGCGATCTTACCAACTCCACTCAATATTTTTTTGACCGCCGGCAAATACTCGCTGAAAGGCCATTCTCGGATACTTTGCAGGAGATTCGTGTAGGCCGTCAGACGCCGCTCCTTTCCTAGGACACTCCCCGCCTTTGATAAGTGCTTTTCAAATCGAATCAAGTCCTCAGGAGAAACCGTCTTTTGCGACGTTCGATTGGAGAGAGTTACGATAGCTGCCATCGAACGAGCTGGCTCTCTGTCTTGTGCACTCGCAGCAGGGCGGACAGCAACCAGCGAAGAACCCACAGAAACACTCTCAACCTCCCAAGGAAGGTCCAAAACCAGTCTCGCATAATGGTCCTCAGCTAAAACCACCGAACGTTTTAAAAAAGCGTCGGTCATTCTTTCTTTCAAGTCACTGATCTGCTCTGGACTTGCTCCTTTCGCCATAACCTGTTCCCGGATCACTCCAAAAATCGGACTGACATTGAATAGAAAAGTGCTAGATCTCGATTCGAATGCACTCAAAGCCCTACTCAGCGCAGTAAAATAGTGTTCTTTAGGTAGAGAACCAATCAAGTAAATCAAATCATGACTAGGGCTAATGGATTCAAGACTCTTAAATTCATCCACTACTTTCAAGACAGCCTGGAGTTTAAGCGGCCCTTCAAGGGGGGCAATATCCCGCAGGAGCTCGTCAAAATAAATCTTCTTAACTTCCAATCCATTTCCATTCACTTTACTCAATCGTTGACCCACATCTTCAATCGATCGAATAGGAGGCGCGACAATCCAGTCCGACACATACCGATCCACCAAAGCGTCTGAGTCCATTCTTAGCGATGACTTCATCCGCTCAAACTCAAGTCGGAGATCGGCTGCCTCCTCCCAAGACAACTTCCGCTTTCTCGTTTCAGTATACATTTCTGATAGAAACGAGATTCTTGTCTGATCTTTTTCTTTATTTTTGAGACCACCATGGAGAGAAACACTCTTGCCTATCTCCGTGAGTGCCGCCAAATAGTCTTTGAAGGGCCAGTCATGAGTGCTGGCTAGAAGATCACTGTAAGCTTTGAGCTTCCGTCGCTGCAACCAAGTCTCTTCTGCCTTCTTAAGATTGGCTTTAAAGGGCACCCATCCTTCATGAGCCGGAACCAAGGGTTTCTGCCTCGCCAACCCAAGAGGCGTTTTTGAACTCGAAGAGCTCGAGCCCGCTTGAGACAAAGCGGATCCCGACGCAGGGAGCGGGACAAGAGCGCGTGGTTGAGCTTGAATCATCTGACGTGGTTCCTGAGTCGCTCCTCCTTCAGCAATCACTCGCTCAGCAGTATCTCGTTCGACACTCGATTTGCCCCAGGAGCGCGCTAAAATACTTTCAAACGCCTGCTTTTCGGGCTTAGAAAGATGTCGATTAAGAGCTACATCACTAAAGAGTGCGGCTTGAATCTCTTCTAACTCTCCATGCGTGAGATTGTACCGACCGGCCGATTGCCGTACTTTATCGCAAAACTTGATCAGGCTCGTACCGCCCATGTCGGTGCCTAGGATCGCAGCACTTGATATTCTAGGAATCGCCTCTAAATAGTCGCTCTTTTGCCAAGTCTGAACACGATCCACCAGTTCCACAAATGCATCATATTTCTCAACGTAATGCACGCGACGTGCTGCTTCGATGTGCTCCTTGAGCTGAGGAGGTGTCATGCACCTAACTGACTCCTTCAGGCTAACCTGAGGGGCCAAGGCCCCGACCCGTTCAATTGCCCGGTTGGGATCGTAGATGACAACGGCGTACAGAGCCTGCATCAACTCTTCATGATTTGCCTGACTAGCGGCTCTCCATCTGGCAGCGATACGCCCCAACTCATCCGGCTTCACACCGATCATTTTTGCTTTTTCTTTGACCGAAAGTCTCGCCACAGGCGACGCCGCCGGAGCATCGCCTAAGAACTCTGTAGTCCATCGATAGGCCCTTTTGATGACTGCTTCTTTGTCCGCCTCATGCATAACAGCGGATGCTAGGTTTTCAGCCAATCGCACGGATTGATTCTCATTGGCCTCTCCAGAGGTGTGCGCGATCGCCCTATAAACCAGGTCATTACTATAGAGATCCGGGTACTTTGTTTTAGTGAGAGCGACAAAATTGTTGAGCTCGTCGACAGAAAGCAGCGCGGTCTTATGAACCGGATGAACTGGGGGGCCACTCGGATTCAGCGCATCGATCGCTGCACTCAAGTCGTCGACCTCCCTGAATGCAGCATCCATCTCTGCGAGAGTGTAGCCATCGGCTGGCAAATTATTGTGAGACCTAATCAAAGCAATGAGAGTCGGGCACCCCATGCTGGCACCAGAAGACGAGTCGTTAGCAAAAGCGACGGGGATGACCGCAAAAGTCCCTAATAAAAAAATGCAAAAGCTAATTTTGCCTGGAGAAGGTCTCTTCAAATGCTTCATCCGTCGGGCGAGCCCCTTCGCGCCCTCGAGCCACGCGATTCTCATAAATGGCCGTGTAGATCTCGCCGACTACGACCTTGATCGCCGTTGCGATCGGGATTGAGATCAACATGCCCACCAGCCCGTAATACTGCTGCCCGATCGCAACGACTGCAATCAGCAAGAAAGGATGCAGCTTCACGAGGCTTGCGACCACCACCGGAAAAATCACGATCGTGTCGATGACGTTTGCGACGATGTAGACGATCGCTACCGGCCAGAGCAGAGCGCTCCCAGAAGTGTCGAACGCGGCAACGAGAAGCGCGGGAGCCGCGCCGATCACTGGGCCCACGTAAGGCACAATATTAGTCAGACCGGCTAAAACTCCTAGTACAACGGCATAGGGAGCTTTGACGATCACAAGCCCGATCGTCGTCATGAGCCCCACTAAAAACGCCTCGACCAGTTTGGCGCGCAGGTAATCAGAGATCGCCGTCGTGATATCGGTACTCACCAAAAAGAAAGCCTCAAAATATCGATTGGGCACCAGATGATAAAGCCTCCGCCGCATAGAGCGTCCATCGCTGAGCATCACGAACGTCAACGGAGGTAGAAACAAGACCCAGGTCAGTATTGAGCCCACGAGAGCTGCGCCATTGTCTACGAACCAACGCCCGGTTTCTTGACCCCATGCCAGAAGCGAGTCAGTGGGATGAACCGAGTCTAAAAAAGCGTACTTTGCCTTGGCATCCTTCTCAAATCCCCTGAGCTTTAGAATCGCCGAATGGAAGTGCTCAGGAGCCTTTTCTTTAAACCCGCTCCACTCGCTAGCGATCGACTGCGAGGCCCACAGACCCAAGCCTCCCACGAAGATCCCGATCAAGGTGAATATCAACACGATCGAAAAAACGCGCGAAAGACCTCGCCGCTCAAGGGCCGAAACCAACGGAGAAAGCAGCATCGTCGCGATCACAGACAGCACCGTTGGCGTCGAGAGCGTTGGATTGACCACAAAAATCCCCGTCACCGCAGCAATGGTCGCCGCAACAAAGAGAACCTTGACGAGGTCTCGCCTAAACTGGATGTCAGGCTGCTTTTGCATTTTTATCCCGGCTGAGCACGGTGATGCGATCCGTGGTCTCAAGCAAGCGACGTCCCAGCACGCGACACAGCTGAGAGAGGATCTTTACGCCCGTATCCGGTTTGCGATCCGTGATCTCAAGAAGGTCTGGTTTGAAAAAGCCCACGACCACGGTCTTCTCGAGCGGCACCGCCGAAGCGGTTCGCACGTTATCCTCGTCCACCAGAGCGATCTCGCCAAAAAAAGTTCCTTCTTCAAGAATCGTCACCAGCACGGGACCGTTGGGGCTATCCGTTTTGATCGCCACCCGCCCTTTGGCAATGATGTACATCCCCATGCCACGGTCATTTTGGCGAAACACCGGCTCATTTGCTTGATACACGCGTTCGTAAACGAAGTTCGAGACATAGGCGAGCTCTCGTCCACTCAACGTCTTGAACAAAGCGCTGTCTTTGAGAACTTCGATAATTGCTCTCTTCTCGGAGTTTCCGCGCTTAAAGAGGTCTTTCCAAATAAAGTGAGGGTGTGCTGAGGACATGACACCCTATCGGAAGAAACTTACCTGGATTTGAGAGAGTTATTCAAACCAAGTCGACGAACTTTTGACAGTGGAAACTGCCACCCTAGCGTGTTGCTAGGATTGAGGGAAAAGGGCAATTGCTGAACGTTGGCGCTGGTTTTGCGTAGTACCCAGTCAATGAAGACGAGAATATCCGGTGTTTTCCCAACAAAATGCCC
>JACCDG011688709.1_pt1 | contig 12103 bp, 28 predicted proteins | sample 7442471 | NCBI WGS metagenome assembly JACCDG01 (sample SAMN15323444, study PRJNA562643) | freshwater metagenome | isolation source: river surface water | place: USA:Blue River Watershed | collected 2017-08-17
CCAGCATAGACATAGTAATGCAGGGTCGCAGTAAGGGCAGCGATCTCACAGCCAAACTACAGGACACGGAGCAGGCTATTCAACAAAGTGCAGACATCATATTTGTGTTCTACGAACCACAGAACGACGTCAACGTCGAGGTCTATCAAGAAGAACAGAGATTACTGTATCAGAGACTGCAACATCACCCTAGGGTATGGCACTTCCAAGACAGGCAAAGTAAGAACTTGGCGCAACAGCGTCAGCCAGTGGACTATGAGTTCATGAACTACCCACATGATTGGTTCCCTGAGTACAGACACTGTGTGCCCAATACAGACAGCGACAACGGAGTAGATGCCGCAGGCAACAGAAAGATAGCACGTAAACTAATAGAGATCATAGATGAATATAAGCAAAGCATGGCACAGCACTAAGCAGTACATCAGTGATGATTGGAACAGTAACCCCTGGAGGCTGGTGGGGGAAACTTACAATGCAGTCACAGCCCTGGCCACGGCCTTGATCTTTGCCTTCTTAGCACCCAATGTACCCTATGGCATTACCTACCCACTGTGGCTCAGTGGTACTATAATAATGATCTTCTGTGGTATGAGCCGCAACAGCTTTGGCATAGTAAGCATGAGCATAGTCATGACCATAATAGATACTGTGGGCTACATAAGATTCCTCTTAGATTTGAACTAACCAACAACTGTGGATAAGTCTGTGGATAACTCAAGGGCCAAGAGTCCTAACTAGCAGCGAAGCTGCGAAGCGCCGCAGCGCGGTAGTGCGCGGTAAAAATGTCTACAGAATTCCTGCAGATGATTTCAATGATTATCACTATAGTTTTAACTACAAAAAGCCTATATACTGACGATACATACTAGTACACTGTATGTAAACTAACTAAAAGGAGATGGCTATGTGGACTAAACCAACAGCAACTGACATGCGTTTTGGCTTTGAAATCACTATGTACGTGATGAATCGCTAAAGGTACTCGAGTACTATATACACACAGTAAAGACTATGAGCCCAATGTGTAACAGCATTGGGTTCACTACATTTAAACTATATAATCCAATGTGGGTTCACGTGTGAGATTGGCATCAATCATATACAGCATATACACACGATCTTCTGGAACCCAATAATCAATGACATCCGAACGCACTGAGAACCAACCGTTGAGTCTTTGGCATAAAAGACTTAATTGATCTTGTGTACTCCAATCACTGTGACTGCGTAAACATGGGTAAAGAACAAACTGCTTCATATACTGTATATAGTTAAATAGTGCTTTTGGAGCAAGCTATGAACAGCGTGGAAATTGGTAGTTTAATCATTATTGGCCTAAGCGTAGTACTGATCTTATGGGGTCAGTTCAGTGATGACTAGTGCGTATACAGCGGCTATGGTAATAGCACTGTTAGCACTATGGATACGATTAATGGTCTAGCTGTTGGGTTCTGTATATACAGTATACTGTACAGTGATAACTACTCATAATAGTGTTAACTGTGGAGGCGGTGATGAAAACGAAAATAAATTGGGCAACGGTAATACCCTGTGTGCTCGTAGTGTTTCTAATATGGTTCCACTGGTGGTTCCGCTAGTGCGTATACAGTACACTGGGAATGGTCTGAACCCATGTGCAGAGCACATTGGTCTAGCTGTTGGTGGTGGGCTCCGTGTATACAGTAAAAGAGCTAGCTGTTGGGTCTAGGGCTTTTAGAGTATTTGAACTATGCCCGCCAGATTGGTGCGCCATCCAAAAAATTTTGCTGTAGATTCTGTGGTTACACCTTTCAAACAGTTCATTCGCCCGGTTCTGCTACACAATTTCACACAATTCTACACTTTTCTGCACCTTTCTAGACCCACCAGACGCACAGATCAGCGTATACGCATGGTAGGCTAGAACTAATCACACCATATGTAACGTATTATATACAAGGACAGTAGTTGAGGGGCGGGGAACCTCCGCTGCTATATACAGTGTACAGGTCGGCTTGAGCCTAGCTATTATATACTGTACTAAAGGAGCGTATATGCGTATAGATGAGACTTATGAATATAAACGTATAGTCAGTTTACTAGAGGGTATACAGTATAGTCGTGACAATCCCCGTCTCAATCATTTTTATCACAAAGGTTTTCTCATTGCGGTTCTAGCACAGATGGCCCGTGATGACAATAAGACTATTCATTACTTGGAGGTGGCCAAGGAGAATTTAGTGAAGAATGGGTGGCGACGTGGACCGGGACAAGACTTGACCAAAACCGAACCAGAACAATAACCATTTTGTCAACCAGGTTTTGCCGGACCGAACCTTGCTCAAACCGATTAGGTTAGTTGGCGCTTACTACGCCAGAACCGAACAGGCACACTCGCCGTCCACCCCGAGTATAGCTCTTCGAATCTATGCATTGCGGTCTACCCGTTTTCTTATTATGTCATTAGTATAACAAGGCTTCTCCAAAATGTCAACCAAAATCTGGGGCTGATTCTGTTGTATTTTTGCAACGAAACGAGTGCGGCCTGACTCTTGACATTTTGGTGAATGGGTGCTATACTATAGGTATAGTGAAGGAGCGAACTTTGAAGCGAACTGCCCGCAGGGATTCAAACTACATCATCTACGAAGCGGTGTGCGAAGACACTGGCGCATCGTATATAGGCTTGACCCGCAAGGGTACGACCACTCCCACTAAGGCTGTGAAGGAACGGTGGCGTAAGCACCTTAGCCGTGCTCGTAACGAGAACCGCAAGTGGGCCCTGTATGTCTACTTGAAGACGGGTGGCTTGACTATGACGTGGAGTCATCGTATACTAGAGGTGGTGCGTGGTCGTGCAGAAGCTTATGCTCGTGAGCGCGAGATCGTCAAGATTCAGCGTCCACAACTCAATGATCAATATCTATAAGGAGCGATTATGCCTAAGGCCTTGGTAACCACTATTGTACGTCAAGAGATCGAGGTGCCCGAGGGTGCGGAACGTGAAGATGTTCTGGACTTCCTAGCTGAGTATCAATCATTCCGTACAGCCTTCCAGGGTGTGGACAGCTTGGATGGCAAGTATAGGATCTTGGATCTAGTGGTAGTTGAAGAAGAAGTCACAGAGCTAGGGGATTTGGCCTACGACGACTGATTGGGGTTGACAAAGGTCATGAGCCCTGCTATACTGTAGGAACACTAACGAACAGGAGCGACAATGTTCAAACTATTAAGTACCGCAAACCCTAAGATCCAAAAGGGCACTAAGATGGGCTATCTCAGCTTCATCCTACACCTCAGCCCTGCAGACCTCAGTGGTCGTGAAGTCTGCCCCAAGCGGACAGCAGGGTGCACCGCAGCTTGCCTCAATACAGCGGGTCGGGGTGGTATGTTCCGCCGGGGTGAGAACACCAACATGATCCAGCAGGCTCGTATACGCAAGACCCGTTACTTCTTTGAAGCTCGCGACTACTTCATGATGGATCTCTATGAGGACATTAAGAAGGCTATCCGATATGCAGAGCGCCAGGGCTTGACTCCTGTGTTCCGCCTCAATGGTACCTCAGACCTTAGCTGGGAGAAGTACACTATCAACGAGAATAACATCTTTGAACTGTTCCCCAATGTTCAGTTCTATGACTATACGAAGGTCTTGGGTCGTAAGGTCTCCAAGTACAAGAACTACCACTTGACCTTCTCCGCAGCAGACGGCAACGATGCGGATGTGGGCATGGCTATGGCCCAGGGCATGAACGTGGCTATGGTCTTTGATCGTTTGCCAGAAACTTACATGGGTCGTCCTGTGTTCAATGCAGACGACACCGACCTGCGCTTCCTGGATCCACGTGGGGTCATCTTGGGCTTGAAGGCTAAGGGTCGTGCTAAGAAAGACACTTCGGGCTTCGTGCGTCGTACTATCATGATGGAGGTAGCATAATGGAAATCCAAGTAGAAGGCCTGAGTGCGCTTCAAAGGGAATTAGCTGATCAGATCTGGGCCTGCGACAGCCAGGAAGATGTAGACAACTTCATCGGAGCCCTGCCCAAACGCCTACGTGGTCAGGCTCGGTTCGTCAAGGAGATGATGACTATAGCGGTATGGGATAGTGTTGTAAAAGAACAACAGGAATATCCCGAGGCTATGGCGGTGCTTGACAAGTTCATGAACTGAGCTTATACTAATGAAACTGTAAACAACTTAGGAGCGAAAGATGGAAGCAGAACAGCGTCAGTATTTTATTCGTCGTCTCAACGAGATCCAGCAGGAGAAACTCCAGGCTAAGGCTGTGGAACTGTTTGGTCCTTCGGGTCGTCCCCAGCAACCTACTTGGGGTGAGGTCTTCGCCGCTATCCGTGCAGGCGAGATCACGCTGAAACCTGGTACGGAGAACGAGACCCGTGCTTACCTTAACCCTTCAGACGTAGAGTGGCCCGCTATGGAAGCCAAGAAGCAGGCTCTGGAGGCATACCGAGTGCGTCTCCAAGCAGAGCGTCAGGCAGCTGAAGACTCTGTGATGCTGGACGGTGTGGCCCAGGAAGTCCTTACTCGCTTCCAGGGTATTGAATAAATTGGTTGACAGGGCCTTAGAGCCCTGTTATACTAATGACACTAACACACTAAGGAGCGCAAATGGATAAAGTGATTCTCAATACCGATGGCCGTGGCCTCTGGAGCAATGTCGCTAAGGCAGTAGAGGTCGTAGACATGAAGCTGGGCTATGTTAATGATGAAGCTGACTTTGGTGAGCTGCGAGTGTATTTTAACACAGACACCTGGGACATTAGCAGAGACGGCTTGATTTACACTGACAGTCAGTTCTACAAGGACCTGCAGCGGTTCATCAAAGAGCAGGGCTTGGTGGTAGACCTGTGCTACAGCGAGCAAGGTATGCAGGGTCGCAACTACGTGAGCTTGGACGTGGGCAAAGACTTCCTAGACAGTTGGAATGCTAAATTTGGTGAGTTGACAGTCTGACGGACTGAGCTTATACTATAGAAACTGAAACACACTAAGGAGCTGAAGATGGCAACACGTTCAACCATTGCACTAGAATACGCAGACGGCACCGTGGACAAGGTCTACTGTCACTGGGACGGATATCTTGACCACAATGGCAAGATCCTCTTTGAAAACTATACAGATCCCTTTAAGGTCCAGAGTCTTATGGAACTGGGCGACATCAGCTCGCTGGGCCCTGAGATTGGCGAGAAGCACGACTTCGATATCCAAGCCAAGTATGGTACGCCCGAGTACGAAGCAGAGCAGCGGGCTCGCCAAGGCATCACTACCTTCTACGGACGTGATCGAGGCGAAGAAGGCACCAATGCACGTCGATACAAAGACTACGCAGACTATCGTGCCAACGCTCAGTTTGAAGAATATAACTACATCCTCCGTCGAGACGGCAAGTGGTACGTGGAGTTCTATGACCGCTACGACGGCACACTGGAGCAGGCTATCCTCGAAGAAGATGCAGCGGAGGCAGCATGACCACGTGGGTTACATATATCCGTGACCCCAGGACGGGTGCAAGTATCAAGGTCTCTGTGCAGGCCGATGATCCGGGTAGCGCCCGGGCCCTGTTCGAAGCTCAGTACGGTGCGGAGAATGTTCTCCATTTGCCAAGCCCGGCTTGACAATTAATAAGAGCGATTGTATACTGTGACTTTAAATGATAGGAGCGAATGATATGCCAAAGGTTGTTACTAGCCAAATGCTGATGAATGCCAGTGCAGATGTCAAAAGTCTAGAGATGGTTAACGTTGAGAAGGATACCAACGAGACTGACGAAGAGATCAAGGCACGACTGCGTGAGCGATTCAACATTCTAGACGACATGACCCGTGCAGTGAAGAAGGGTACTGTACGTGCCATGATTGTGTCGGGCCCCCCGGGTGTGGGTAAATCCTTTGGCGTTGAGGCTGTGCTGGGCAAGCATGATACCATGGCACAGATTGCCAACAACGAGAAGCTGAAGAAGTATGAAGTGGTCAAGGGTGCTATGAGTGCGCTGGGCCTATACTCTAAGCTCTATCAGTACAGCGACAGCAAGAACATCCTTGTGTTCGATGACTGCGACAGTGTACTGTTGGACGACCTTAGCCTTAACATCTTGAAAGCTGCGTTGGACAGTGGCAAGAAGCGCATGATCCACTGGAACACCGACTCACACATGCTGCGTCGTGAAGGCGTGCCGGATAGCTTTGAGTTCAAGGGCGGGTGCATCTTTATCACCAACATCAAGTTCGAGAACGTCAAGTCCAAGAAGCTGCGTGATCACTTGGAGGCTCTAGAGTCACGTTGCCACTATTTGGATCTCACCATCGACACAGAGCGTGAGAAGGTCCTGCGCATCAAGCAGATCGTGGAAGATGGCATGTTGGAGAAGTATGAGTTTGCCAATAACGAAGTCGCAGAGATCCTGCACTTCATCGAGAATAACAAGAAGAAGCTGAGAGAACTCAGCCTACGAATGGTGCTCAAGATCGCTGACCTCCGGAAGGGATTTCCCGAGCGTTGGGAGAGCATTGCAAGCATGACCTGTATGCGTCGCGGATAACTGATTCGCTCCCAGGACGCCGTGCCTCAGGTCTGATAAAACCCTGCTCCCCGTAGGGTTTTGGGTCCCCGGATTCGCTCCCCGGGGATTTTTTTTGGTTGACATTTGGTAGGACCTTTGCTATACTATGGATACTGAAACACTAAGGAGCTGACAATGTATACCGTAGAGATCTACAAAAAGGACAAGCGCACCAAAGCAGGCGAGCGCATGGTCTTGAAGAAGGACTATGACACAGACAACTTGTCCATGCTGGAGCATACTGTCAAGCACACATGGCGTCAAGCACATGGCTACCGCTATGAGATCCATAAGACTTATGTGACCAAAAAGAGTTTGATGGGTGGTGCCGAGTACCAAGAGCGTTACGACACTCCCTATTACTGTTCTCCCGCATCTGAATCCTACTGGAGCATGTAATGATTACAGCTGACACACTCAAAACCCTAACAACCTTTACCAGCCACGGGCTGGCCATGGCCCTACATCACAGCGGCTACACGGGCTGTTCGTTTAAGGGTGCTAAGTTCCTAGGTATCACCAACGGTGGTCAGTTCTGCTACTCTGTGACTTGGTATGATGAGAACGGATTGGGTGACACCACAGACAAGGTGTTCCTCACATATGACCCTACTGAGGGTAAGGTCTCTGCAGATTGGTGACTTGACATTTGGTTGGACCCTTGCTATACTAATGAAACTGTAAAACACTTAGGAGCGAAAATGAACATTTCAACTTTGGAAGCACTAGTCGAACAAGAGAACCGTTGGGGTGCTGTGTTCGGCAACAAACCCCTGAGCCTGATGAGTGCGAAGGATCGTCAGAAGATCGCTGATATCATCGACATGAAGCTCAGCCCCGAGAACCTGAGCTGTGATGGTGAGCTCAGTGCCACAGAGACTCGCCGACGTTATCGCGAATATACTCGTGCGGCACAGGAACTGCTCAGCATCGACCCTAACGTCAAGTTTTATGAATATGGCTGATCTGGTAACATATATCCTGCTCCGCATGATCCAGGTAGGTATCCTGGTGTTTGCGGTGGCAGTTTTCGTAAGCGGTTTTTTCAACAACTAAGGAGCGAACCTTATGCCTAATTGGTGCACAAACGGAGTCACAATCTCCCACAAAGATCCTGCTAAGATGGCCGCACTGGCCGAAGCAATGAAGGCAGGCACATTCTTCAATCACATCATCCCTGTTCCCGAAGATCTGCAGATTGTAGCAGGCCGGGTGGGAGCGGAAGACAATCCCGAGCAGATCGAGCTGGAGCGTAAGACGCAGGAGAACATCGAGAAGTATGGTGCTGGCAACTGGTATGACTACTGCGTGAGCCGTTGGGGCACCAAGTGGGATGTGGACTGTGATGGCATGATGGAAGTCAGCGATGACGGTCTTACCATCACAGCCAGTTTTGACAGTGCGTGGAGTCCTCCCATTGGTATCTACGAAGAGATGGTAGAGCAGGGCTATGAAGTCGTTGCCTACTACTATGAAAGCGGTATGGGCTTCGTAGGCAAGTGGGACAACGGGTGCGATGACTACTACGATTATGGTGGCACTAACTCTAAGACTGTGCGTGATGTCATTGGTGAAGAGCTGGATGATTACTTCGGTATCAGCGAAAGCATGGCCGAGTATGAAGAAGAAGAGAAGGACGATGTCCAAGTTTGGTATGAGGAGGGTGTGGAGAAAGTTGGACTCTCTCCGCATAAGTAATAGATGGCCAGTAAGTTGGATCTATTCGTAAGACCCGTTGTATTGTTTGATGCAACTAACAAGAAGCATCGCGAGTTCTTCTCCAACTACCTCTCAACGGGTAGTTGGGGAAATTGCCCTTATCGTTTTGTCGTCCAAGACGATTATGGCAATTTGATTGGACATATTCAGAGAGAACTTTTGGAATACTACATGGGCCGTGAATTCAAAGAAATGGAGATCAAACAGACCAAAATATTTCCCCAAAAAGCAAAGAAAACGGTTGACAAACGCTCAAACCGAAAGTAAAATAGCGATACATCCAAACAAAGGATGATTTTTCAAACTCTTGTAAAGGCAATTAATTATGGCTACTGATAAACTGTTCAAAGTCGTTGGTATCTCCAACAAAGATGGTGACTACAAAGTCCGTTTCGCAAACGACATCATGCGCATTAAAGTGTTGACCAAAGGTGGTCACACTGACGTTCGTCTCATGGAGCTTGATGAGCCCATGACTAAGATGGATGCTGTAGTGGCAATGTCCAAGGAAGACGAGTTCCAGGACGTGGCAGCTAAGGCAACTATCGCCGAGTACATCGAGCGTAACACTCCGCGCACTAAGCCGGAAGCAACTCCCACCGCAACTAAGAAAGCTGCTGTTAAGGCTAAGGCCCCAGCTAAGGCTAAGAAGGTTGCTGTGACCGAGGACGAAGACGCTCCTTTCTAAATCCATGCTGTTAAATAATGTGCTGGTCTAGCTGTATGACGGTTTACAGGGCCAGCACATTTCTATCTAATCAATTATGAGCTGGGAATTCTACGAGGTCTGGTCTGTGGACCAAGACTATCACGAAGAACTTGTTGATACTACACAAAGTTTCAAGGAAGCACAAGACTTAGCGAGTGCGGCCTTAGACGATGAAAACATCATCAAGGCCATCATCTATAAAGAAAACGAGGATGGTGAGTTAGAAGAAGTTCAAGTATTAGAGTAGGGCCTATAGCTCAGACGGTTAGAGCAGTGGACTCATAATCCATTGGTCCTTGGTTCGAATCCAAGTGGGCCCACCATTATAACACAGCCATTCAACTAGTCACTGGCATGCTGTGGGGGTAGGGTGTTGTAGAAATGCAACACCCTTTCTTTTTGGTTGACAACTGTGCGGAGCTGTGCAATAATACTGATACACTGATACACAAAGGAGCCAAAATGCTTACATTAGAAACCCGTAACAACTATGACACAACTCACGGCGGTCCATTTGATCGTGGCAGTGCCGACAGCTACTATCATCGCCCACGTGATCCACACTGGTATCCAGAAGGCACTGGCAAGGGTGAGCGCATCGGCCGCGATCAAATGACCCCTGAGCAGATCCAAGCCTACTTGGCGGGCTACCAGTACAATGAACAGTTCGGCGACAAGAAGGACTGGGGTTGATATGATTGATGTTTTACCCGGCTGCAATGAACTAGAGTTGATCGTGGTCTTGGACCACCTCAACTCACGTGGAGTTCAATGGGCCACAGTCCGACCCGGCAACGATTGTATATGGGTCAGCTCAGGTTCGTCAAGTGTTCCTATCAACGAATATTTCATCTTCCGTGGCGGAAAATTGGTTGACATTCAGATAGATTGAGCTTATACTTTAGACACTGAAACACTAAACACTAAGGAGCTGAACATGATGCTAGTCATCCGCACACAGTACATGGAGAACTATGGTGCCCACGATTGGGACGGCAAGGGCGAGTGCCCGCAGTACTGGAAGTTCAAAGGCGGTTCGGAGTACAAGATCCTAGGTGTGCCCTTGAACATCGACCACCAGGAAGTGGTGGATGCTGCGGAGGTGGAGCGAAGCAACGACTACTGCCGCGAGTACATCCTGGACTGGAGCATTGAAGGCGATGACTACCTCAGCCAGTTCGAGAAGAGCCAGCTGGAGTACGAAGGTCGGATCCAGTTCGAAGAGCCCACCATGGAGTATGCGGAATTGGTTGACAGGGCCGCGGCTTGATAGTATACTGTAAGAACACTAACAGAGCAAGGAGCAATATATGAAAGGTTCCATTCGTTTTTTAATTGGTCTGCTGATGGTATTTGGTGCTGTGGGCGGGCTTGAAGCAAATCCTGATGCGGCCATTGGCACTGTCCTGCTGTGGGCCGCCACCGGACTTGGCATGATGCTGTGGGGCGTCAGAGCTCTGCAAGAAAGCCGCTAATGACTAGAGTATTAGACACCGTAGCTCGTCTCAAGGCATTCTATGGCATTGACTGCACCGTAGAAGCCAAGCCATTCAAAGACTATAAACAGCTCAAGCGGACCATGCGCGGTGTCTATGTGCTGACTAGCCAAGACGGACTCATAGTCTATGTGGGCAAAGGCACTATCAAGGATCGCCAGGACAGTCATTGGTTCAAGGCACATGGCACTCCGAAGAAGCATCAGATTGATCCCAAAGGATGGAAGTGGCTGCGAGAGAATTACTCCATCACTCCGGGCCTTTGGACTGTGAACTACATCGAGCTGAACAAAGAAACTGAACTCAGTGCGATGGAAGGTGGGTTGATCCATATCCTTCAACCCTTGGCCAACGATGAGACCTTCAAGGATGAAGGCAGAACACTAAAGGAAGAACTATGAGCCGCTTTGGTATGATTACGGAAGATCCCTTCTACGATGAAGATGGTGTGCTGATCGACGAGGACTTTGATCCCGATGAATATGCAGAAGCCTTCCCTGAGCCCACGGAAGCAGAGATCAACCAGATGCTGCAGGAGATCAGCGGCGAAAAGCCCGAAGCCTGCTACACCATGGACTGTGATCCTTTCAACACCATCAACAGTTGACAAACTCTTGGAGTGAACATATACTATGACTTCCGTAACACACTAGGAGCAGGTAATGGATCTCAAAGAAATCAACAGAGCCATCGTGCGTGGCACTTGGACCAACGATGATCTCAACAGCATGATCGAAAGCATCAAGTATGCTCGTGGGTTCTTGGTCAATGAAAAGCGTCGTGCGATTCGTGTAGGTGACAGCATCCGCTTCAACAGCACCAAGTTAGGTGGTCCCGTCACTGGCACTGTGGAAAGTGTAAAGATTAAATTCGCCACTGTCAATACCTCTAGGGGTCGTTGGCGTGTGCCGATCAGTATGCTAGAGTCAGCATAAGGTTGCTCCTGGTCCCTGCAATGGGGGCCGCTGAAGTCCTGGGGGGTAGTGTCCCCGGGCACCGGGGGAGGTTCGTGGGGTAGTGGCCTACGCTAAACCTCCCCCATTTTTTTGGTTGACAACGTGCAGGACCCGTGCTATACTGTAAGGACACTAAAGGAGCAACTATGCAAAAGCTAACCCTGCCGCAAGTCCGCGCACAGATCCGCGCTACACAGCACCCCAGCCAACACCGCAGCGCCTGCGCACAGGTGGGACGATTTTATGCGCAGGGCTACTACATGAAAGAAGACGGTCGTTTTTACACTACTGTAGGCAACAAAGAATACGTGAAATATTACACAGGCAACTAATATGAAGTTAGATACAAATTTTTGGCTAAAGTGGACGGCCTGCATTGTAACATTGACAGGCGCCCTGTGTACAGCCCTGAGGATAGATCCTACAAATATCTACCTACTGAACCTAGGCGCAGCTATCTACTTGGTATGGAGCATACGCATCCGCGAGTGGAACTTGATTGTGATCAACGCGGCCCTGCTACTGATCTACATTGTGGGCCTATTTTTTGGTTGACAAGGCAGTGGACTGAACATATACTATAGACACTAACACACTAAGGAGCGAGCAATGACAGCAACAGGTTTCAGCAAAGAGCAAGTGATCAGTTTCGTAGAGCAGG
>JACCDG011008510.1_pt1 | contig 12102 bp, 12 predicted proteins | sample 7442471 | NCBI WGS metagenome assembly JACCDG01 (sample SAMN15323444, study PRJNA562643) | freshwater metagenome | isolation source: river surface water | place: USA:Blue River Watershed | collected 2017-08-17
ATCAATGGGGAAAGTGCTTATAATATTTATTGTTTATCTAAGTTTTTAAATGCAGCCTGGTCGCTGATTTTTCTTGAGTGAAGGAGTGTCCAAACGGCCTTTCATTGCGGTGGCTACCAATCCGGGTGGTAGATTTGAGGCTAGAGATCACTGACAGGAAATTTATTCCCGACTCGGAAAGTAAACTATAGTATTTTTATTTGATTACGTTTAGAAATAAATTTTATTGACTTTTAAAATGGCAGATGATTGATTTGGGGAATTTTGAGTTGTTGAAAAACTGCTTAAGTATCACGAGAAAAGGATGGAAAGAAGATGACGAGAACAATTTTAACCATACTTATTTTGGTGATCTTGGCTCCAGCGGACGCATTTGCTGGTAAGATAGTTTGTCTCAGTGTTATAGCCGACCCGAAAGATGTTGAAACTGCGAGGGTTCCTGCAAGAACAAGATCAGGATCAATGGTGCTTACGGGCTCTCAGGGTGGGCAAGTGTCTCTTGTTAACTCATCGACTGGTGGGACCAGAAGGCTCCTGGCTTTGCCTTCCTCGGTTACAGCTCTTGACTTAAGTGCCGATAGCAAACTTTTTGCAGCCGGTTTTAAGGACGGATCGTTAGTCGTTGCCGATATAAATACTGGTAGACAATTGCTAGCTGATTTAAACCTCGAGGCACCAATTGATCAGCCGATAACGGCGGTTTTTTTTTTAGAGGGCACTGACAATCAGATTGTTACTGTATCTGCCGACGGGCGCTTGACTCAGACGAACTTCAGCACTGGAGAATCAAGAGAACTTTTGATATTGAATGTTTCTTTAAAAAATATTGAATCAGCGAAGCTCGACCTATTTTATCGTGGTTTTTGGGGTGGTGAATTTGGGTATGAAGCGCGACCAAAGAATGCCCGCTTAATTGTCCGTTCGGACGATCTTTTTATTGTCTTACTTATCGCCAGTGCGTTTCCACATATTGAGGTGACCAAGATTGTTGAAGCTTACGCCGCCCAACTTCGAGGCCATGCAGAAGACCTAAGAAAGTATGTACGGATTGGCGAAGATCGGTACCGAGTTCCGGGGTTTGGAGAATTAAGAGTTTATTTAGATTTACCTCTGGAATTTAAAATAGAAGCATTAAGAAGTGAGAAAAGGACATTTTTCGAAGATCTAGGTGTTACTGAGAGTCAATTTCGGTCATCAAAAGAAGGAGAAGTAATTGCCATTCTCCAAGCCCTCCAACTTCTCCAATCCGCCCATCTGTAGTTTTGAAACCTCACAGGCTGTTGAAACAGTCCAACCTGCGTCGTTCTCGGCGATCAAATCTCACTTCGACGTAGAGGAACCTCGCCTGTGTTCGATTTGAGACCTGCGGCCTCGCATCTTGGTGTTTTTTCAATAGCTGGCTAAGTTTTTGCCTGAGTATTTTTGTAATTCACTGGTGGTTGCCTTGCTGAGGTCAATGCGCGGACGACGTTGGGATCAAACAGCGAATGAAGGGCCTCTTCTTTGAATGGCGTCCGCTGTTGAGTAGCCCAGCTTTCTGGTGTTTCCATACACAGAAAAGTCTTCCAATTGGGCGAGTTTGAAATAAATTCTTTTTGTATAAATGAGAACATCTCTGTTCGCAAATGAAAATCGTAGCGCATTTTTCCATCTTTGCTGGGAAACATCTCGGCCACGTGCATTTGGCTGTTTCTCTGGGCGCGACTGCGCATGAGTGCTGCTTGTTCCGGTTGAAAGCGCAGACTTCCCAAAGAAACATAGGGGACCTCACCTGGTTCAAATTGTGAGGTAATGGCAGTGACTAGCTCCTTGTAAGAATTCTGCCAGTTTTGATGATAAATAATTGGATCGATATGAAACGCAATTTGAAAGCCTTTGCTCAGGCATTTGCGAGCGGCCGCGAGGCGTTGTTTCAACGACGCCGTGCCAAGCTCTTCCGTGGTTATGATATTTTGCGGATTCAAGGACCAACTGACCAAGATATTGCCCACATGTTCTTTGTGGAGAAACTGATCGACCCTGTCAGACTTTGTTTTGAACTCCAAACTCCAATTGGGAAACTGCTTAAACACGTCAATCAGATCATGGGAAAACAAAGTTAATGGGTCGAGGCTTAAAGAGTCGACAATTTCGCCAGTGCCAACCCTGACAGCACGATGGGGATGAAGGGTAGCCAACTCTTTGAGTTGGTTGAGTCCCTCGTCCAGATTGCTGTAAAGCTGGCTGACCGGGGTGTTCAAAAAGCCTTGCAAGTAGCAGTAGGAGCAATCCATGTCACACTGACTGCCAAAATTGAAGACAAAGTAATTGCAACAACTCAAGCCTTTGCCTTGCCCTGGACAGCGCTTGAAAAATTCACCTTTGTGAGGACCCACATAGAGTTGTCTTTTGGAGCGAGTGAACTCAGAGGCGGTCATCAGGCCCTTTTTTTCTTTGAATGGTCTCTCTTCCACCCAGGTGATTTTGGAGGATGGGAAAAGGTGGACCAGTCTGTTGACTAGACGTGAATCTTGGGCAGCGCGATCCAAAAAAATAACATCAAATTTTTCTATTAAGTCTTCCATGGCACCCAGGGGTTCTTGTCTGACACAGTCATTTTTTCTGAAATCTCCAGCAGGCGATTTAATTTTTCTCCGAATTCCTTGTGCGAGACCGCCTGTAAAGAAACTTCAATATGCGCTCTATCGCCTGTTCTCACCCATTTTGCCTGGGTATTGCTCGGCCACGGCCATTCTCTAACTTTTCTTTGCGCGTCTTGATCCCTTTGAGAAGTTATGGGGTGACGGAGGTGCTGTAGCCGCCGCAAGACTTTGTCAGAGTCGGGCCAAAAAGTAGCCAGTTCGTTTGCAAGGTCAACTCCTTGGAGTTGCAACTCTGCTAACCACTGAATTGCCTGTACGCCGTCCCTTCGAGACCATTGACCTAGTTCAAATTGGGCCAAAACTGTTTTGCTGTCCATTGCCGAAAGATTCTCACTCAAAATTCGAACTTCGCTGGGTTGCACCTTTTTGGCTGACACCCATTTCTGAAAGTTCAATGAAGTCGTTTGGAGCAGATCAAGGCATTGCACCAATTCCTGTCCGTAGCGCCACCCAACAAGCGCGCAAAGGCGCGGAAATTCTTCGTGCAAATCGGAAACCACGGCTCGTCGCCCAAATAGCCGGGCCATCTCCGCAAGACTCAGATTTGGATGGGCGAGTTTAATAGCCTCAGCGAGACCACAGTTGGGGTTGTGTGATCGCAGATTCCAGACAGAGCCTTCAGTGCGATCAAAGCCGTTGAGTAAGAGGTTGTCCCACGCCAGAGCAGGCAACTCCGCAGGGTGAATCGTATCTGGTTGAAAATCCAGTGCTGCAGAGAAACACTCAATGCGATGGTAGACCACCCCAAGGTTCTGATTATTCGCTGACGAATGAGTGTATTTGTTCATTTGGTGCTTCACTTCCATTTCCATCTCAATTTCAATTTCAAATTCCAGGTTGTGCGTTTTCAAGGGATACTTTCACAACCTCAGAGCCGACTTGGGCTTCGCACCCACGGCGGTGACGCTTAGTCTCGGGATCCAAGCCCGTGGCCAAAACCGCCGAAAGGTATTATCACGCTCTAATGTCGGTTCCCATCGATTTTTGTTTGCTACTCAATTCTAGACCCTCTAGAACTGGTAGATTCCAATGAAAGGTGTGTGAATGGCTGATTGGCAACATCGGTCGCAGCAAACGGGCGAAGTCGTATTCTTTCGTTACACTCATGAGTCTCACTACCGTGACGCCAGTGAAATTTATGTTTGGGATTTGGATAAAACCTATTTAGATACCAAGTTCGAGAATTTTAAAGGTTTGCTCAAAACTGTGTTTGAGAAGGCTTTTCAAAAGCGCAATGTTCCTGGCACAGGGACATTGGTGAGGGCTTTGCGCAATGGTTGGTTGGCGAGTAGTCCATCCTCAGGAGACTTTCCAATTTTTTTTATTACGGCTTCACCACCACAAATGGAAAAGCGAATCATTGAAAAATTGAACTTGGATGGTATTTACCCTTTTGGTCTTTTCTTTAAAGACAATCTAAGGAACCTCAAGCCTGGGCGGCTCTTTCGCTTGCGGCTTCAGGTTGGCTATAAGTTGCAGGCCTTGTTGCAGCTCCGTGAACAACTTAAAACAGATGTAAAGCAAATTTTATTTGGCGACGATTCGGAGTCTGACGCACTTGTATATTCTTTGTATTCCGATGCATGCGCTCGGAGATTGAGCGATGAGCAGTTGGTAGACGTGCTCAAAGGATTTCGGCTGCCTCCTGCGCAAATTGATCGAATTCAGCAGCTTCGCAGTCAGACCCCTATTGGCGATCCTGTGGATCGAGTTTATATCAATTTAGCGATGGATACGGATGCGGAATACTATGCAAAATTTGGTAGAAGGACTCTCGCAACCTACAATACTTTTCAAGTCGCTTTGGATCTCTTGCAGAGTCAAAGACTTAGCTCTCAGCAGCTCTTGCGTGTGGCTGAGGATCTTTCCGTAAATTTTGGCTTTACAAATGAGCAGTTGGAGTGGTCATTGATGGATTCCTTTAAGAGGGGAGTTTTGAATTTAGAGACCGTGACTGCTTTGGTGCCCCAGTTGAAAGAACAACTTATTTTGCCCAAGGAATTCCAATTTGACGAGCAAGGTGTTCCTCAGGTCTATTCCCACCTGGCCAAAGAGCCGTGGGTCTCTGAGGTGGTGGATTATTTGCACGACTATCGGTAGGAAGAGTGATGATTGTTGAACATTTCTTGATTGCCAGGGGCTCATCTGTTGATCGCGACACTCAATCTCTGAGCGTGTTCGAGTTCATTGAGCAAATTCAAGTTCAAGCCCCACGATTTCCGGTGATGTTGCCCGTGCATGCAGTGGTTGTCATTCGCCGAACTAAGGAAGAAGAAGGACCACTGCGCGGAATCTACCGCCTCAGTGTTGAGAATCCTTTCGGAGAAGAGGTTTTGGCTCAAGACATCCCTGTTACCTTTGAGCAGAATCACTCTCGGCAGCGAGTGAGATTGAATTTTCCTCTGCCAGTCGGTGGCAGTGGCATCTACTATGTGGCCGTTGAAAACACCAATGACTCCGAGGATTGGTCAGAGATTCCTTTAGAGGTTAAGGCCGTTGAGGTGGCGCCGCCGACCATCAACTAGTACCAATTCTTATTGATTCGTAGACCATCGTTGCCTTCAAAGTAGCCTTGTGTGACGTGCGGGTAGCACGCCTCCGCGTCAACTTTTCGGACGCCTCACTCTACGAACCAATAAGAATTGGTATAATAGCCTGCTAATACCAGGTCCTATGGGTTCGTATACCATCGCTTTTCTTGATCTGGCTAATGGTGCGCCTGCCTACTCAAACATAAGAGGCAAGGTGTGTTGAATCTCCTCGCCGTCATAAGGTTGAAACTGCGTTCGCTCCAAAACACTCAATGCGCATTGTTGCAAAGATTCATTAGCCAGTGTCGATTCGATAAGTTGGACGTTTTTAATTCGGCCTTTTGGCGAAAAAGTCAGACCTAGGAGAAGATTTCCTTTTGTTGGCGTACCTGTTCTCAGCGCGTTGATCTGACAGCGTTCAAAATGGATTTGGTTACCGCGCACAATGGTGTCAATAAAGCGGAGGCTCAAGGGGTTGCCGCTAGATTGGGAGAGCAGTTCCTCTTGAAATCTTCCCTGCTCCGGCACAGGAATGTCGGCCATCCTCTCAGGCCGTGGCTCAGGCTCATAAAGTCTTTGAGAATGCTTTGAGGAGGGGTCGCGGCTCGCAAGGGCCTTTTTCATTGGCGAGGCTGGCGACCTCTTTTGGCTCTGAATACTTCTGAAGCGGTTCAAACCGCTCGACTCGGGAAGCTTGAGTTGGCCCTTTTCAACCACATAAGCCAATCCCTTTTGCCCGAGAGAAATCGGCCGAATCTGGCCGGTGAGAACTTGGACTACCACGGGGGATGATTGTATCGAAGCATTCCAAAGATCGACGGCGACGAGGCTTTGAGCTGCGATCTCAAGGCGGTCACCACTGAGAAGCTCAATCACCGCACGACTATTTGCTAGCGTCTGAATTTGGCTGCCGGTGGGGATTTCAGTTTGTTTGGTTAAAGAAAGAAATTGGTTCACCGCTGATTTTCTCTCAGCGTCATCCTCTGTGTCTGCGCGCTTAGAGGTTTCGTTTTGTCTTAAACTCCCTTGGGTGAGCGCCTGCCAACCCTGGCCGGCTTCCGTCCTTATAAAGACCCGTCCAGTGATTTTTTGAATGGAACCGGTTCGCAATGGCATTTTGGAGTGTTGCCCCTTAAAGCCCGCGGCCTTGCCTTGCGAGGACGAGGACATAAATCCATTTGCGATTGGGACAGTGTCATTGTGCCAAACTTGCGGGAACCACCAGCCAGTCACAAGTAAACACAGCGCAGAGGTTGCGAACAATAGAGCCAGTCGGCGGGTTTTCACGTCATTCCCTCCAAATGGAATGCTACCAATTCCTAGGCGCCATGGTTTCGAACCCTAAAGGAATTGTTATGATTACCAAGATGCCAAAAAAGGCCAAGATGCGAAGCCACTGTTCCCCCACCCCAAAAACCAGCGAGGTTGCCGTGAGGTCTAGGTATTAAGAGCGATAGCAGAAAAGGGCGGAGGTAGGTCTATCTTGGCATCCTGTTAGACACACCCTATCAGTCTATTGAGTTTTGTTAGAAGAGTCTTCCTTTTTTACAGGTGCCGTCAATCCAGTGTCGGGAGCCTCAGTACCAGGAGCTGCTGGGGGGGTACTGCCACTCGTATCCTTGTCGCTCGAAGGAAGTTCGGGACCAGAAGTGGCTGCTGGAGTAGCGGTTGCGCCGGCTGGGGGCGTGGCGATATTGATCGCATCCATGACACTCTCAGATTTGTGACTCGTCATATACGCCAGTCCCAAACAGCTGACAGCAAACAAGCCCGCGAGCCATTTGGTCGTGGCAGTTAAAAAATTGCCCGCTCCCGTGGCGCCAAAAAGCGTATTTGAGCTGGCACCGCCGCCGCCAAACATTCCCGCAGCGCCGCCCTTTGGATCTTGAAGTAAAACGAACAAAATCAGCCCAAGGGCAATTAATACGTGAAAAACGGCAAGAAGAGTCAGCATGGAGCCTCCTGAAAGGAGCGAAGTATAGGTAACTCCCAGGCCTTAGTCCATTGCTTTCTTTTTTGGGATCAAGGGGTTTTTTTTAATAAATGGCAGGGCATTGTTAGTCGAGCGTGAGGTCCAGAAATCCTGAGATGAAAAATCCTCTCTGGTGAGCACCAGGCTCACGACATGGGCGACGATCTCGGTAAAGCGAATCTCATTGTCGGTGATGATTTCTTTTTCTGGGGGGAGTCTGAGGGAGAGAACTCCAAAGAAACGCCCACAGCGCTGCAGAGGACACACCACAAGCGAATTGAATTGGAGATCCTTGATTTGGGTCTTAATTCCCCGCAGTTGCGGGTTATCATCAATGTTTTCAATGGCTAGCAGTTTATCGGTGTTCATCACATGGATGATTTCGGGGTAGTTGTTAAGGTTGAGCCGAATGCCACTGGCGTCGCGGTTGTCATTGCTAGTAACCACAATTCCATGAGTTTGCGACAGACACTCAACGACGGAACACCTCACGCCCTGAAGCTTCATACTCACCATGCGCGTGAGATTGAACAGTATATCCTCAAATCCAGAGAGCGAAATTCCCTGGCGCAAGACCAATTCCGTAAGATGAAGTACCATACTGGGCTCATCCATGGGGCGGCTCACCACGTGGCCGGCGTCTTGAATTTTTCGGGAACCCCGGCTGTGAAAAATCAGTCTCTTGAGTACGTCCTCTGGGCGAAAGGGTTTGACAATATAATCTTTAGCACCTTTAAACAACGCCTGTTTTACATTGCTGGGGTTGTTGTGGCTCGACATTACGATCACATCCCAAAAATGATGGCGCAACCTTGGGTCACCTTTGATCGTGGTCAGTAGAGTCATCGCATTGAGTTCCGGTAGCATCAAATCAGCAATCACATAGCGGGGACGCCAATCAAAGATGAGATCGCGGGCTTGAAACCCTGCGGCCGCGCTCCGGCAGCTGAAGCCATTTGCGTTGAGAAATTCACAAAGAATTCGAGCTTGTTTGGTGTCGTCGTCAGCAATAAGAACTCTTAGTTTCCCTGAGGTCATATGTTAGTATCGGCAGCCGCTGAGTGCTATTAGAGGCTAAGGACCCTGGTGAATAGTAAATGGTGATTGGCAATCAGCAAACAGTGAGTGGTGCTGGTGCGCCCTGGAAGTTTGTGGGGTTGAGATGTTTTTGGTGTTTGAAGGTCTAGATGGTGCCGGCAAGTCGACTTTGATAGAGCGGACGCAAGACTGGTTAAAAAAGCTGGGACGCGAGGTCTTGGTGTCTCGTGAACCAGGGGGACCTCCTTTGGCTGAAGAGTTGCGGGATTTGTTGCTGCGCTTTCCAGAAGATCCGCCAACGTCTAGTTGTGAATTACTCATGTATGTAGCCAGTCGCAATCAACATGTGGAGAAGTGGCTGAGGCCCGCATTGGCTTCGGGGCGAGATGTATTGTGTGATCGATTTTCCAGTTCCTCTTTGGCTTTTCAATGTGGCGGGCGCGGTGTGGCTCGCGATCAGGTCGAGTGGCTGAACCAGTTTGCCACCCAGGGTCTTATGCCAGATTTGGAGATTTTAGTAGACGTCTCCGTGGCAGTGAGCCAGGAGCGTTTGCAGCGCCGTAATCAACGAGATCGTTTAGAACTGGAAGCTGCGGCTTTTCATCAGCGTGTTCGTGATTTTTATCTCAATTTGGTGCAGGAAAACCCGGCCAGATGGTTGGTCCTCGATGGAGACGCAAGTTTGGAGAAGTCATTGGCCCTGCTTCAGGCGCGGGTGAGGGAGTTTTTGTGAAGGCTCTAGACGAGGTGGTGGGGCACGAGAAGTTAAAGCGGGTCTTGGTGCAAGCACTTGAAGCCGGATCTTTACCACAAAGCCTCTTGTTCTGGGGCCCGCCCAGTGTGGGCAAAAAAAAGCTGGCTCGGGCGTTAATCAAGACTTTAGTTTGTGAGGCAAGAACAGGGTGCGGTGTCTGCAGCAGTTGCCTGAATCTTGAGTTAGCTAGTCAATCGAGTTTGTTGATGGTGGAAAGTGAAGCCAATACAATCAAATTGGAGAAAGCCTCTGAGATTTTGCATTTTGTTAGGTTAGGGGTTGCACATTCTGCACGCGGTATTGTTGTGGATGAGGCACATTTAGCAACGGCACAGGCCGGAAATTTATTGCTCAAGACTCTTGAGGAGTCCGGGAAAGGTACCTACTTTATATTTATTTCCTCTCAGCCGCATCGGTTGCTCACGACGATTCGATCGCGTTTGATCCCGTTTCGCTTTCTGCCTCTGTCACAAATTGAGACTGGGCAAATTCTCTCAATGCAAACTCCATTAGAACAAACTCCATTAAGACAAACTCCAAAAACTGCGGCTTCGATACAGGCCGGGCCAAAAAATCAAGTCCCTAAAGTTCGGGACCCAGAAGACAATGGCGACCCGGCAAGTTGGGCGGTGTCCTGGCGAGGTGGCGTGGCTCAGGCTCAGGGACTTCAAAGCGAAGAGGGTGTGCAAAGAAGTTTGCTCACTCGTCGTTTTTGGTCCGAGCGCGAGGGCACACAAATTCAATCGAGTTTTTCTGTCAAGGAAGAGGCGTTGCAAATCAATGAGCAATGGTTGGCCGACATCCATAGGGGCGTGCATCGGGCTCATGATCTCGGGCTTTCCTTGGCTCCGGGTTTCACCGCGTTTGCGATTTTGTTGCGGATGCGCACGGATTTGGAACAGAATGTCGACAGGCAGTTGCTGATGGAAAATTGGCTGAATGATTGCCATAAGGAGGGGATCTTTGAGTTTATGGGCTGATATCCACTGCCATTTGTCAATGCTTGACGTGCCTGTTGAGGAGGCTCTCGCCACCGCCCGAGCTGCTCGAGTAGGTTGTTTCATCAACATCGGCACCAATCCCGACGACTGGGAAGCGGTTCAAAGTGCAGCAAAAAGATATCCTCAAGAGGTGTTTTACACTTGGGGCGTGCATCCCCATGATGCGACGCTTTGGAGTGCGGCAGTGGCTGAACGTCTCAAAGGTGAGCTCCAGGACCCTCAGCTCGTGGCTGTGGGCGAGATTGGCCTGGATTACTTTTACCAGCATTCGCCCAGGGAAGTGCAAATGAAGGCATTTCGTGAGCAGCTGCAGATTGCTTGCAGCCACAATCTTCCCGTTGAAATTCACACTCGTGATGCTGAAGAAGACACAATCGCGATTCTCAAAGAGTTCCAAGGCGCGCTATCTGGAGTCATTCATTGTTTCACGGGAACTCGCTGGCTAGCCGATGAGGCGTTGGCATTGGGTCTGGATTTGTCGTTTTCCGGGGTGATTACCTTTAAAACGGCACAGGCTCTTCGTGAGGTCTGTGCGAGTGTGCCAAAAAATCGGATGCATATCGAAACCGACGCGCCGTTTTTGGCTCCGGTTCCAATGCGTGGGAAGAAAAACCAACCCGGATTCGTTTCTCATACGGCAAAAGTGGTAGCTGAGGTTAAGGCTGTGAGTGAATCCGAGCTGCAATTCCAACTCAACAGCAATCTCAAGCGCACGTTTCCCAGAATTACCCTGTAGAAAAACCTGAGCTAATAGAGTAGTGGTGCATAAGTAATCCGCAACCGAGTAAGGAGGAGACTGTGCGAAAAGTTCGCGTAGGTATTAATGGATTTGGAAGAATCGGTCGAATCGTCTTTCGCGTGGGATGGGAAAATTTAGAAATCGTAGGGATCAATGATTTGGGGGATGCCCACACTGCGGCCCATCTTCTGAAGTATGACAGCAGCCATGGTCGGTTTGGGCCGAGCGTTGATAGCGATGAAAATCATTTGATTGTAGATGGCAAGAAGATTCCCATCAGTGGTCATCGCGACCCCGCTTTGGTGCCTTGGAAGGCCTGGGGTGCGGATATCGTCCTCGAGTGCAGTGGCGCATTTAAAGACAAAGCTGATTTTCACAAGCACATACAGGCGGGCGCTAAAAAAGTGATTGTGTCAGCGCCAGCAAATGTAGATCTCACAGTGGTGTTTGGCATCAATCACGAGCAATACAACCCTGCTCAACATCAGGTGTTATCAAATGCTTCGTGCACGACCAATTGCCTCGCTCCATTGGCGATGATTTTAAATGACGAATTTGGTATACAAAATGGATTTATGACAACAATTCATTCCTACACCAACGATCAAAAGGTATTGGATGCACCTCACAAGGATCTGAGAAGGGCGCGCACCGCGGCTGTGTCGATGATTCCCACGACAACTGGGGCAGCTAAGGCTGTGGGCGAGGTTTTGCCAGCGCTCAAAGGCAAAGTGGATGGAGTTTCCGTTCGTGTGCCTACAAGCAATGTGAGCTTAGTTGACCTTGTAGCATGGACAGAAAAGCCAGTGAGCGTGGCGAGCGTCAATGAGGCCCTGACTCGGGCTTCAGTGGGGCGTCTGAAGGGTATTTTGGCAGTAGAGAGTGCGCCACTCGTGAGTGTGGACTATATGGGTAATTCTTTTTCTTCGATTGTGGATTTGCCGAGCACCATGGTTGTTGGAACCAATATGGTAAAAGTGTTTTCTTGGTATGACAATGAAGTGGGATTTTCCAACCGCATGGTGGATCTCACTCAATATGTGGCTGGCAAGGGGTTTTAAGGGATGCAACCTGTGGATGGTGTCAAGAATCTTTTGGACGGCATCAAGTCGATCGATCAAATGGAGTTGGAAGGTGCGCGAGTTTTTATTCGTGTGGATTTCAATGTCCCTATGGAAAATGGCCGGATAACTGATGACACTCGCATTCGTGCTACATTGCCAACCATTCAGTTGGCATTGGATCGCGGCGCTAAGGTGATTTTGGGTTCGCACTTTGGGCGTCCAAAGGGGCAAATCGACGAGAAGTACTCCTTGGAGCCCATCGCGAAAGAGGTGGGTGATCGCCTGAAAAGCGACGTTTTGTTGGTCGAAGAACCGCACTCTCAAGCCCCCAGAGCCCTATTGTCAGGTCTCAAACGCGGGG
>JACCDG011744083.1_pt1 | contig 12098 bp, 8 predicted proteins | sample 7442471 | NCBI WGS metagenome assembly JACCDG01 (sample SAMN15323444, study PRJNA562643) | freshwater metagenome | isolation source: river surface water | place: USA:Blue River Watershed | collected 2017-08-17
ACCCAAGGATTTGCAAATAGTTGAAGGCTTCAGTTAGGCCGTTGCCCCCATTGGCGGACCTAAGGATTTGCAAATAGTTGAAGGCTTCAGTTAGGCCGTTGCCCTCATTGGCGGACCTAAGGATTTGCAAATAGTTGAAGGCTTCAGTTAGGCCGTTGCCCTCATTGGGGATGCCATGGGTAAGGCGTCGGACATTTGGCATTTAGATAACGTTAGTATAGTCGATCTACAGTATCTGATCATGTGTTCTGAATAAGTACTTTCTGAATGATTCCATGCTGATATCTCTGACTGTGCTATCTGGCTTGTCGAATTCCAATGGAGATATACCTGAGAGCCTAGCATAGATATAGAATAGACTATATGCTCCGCAGTTGCCCGTGTTGTCCTTCTGATGTTTGATTCTAGATGTTATCTTGAACTCGCAAGTCGTATCTAGTGCCTCAGATATGTCCAATGCAGTCTTAGTCCAGAAGTCATTAAATGTAGGAGTAGAGATCTCATTGCCGCTGGAGTTAAACAGTTCAATTGTAATAGGTCCATTATCAGTAGAGATGTATATCGCATACCAATGTTGTCCGCTACCATTAGAGGTATCAGTATTGAACACTACGCCATATGAGGTTAGAGGCTTATTATCTTTGGTAGATATCTTGCTACATGTATCTCTAGCTCCGCAGTTCTGGAACTCAGATGCGAAGTCGATCTCTGTAACTGGCAACACCTCGTAGTCAAGCATAGACAGGTTATTTGGCGGGAACATCTTTAGATCTACCATGTGTATGAACGAGTATCCGAAGCCAGGGAACTTGTCTCTTAGTTGAGACATGCAGCTGTCGATTTCGGTGTTGCTTAGCCAATAGTTGCCATCGTAACTACCAGTATACGGCTTGAGATATTGGTTATCTATCTTATGTCTCTCAGCATCGGTGAGGTTGGGAGTACTAGCCACTAGACACGCATCGGTACTACAGTTTAGCTTCTTCTTAGCTTGATCCAGAGTACTAACGCCTACTGCAGATGCAATTGTCTTAGACGCGTCGGCATCGAAGCAAGTGCCGTTGACTGGACTGGAGTTGAGAGCGCACTCACTCATAATGAGCGTATATTGGAAGCATCCATAATCGTATCAAACCAATGACTTGAACAAGCAACAAAAAAAGATACTTGCAGCTGCATTGCAGCTGGCTAGATCATGTGTCTAGATCTATTCAGATAGAAGATCTGGCATGTCGTTCGGGAGAAGTGACCCAATCGCTTCGGGATCGTAACGTGGTTCTTCGTCTTCATAACTATCGAGCTCTTGCTTGACTCGTTCGATGAATTGCGAGTAGTTGAGATTCATATCGCTGAGCATCGAGCCCATGCTGACCGAGTACTCATTCTCGAACTCTTCTTTGATAAGCTGGTCATTATGATCTCGAATCTCGGTCAAGACATCAGTCGAGCTTAGGGACTTGTGACAGCTGCGGATACTCAAGATCTGGTTCAGATAGATGTCGATTAGCTGCTTGACATCAAGCAAATCGTTCTCATAACAGGTGATTGTGTTCTTGATGAACTTGAGCGGCGACTGCTTCTTGGGAATCAAGCTCTTGGTTAGGGACTTGATCTCATCGTAAATCTCCTTCTGTTTAGACTTGAGTTCGCGCTTGTGGGCATTGAGATCCTTAGACACTACCTTATAGATGTTGATGCGCTTTGCATTCTCGATCTTGCCCAACACTGCCTCAACTTCATTCTCTACACTAGTCATCTGACCCTTAAGCTCTGAGATCTTAGATAGAGCTACTGCATTCACCTTTAGGTAGTCAGCCTCTATCTGCTGCTGAGCATATGCCTTAATATCATCTCTAATGTGAGAGATCTGTTCGTTCTGACCAACCATAGTAATGGGCGGAATCACTTGCTTATGTCGAGCCTGAATTGGGATGTTCTTGTTAGTCTTGTATGACCCGCTTAAGAACTTCTTATTCTCGATGATAGCATCGGCGTGCTTACGACGAATCTCTCGGAGTACAATGTACTTCAATTGCTTCTCCTTATCATACCCGAACATGGATAGTAGAGAGAATGTAGATGTCTCCTTTGGCTTGGCATGAGGAACGCTAACAGTGGAAGAGATTGTGTGTATTGCGCTCTTTAGTCCACTCAATTGAGTCACAGCAATCTCAGTATTCTCCTTTACTTCCTCAAGCTCAGAGAGGATCGTCTCTTCTCTCTTCTTAGATTCAGTTAGCTGCGTGTTGGTTTGCTCCAGCTGCGTGTTGGTTTGCTCCAGCTGCGTGTTGGTTTGCTCCAGCTGCGTGTTGGTTTGCTTGGTGTTCATAGACACTTCATTCATCTGAGACATCATAGTCTGCATCATCTGCTCTAGACGATCTATCTTAGATGACTGATCTGAGATAACAGTATCCTTCTTAGACAAATCCTCTTTAGTCTTAACCATCAAGTTAGTCTTAAGTTGGATTATCGCATCCTTCTTGTTGATCGTGGTATCTTTCATCTTCAACTCGTATCTAAAGTACTTGTTCGTATATTCAGAGTAATATGATACACATCCAAATACGAACTGACAGAAGTCACAGTAGTCTCTAGTACCATAGATCGATCCATGGGCCTTGTAGTTGCTGTCTGCATTTTGCAGTATGCGAAAGAATGCGTCATGAGTCAAAGTAAATTGACTTGGCGTACCTTTAATTCCTCTAATTACCTTATAGTCTCTGTTCTCAATTAGATTGGCTCTAGTCAAACTTCTGGTAATACTATCAGATCGAGTAGTTACTGGAATTCCATAATCAAACAGCTTCTTGTATGGAACTGTCATTTCATACTTCTTCTCCATTCTGGCCATGTCTAAGAACTCATCGAGGAACTGTAGATTATTATCTAGATCAAAGTGGTCTCGAACCTGATGCATAAACTCCTGGATCTCAATAAATGGCTGATCGATCTTAGAGTCAATGAATTCGCACATTGACTTCTGCTGGTCGATAGTAGCGAAAGTAGGAATAGTAGAGGGCATCTCTGTGTGTTGTTGATTTAGAATCAATAAGGGTAGTTGGTGGCTATTGATATACTTATCTATTTAGAAAATCAATTTTACTATTTACCTGAAGCCTTCAACTATTACATTATCAATTTTACTATTTAACTGAAGCCTTCAACTATATTTCCTACGTTAGTTGGTGGAAGAAAATTTTCATTTACCTGAAGCCTTCAACTATTCCTATATCAATTTTACTATTTAAGTGAAGCCTTCAACTATATTTCCTACGTTAGTTGGTGGAGGAAAATTTTCATTTATCTGAAGGCTTCAACTATTACAATTATATTTGATTTACATCTATTTATAACAAAAAAATAAGTACTGATTATAGTACAATACGATCTATTTAGGCGGAGGCCATATTAGTTTGATCATATCAGAACCATTACTTATCTTCTTCGATTCGTCCATCGTGGATAGTATCACTTGCTCCAGTCGATCTATCTTAGCGATCAGCTTGGCATTAGTATCTACTAATGCATCCGATTTACAACTGAAATACTTGTTTGTATATTCAGAATAATGCCAGACACAATCTAGAATGAATCTACTAAAGTCACTGTAGACTCTAATCTCATTCATTTTATAATTGTATTCCGCATTTTGTAGTAATCGAAAGAATGCGTCATGAGTCAAAGTAAACTCACTTTGGATACCTTTAATTCCTCTAATTACCTTATAGTCTCTGTTCTCAATTAGGTTGGCTCTATTGAGACTTCTAGTGATATGATCAGATCGTGTAGTTACTGGAATTCCATAATCATATAGCTTCTTATATGGAACTGTCATTTCATACTTCTTTTCCGGTCTTGACATCTCTAAGAACTCATCGAGACACTCGATATCATAATCTAGATTAAGATGATCTCGGACTTGATGCATGAACTCCTTGATGTCCATAAATGGCTGATTGACATTAGAGGCAATGAACTCACGAATGATGCGCTGCTGCTCAACGTTAGCAACCGATGTACTCGTAAATTCCATTGTTGCTTGTAAGTTGTCTTAGGATCAATATGGGTAAGTTATAGCTATTGATATACTTATCTATTTACAAAATCAATTTTACTATTTAACTGAAGCCTTCAACTATTCCTATAGGCTCACCACCAGCTGATGGTGAGGGTATCCATTTAACTGAAGCCTTCAACTATTACACATTATCAGGTTTACTATTTATCTAAGCCGTTCGGTCCCTATCTTTAGTCGCAGCTTTGCTAAGCGTATATAGCAAATCAATTGGCTGAATGTAATGTTGAGTATCGTTTGTATCTGAATAGATTGTATCTGAGATAGTATAATCATGTCTGATACTCTATCGCGTCAGCGGAAGAAGGAGCTTGCTCTATATTCCGATACACATCAGGTTTCGTATCGAACTGAGCTAGATGAGTATCTAGATCGAGACGACATTCTTAGACTGAACACGTACCAAGCGTTTGTGGCCAATCTGTTTAGTCCCAATACGGATCTAGATAAGATCCTGCTAATTCACGGTACTGGCACTGGCAAGACTCTTAGTTCTTTAGCTGTAGCCAAGAAATATATCGAGTTTGCAAAGGAATCGCCGGATGATGTACATAGCGTAATCATAGTTGGATTTACTCACGGATCATTTAAGCGTGAGTTGATTAGCCATCCCGTGTTTGGCTTCTTGTCTCAAGACGAGTTAAATGATCTCAAAGATATGTCTGGCGAAGCTGTCTCCAATCCAGAGATCCAGAAGAAGCTAGATGATACCAAGAGAGCGTATATGCGTCGTTTGAAGCGTAAGAAGAGTGGAGGCATATTCAAGTTCTATGGCTACAAGCAGCTATTCAACAAGATCGTCAATCTGAACCAGATATCTCAACTGATTGCTGCCGGTGAGCTAGAGTCATACTACACATCCGAAGACATCCTTAGACTGATAGCCAAAGGGCGGATAGACGTGAACTACTCTATAATAGACGAGTTCAGACACTCTCTCATAATCTGCGATGAGATACATAATGTATACAACGGAGAAGAGCACAACACTTGGGGAACAGCACTTGAGCTAATCATCGATCGGTTCAATGACCCATCACTTCCAAACATATACAAGTCAATTCGAATTATGTATCTGTCCGCGACTCCGATGACATCGTCGCCTCGAGAGGTTGTCTCGGTGATCAATCTTCTAAACAATAAAGAGAACCGAGTAACTGATGATATGGTATTCGATAAGAAGGTACGAAGCGATAAGACCGAATATACTCTTACCAAGAAGGGCGAGATGTTGATTCGGTCTAAGCTAGTAAATAAAATTAGCTATGTTATGGACAACAACATAGAACAGTATCCAGCCGCCCACTTTGCCGGAGCCGAGATCAAGGGAATCAAGTATCTTAAGTTTGTACGATCTAAGATGAGCCCGGAACAGTTCATCGGATATAAGAACTCTATCCTTAGAATCCGAGATGAGACGAATGAGACGTCCAGACATAACTTTGTATACGACATGGTCATGCCATCCATAGATGGTACCAACACTCCAGCATATGACTGTGATACTTATCTAGACATTCTAAACAGCACATCTAGCGAAGCTAAGAAGCAAGCCGAGCGACTTGGCATATCGGTCGCAGCCAATGGCGTACCAACTGGAGAGTTCATGCGTTTAGATCAACTATCGAACTACTCTGCCAAGTACGGACACATGCTCTCTGATCTAATGAAGTGGAAAGGCCTAGAAGATGGTAAGATATTCGTCTATCATCCATATGTCGTATCGTCTGGAGTGTACATGATCGCGAACATACTATCTAGAAACGGATTTCTGAATCAGTCTGAGCCTCCCGGACAGCGCAGCATTTGCATGACGTGCAATGATATATACAAGGATCATGTGAAGAGCGATCATGAGTTCAAGCCAATCCGATATTCAGTAGTCACCGGATACATGAGCAAGCCAGATATATCCAACGCACTGTACAGATTCAATAGAGCGGAGAACGTCAATGGCGAAGACGTAAAAATACTTATTGGATCTAGAACCATGCGTGAGGGTCATACGCTAAAGGGTGTTCGTCGGTTGCTTATAATGCGTTGTCCTAATAATATCTCTGAGTTGATTCAGATCATCGGGCGTGGCGTCCGTAAGCACTCTCACTCTCTCTTATCTGCTTCAAGTAGAACGACTGAGATATCTATCTATACCAATAGCATGCCCGACGGTTCTCTCTCTAAAGAGGAGACTCTATATGAGTCGCGCATGCTAGAATACGTGAAGATCAATCATATCGAGAGCATCATGTTCGATATCTCGCTTGACTATCTGATCAACTATCGATTCAATCAACAGAAGTCTGAGCGCCTAATCGGCGATCGGTTCACTACCGACCCGTCCCTTCACGATCAATACGTAAAAGACCTCAAGTCTATCTCACAGCTCAAAGAGTACAGTCACAACGCGTACTTCATAGAAGACGAGATAGACTATATCAAGCTCATCATTAAGCGTATATTTCTAGAATATCAACGAGTGCTCACATACGAAGAGCTGTTTGAGCTTGTATTGGACCCGCCGTTCACGATAGAGATGAATACAAGTCTTCTATCTAAAGGCAGCTTCGCTATCGCGCTCAATGACATACTCTACACTCAAGATGATTACTATCAGATCAACACAATCGCGAGACGAGTAGGAGCATACTACAATGGCGTCATGTCTAGAAACAAGGTATTTATGGATGCCAAGCGAAACAAATATTGCATCGTAGAGAATGATGGATTGTATGTCATGCAGCCACTGCAGCGTCTGGAGATAGACAAGAGAGGCGTCATGATCAACAATGCAACGCAGAGCAATATCGGGAACCAATCATACTACGAACTGATGGGAGACGCAGTTACGGGACGCTGGGAATCAGATGCAGTGAATCTGCATACAGCTCTGCACTCAGTTGCAACCATCGTAGACCCACTGGATCAATTGGAAGCAATAGCCAAATCTAAGAAGCCTAACTCGAGTAATAGAACTGTCAAGACCATGAGCATAGAACAACACAAGAAGATGGTTCAATATCTTCTGGAGCTAATATACAGCTGTGTTATCGAACAACGCCCTCATGTTGATAAGGATCGCGTTCCGGTAGACATCGTGCTTGATCTGATCCAATTCTACGAATTCAATATGGCTCTGATAACTGTTTCCGATACTATCGACAGTACAGTTGCTTCTGATTATAAGTCTATCTTGGGATCAAGCGGCGTTGCTTGGGATGTCGCGTTCCGCAATGCGTTCGGTGGAAGCAAGAGTAAGAAGCAAGTGAATACGATGCATATGCCAATTGGTCATTATGTGGATATAAATCCATGCTTGTATAAACAAGGTAAGTGGGTACAATATCTATCAATATCCAAGTACAAGAAGTACTCTCACGAGTATTCATTTATCGCGATCGAGTCTCGATCTCCAACTGAGCTCAATCCAACGTTCAAGATCAAGTATCTAAACCAGGCGTCTAAAGGCATAGCTATATCATTTCTAGAGAAGGCCGCGATCATCGAGATGGCTCGCGAGATCGGACTAGACATCTCTGATCTCAAAGTCAAGACCCAGATAGTCGAGGCCGTGATAACTGGGATACGAGAGATAGAAAAAAAATATAGACTCAAGAAGACTGAGTACAAGATCTACTACATGTTCTACGAATACTATCAGTAGACACCGCAACTACTCAGATGTCTCTGACGCGTGGTACTTGATCTTTAGGTCGAATCTAAATGTTCTAGATATGACTTCTATATTCGGGATCATGTCCGGTATCGCAACGTCGCTTAGCAGGCTTAGGTTCACGTTGATGGCAATCGAGTAATTGTCTATGATCGAGATCTGCAGGCCGCGCTTGTTCATAATGGAACTCAAAATGGTAGCATAGCTCAGATCATCTGTAGTATAGAAGTTAGATATGACAATCACGTCTCCGTCCGACAGCCCGTGCTCTGTAGCGAAGTCTATTCGCCCGTCGGAGTTAACGTAGTTCACAGATGATGGGATGATCACATCTGGATCAAACTCAATTGGTTCGTATGGATCTGAGAACTGAAGGCTGAGTCGATCTAGAGTGCGCAGCGGTGGATTGAATTCAAATACCTTTTTTTTGTCCATTGGGTTTAATATGATCACTTGATCGTCATATGACGACACTTGGTAGGTGAAGCTAAAGTGATGATAGCTAATTGGGTTGATCACTGAGTTAGCGCTTAGATTGGTGAAGAGGAGTGTGATGGTCTTTCCTGTATTCAGATTCTGGAGATGAGTCGGATATGGGATCGCCATGCGCTGTAGCTCGAACGACTTGATATTGCTCAGCTTGCCATTGACAGAGACTTGGCCAGGAGTACGGTTGCTCCCGCTATTCTGATTCACAAAGTACTCAAACAGCTTAATCTTCTGACCAGGAGTATAACTAGACTTGTCTCGATGACGAGAATCGAGAAACACAGATACACACTTGTCTTTGGGGGAAATCAACTCAGCCGAGCCTTCCATAGCAATTTTAGATAGATCTAAATGAGAGTCGGGCATTGGTTCGTCTGTATCATTAATATGCTCTAGATACATAGATGAGAGAGCCGAAGTGAGTTCATCTGAGGACGAGTATCTAGACTTGAATAATCTCAGATCTTTACTCTTGCAGAAGCTGATCACGTTCTTAACCAGCTGTTCGCTTCGAGCGACTTGGAGCGCATCGGCAACCTTGTTGATCACGGATATGAACTCAGATCGATCCATATCACAATCTCTCTTAATCGGATCGCACTGGACTCTTATATTAGGTCTCAGATCTTATCTCTAGACATTACACACAATCAACAACCAGTAAACGAGACTTGCTTAACCACATGCATCTAACATTACGTAGATTACTCAGTTAAGTATCGTTTACTTGACCCAAGTCGATCGTTTAATTTTCATTTACTTGAAGCCTACAACTATTCACGAATCCTTAGCTCCGTCAATGAGGGCAACGGCCTAACTGAAGCCTTCAACTATTCACGAATCCTTAGCTCCGCCAATGGAGGCAACGGCCTAACTGAAGCCTTCAACTATTCACGAATCCTTAGGTCCGCCAATGGAGGCAACGGCCTAACTGAAGCCTTGCCCTCGGCTTCGCCGAGTGCACGCAGGCGAATCAACTATTCACGAATCCTTGGCAGTTTGAATGGAGGCAAACCGACTATACTAGTGCTTACGACTCTTAGAGACAATAGATATGTAACTAATCATTGATGATATTATCTGAGGATCAGCTACTACATAGTTATGGCCTCTTCTTTTGACTATGTATAAATAAACTGTTTTGTCTATCTCAACTAACGATTGACTTAGATCTATGGAATCCTGTGCCGGTACTAATAGATCGTTGGTAGAATGAGTAATAAATACAGGACATGATATCATCTTAAGCAGCTTCTTAGATCTTACATATAGACAGTTGCTACCAATCATTTTAGAATATAATTCATCCATGATACTATTCATTGAGAACCTAATACATGGCGATACCATGATCATTCCTATAGGATTTATGTTCATCATCTTAAGAGATGCATTCAGCCCAATCGCAACGTTAGAACCAAGAGAGAACCCAAATAGAATTATATTATCTAGATTTAATAAGGAGATAGCATGCTGGCTTACTACAAGCGCATCGCTTAACATGTTTACGTCTGAATAGCGGCGACCGACAGAGCCTACATAATCAAATGAAATGACATTACACTCGAGGACTTCAGATATGTATTTGATCAGATTAGGACCAAAGAAGTAACCACGAGTAACTAATAGCCCTGGAAGGTATATGACATTAGTAGATGATCCTACGTCAGTATACCAATATGACATTTGATATGGAGAATCTATCTGGATACATCTCGTATTGGGAATCGCATCCAGATACATCTGGTCTAGATCTGGTCTAGAGTAATCGATGGGTCTAAACCCTAGTGTTTCGAGCGATAGACATATCATAGAGCTAAACCAGATAGATGGAGGGTTTAGAACCAAACAGAATAGCGTTAGTGCGACTAATATACTTGATAGAATTAGATACACATGATCACTCGATTGGCGAGAGCATGTAGGGCTATCGAGAGTACTCATGATTCGTATTTTAGTATACTCTCGACTTGTATATTGATACCACAAAAACAATAACCAATTATCAATCCAACAATATAACAATGGTAGGACCACTAGTTGCGTTCGCAGTACTACTGCTCATCATAACTATCTCGATCCTAGCAGTACCGATGCTTGTGGTCAAAGATGAACTAATGGCAATAGCGTGGCTAGTACCAATACTAGCATCGTATATGATGTATCTAGGAGCATGCAATAACTGCGGACCATAAATATGTATTAACATTTTTTTTGTATCAAAAAAAGAAGACCTTAGACGTCTAGAAGTCAGACATCGTGTCAGGAAGCAGTGGATGCTTACCAGTCGTCTTCGTCGTCGCTCACCTCATCTACTTGGTTGTACTCCAAGAGACGTTGCTGACGATCGGCTTCGGCGCGTTCGGCATCTTGCTTCTCCTCCTCGAGCATATCCTCATAGAACTGCATTATCTCAGCTACGAGCAATGGATCCATCTCATGGAATTCGTACTTCTCCAAGAGGTCAATCAGCTCGTACATTCGCTTCGAGCGACGCTTAGCCTCCTCGATGCCTCCCATTGCCTCTAACTTCTCAGATAGATAGATCTGGTGATCGAGTTCGGCGAGTTCGGCTTCGTCCTTTAGATGCTGCTCCTTGAGCTTCTCGGTGTTGGCCTTCGTCAGTTCGATGTTCAACTCCATTACTCTGAGCTTATCAACTAGGGCGTTGTACTCGCGATCCTGAGCATCCTTCTCAGCTTGGCCTTGACGCTCGAGTTCAGTCACATTGATAGAGTCAATCGCACGTCGGACTCGCTCGATCTCCTCGTTAGTATCGATCAGCTTATCTAACGTATCGTTCAACTCCTCTCGAGCTTCGTTCTTGGCGTTGATGTACATCTCACGCTCTCGCTGCTTGCGATTCACATACAGAGAGAACTGATGACTGTACAAGGTACGAGCGTATAGCAGTGCTGACGCAATGTCACTGAGGAATCGCGACTTAGCTCCAATTGCCAAGGACTGGGCCAGACAATACACGTCTACGAAACACATCTTCATTGTGTTGGAGGCTACACCACGATCTTCAACTGGAGTCACAGGTATCTCGTCCACACTATCGAACTCAGTTGCATCAAGCTCCTTGTCGATTTCGGCTGAAGCATCAAGTACCTCTGAACGAGTTCGGTTTAGCATCGAATAAGGGAATCCGTGCTTGTTGAGGAATCTCTGGATCTCAACTGGATGTGTGAACTCCTCATTGCCTTCGCTTCCATCTCTGTTTGCTCGTCCTTCCATCACTCCAAATCGCACGAACTCTAAATTGGCACAGATCACATGTGACATGTGGTCATCAAATCGGATGAAGTGCTTGAAGCGCCGGTAAAGAGCCAAATTCTCTGGGATCTCGAGAGATGCCTTACAGAGAGTCTCAATTCGAGAGAGAATCACAATAGGCGAAATGCTCTTACTGGGTTCAACGGACTCGATAAGCTCAACTAGGCACTTCTTGACCTGACCCATAGGGAAGCTAATCTGAGAAGTTGACATGTTGTTGGTGGCTGGTAGTGGCTAAGAAGCGAAGGTTACTGATTTGATCGGGTCAAAGAGTATATTTACTAAAAATACTAATCAATTTCGTGCAAATTGGCTATAGATGTATATGTGATCGCTAGTATAGGCCAATGGAGGCAACGGCCTAACTGAAGCCTTCAACTATTTGCAAATCCTTAGTAGTTTGAATGGGGGCAACGGCCTAACTGAAGCCTTCAACTATTTGCAAATCCTTAGCAGTTTGAATGGGGGCAACGGCCTAACTGAAGCCTTCAACTATTTGCAAATCCTTGGGTGGGCCAATGGGGGCAACGGCCTAACTGAAGCCTTCAACTATTCACGAATCCTTGGCAGTTTGAATGGGGG
>JACCDG010063231.1_pt1 | contig 12096 bp, 9 predicted proteins | sample 7442471 | NCBI WGS metagenome assembly JACCDG01 (sample SAMN15323444, study PRJNA562643) | freshwater metagenome | isolation source: river surface water | place: USA:Blue River Watershed | collected 2017-08-17
CACGGGCGCTGCCGGATTGTTCGGAATCAGTTTGCATATTTTGTCGACATGGCCATAGGCCATCGCCAGCACGCGCCCGACGTCGCGCACCACGGCACGCGCTTGCAATTTTCCAAAGGTGACGATCTGCGCCACCTTGCCCGCGCCGTATTTTTGCTGGACATAGCGGATCACCTCGTCCCTGCGGTCTTGGCAAAAGTCGATGTCGAAATCGGGCATCGACACGCGTTCTGGGTTCAAGAAACGCTCGAACAAAAGACCCCAGCGCAACGGATCGAGGTCTGTGATCGTCAAGGCCCATGCCGCGACGGAACCAGCGCCCGATCCCCGCCCCGGCCCCACCGGAATGCCTTGGGATTTGGCCCAGCGGATGAAATCGGCAACGATCAGGAAATAGCCCGCAAATCCCATCTTGATAATCATATCGATTTCATATTCCAGGCGGTCGCGGTATTCCGCCTCCCCCTTTGCGGGGGAGGAGTTTAGCAGGCGGCGCTCCAACCCTTCCCTCGCCTGGCGGCGCAAAATCGTAGCCTCGTCGTCGCCGCTGTCGTCGCGGTAATTCGGCAGCATCGGCTTTTTGCCCTTCAACAAAAACGAGCAGCGTTTTGCGATTACCAGCGTGTTGTCGCAGGCTTCGGGCAGATCGGCGAAAAGATGCCGCATTTCGGCGGCCGATTTGAAATAATGCTGCGGCGTCACCTTGCGCCGCGCGGGATCGCCGACGGTTTTGCCTTGGGCGATGCAAAGCAGCGCGTCATGCGCCTCGTAATCGTCGGGCGCCGGGTAAAAGCATTGGTTGACCGCGACCAGCGGAATATTATGCGCATAAGCGAAATCGAGCAGCGTTTCTTCGATGCGGCTTTCATCCGATAAGCCATGCCGCTGCAATTCGATATAAAGCCGGTCGCCGAAAGCGGCGCGCAGGCGCAAGAGCGTCGATTCCGCTTTTTCCTTTTGTCCGGCCAAAAGCAAACGGCCAATCGGCCCGCCCGTTCCGCCGGTCAGGCAAATCAACCCCGCATGATGATTTTCCAAATCCGCAAGCGATACATGCGGCGATTGCTGCCGCGTCACCGCATCATACGCCTTGTCCAAAAGCAGCAGCAGGTTTTGGTATCCCGTCTCGTTCTGCACCAGCAGGACGATGCTGTCGAATTCCTGGATTTGATTGGGGCGGGCCTGCTGATCCTCGCGCGCCAGCGACAATTGACAGCCGATGATCGGCTGCACGCCGGATTTCGCCGCATACTCCACGAATTCCAAGGCGCCGAACAGATTATTGGTGTCGGTCACCGCGACGGCGGGCATTTTTTGCGCCTTACAGCGCGCCGCCAGATCGTCGAGCCTTATCGCGCCTTCGGACAGCGAAAAGGCGGAATGGACGCGCAAATGAATGAAATCGGCAAAGCCCGGCATAGGCCAAAGAATAAAGGAAAAGCGGGCAGATGCAAGTTTTTAGACCATGGGTTATTTTTCCTAAAAATCTACCCCTTAGCTCCTGGTGAGCTTGTTGGATCATGGGCTGTAAGCACTGCGTTTGCCGCTTATCCTTCGACAAGCTCAGGATGAGCTGGCTAGCTAATTGCTGCAAGTTTTTAAGGGGCGGCGTTAACGGCCGCGTGGATGGGATAATTGCTGCAATTTGCGCAATTCTTCCATATTTTTGCGGATAGTTTCGGCCTGCGACGCTTGGTCGATTTCAACCGGCTGCAGGGGCGGTCTTTTTTGATCGGGAAAATTGGCGTTGAATTCATCATGCGCCTTTTGCCAAATGGCCGCGATCTCGGCGGCTTGTTGTGGGGTAAAAACGCCGCGCGCCTCCGCATCGGATGTAACCGCAATGATAAAATCGCTTTCGTCTGCAAGGTTTAAATACTGCATAGAGCTGCCGAAAAGAGCCCCCCCATCCTTGAGGTATATGTCATACCTGACATAGGCTTGACTATCTAGCATTTGTTGCATCCGCTCATTTTGAGTGCGACGTCTAAAATTATAATCTGAAGAATCAGCTGCAGGCACAGGGTGATTGCTCGGATGCAGTGCGCGTGTTGAGTTGCTGGAAGCTTGGCTTAATCGGCTGGGGTTATAATTTGGAGGAGGCAACTGCGCCCATCGCGAAAAGAAATCTTCGGCACTGCCATATTCGATAATATCCTGACCATTAGATTCATAAAATTGCAGCACGCCATTGCCATGCGAAATTATATAAAAGCTATCGGAACCATTTTTAATACCAAAGACAACGTAGTCATGCTGATGAGTGCTCTCGACAAAACGCGTCCTGGTTACGGTATTGTTGACTGCGCGCTGAAAGCTTTGAATACCGGCACTAAGTTTTAAAATCGCCGCCCCCAATGCCGCGCTGGCCACAATGATGGGGGTTAGTTTTCTTTTTTTTGTCCCTGTGCGCGGCTTTATCAGCTCTTCATGCGAATAGGGGTTTGGTTTCGGGACATGATGGTATTTTTTAGGCATGCCGCAATATAATCCTTAAAGGATATTTGGTCAAGCAGCGTTATATAGCAGCAGTGACTTATTTTGACAAAAAGGCTCATGGTGAGCCTGTCGAACCATGGGCTGTAAGCACTTCGTTTGCCGCTTATCCTTCGACAAGCTCAGGATGAGCTGTTGTGTATAGTCAAAATTAGTCACTACCTATATAACCGCTATCTTGCCGTCCCGCAGGGTCAAAACCCGATCCAGCCTTTGCGCCAAATCCATATTATGGGTGACGATCAGGCCCGCCATATTGCGTTCCTTCAACAGTTGATAAAGGAAATTGAACACCTGGTCCGCCGTTGCGCCATCCAGATTCCCGGTCGGCTCGTCCGCCAGCAATATTTTGGGATTATTCGCAAGCGCGCGGATAATGGCGACGCGCTGTTGCTCCCCGCCCGACAATTGCGCGGGTCTGTGATGCGCCCTTTGCCCCAATCCCATCCGGTTCAAAAGATTCACCGCATGGCGTTCGGCCAGATCCGCGTTTGCGCCGCCGATCAATTGCGGCAGCATGATATTTTCCAGCGCCGAAAATTCGGGCAGCAGATGATGGAATTGGTACACAAAGCCGATCGATTTGGAACGCAGCATCGACCGCGCCCTGTCCGACGTGCCATGCGCCGCCTGCCCGTCGATATAAATTTCGCCCTCGCCCGGCGTTTCCAAAAGCCCGGCGATGTGCAGCAAGGTCGATTTGCCCGCGCCGGATGGCGCGACCAAGGCCACGATTTCCCCCGCCCGGATTTCCAGATCCGCGCCGCGCAGGATTTCAAGATTCTGCGCGCCTTGGCGGTAATTATGGCGGATGTTGGATAATTTCAGCATTACTCGTACCGCAAGGTTTCAACCGGATCCAGCCTTGCCGCGCGCAAGGACGGATAGATCGTCGCAAGGAAAGACAGGCTTAGCGCCATGATCGTGACCGACAGCACCTCGGACCAGTCGATTTGCGCGGGCAATTTGGAAAGGAAATAAATTTCGGCGGCGAATAATTCCGCGCCGCTTAGCGATTCGATAGCCTGGCGCACGGTTTCGATATTCAGCGCGAAGGTCACGCCCAACAAAATTCCGCAAATCGTTCCGACCACGCCCACGGCCGCGCCGCTGATAAAAAATATCCGCACGATCATGCCGCGCGTTGCGCCCATGGTGCGCAGCACCGCGATGGACTTGCTTTTATCCTTGACCAGCATCACAAGGCCGGAGACGATGTTAAAAGCGGCGACGACAATAATTAAAGTCAAAATCAGAAACATCACATTGCGTTCCACTTGGATCGCGTTGAAAAACGACGCATGCACCCGCTGCCAATCCACCATGACATAATCGCCGGGAATCAGCGCAAAAACGCGGTTCTTGACCATATCCAGCCGCATCGGGTCCTGGGTCAGGATTTCATAGCGCGACGCCTTCCCCGCCAAATTGAAAAAGCCTTGCGCGTTCTCCATCGACATATAAACAAAGCCGCTGTCATATTCATACATGCCGACATCGAAAATCGCGGCGACCTCAAAGGATTTCACGCGCGGGATCGTGCCGAACGCCGTCGCCTGGCCGTTGGGGGAAAGCAGATTGATGCGGTCGCCCAGCCCCGCGCCCAGCTGTTTGGCCAATCTGTGGCCGATCATCACCGCGTCTTCGCGCTCCAGCGCGTCCAAACTGCCTTGGGTGATGGCGGTCGCAAAGGCGGTTTTTTTGGCGTAATCCTCCGCCCGCAAGCCGCGCGCCAGAACGCCCTGGCTTTTGCCTTGCATCGAGGCCATCACCTGGCCTTCGATGATGGGATAAGCCGCGGTGACGCCGGGAACCTTGCCGATATCTAAAACCCAATCGGGCGAAAGCGGCATCGGATCAATCCGGCCATTGGATTCGGCATAGATGGTAATATGCGCCTGAAGACCCAGAATCTTGGTAAACAATTCCTGGCGGAACCCGTTCATAACCGCCATCACCACGATCAGCGTCGCGACGCCCAGCATAATGCCCAAGAAGGAAAAAATGGTGATGATCGACACAAAGCGGTCGGATTTGCTGGGCCGCAAATAACGAAAGGCGATTAAACGTTCGGGGAAGGAGAACATGATATTAAGGGTATAGGGTTTAGGGGTTAGGGTACAGGGAAAATACTAATATACCACTATACCACCATTGTCATCCCCGCGAAAGCGGGGGGAGGAATGAGTAATGACTCATTTTGACTATACACAACAGCTCATCCTGAGCCTGTCGAAGGATGGGCGACCAAATCCCATGGTTCGACAAGCTCACCATGAGCCTTTTTTGTCAAAATGAGTCACTACCGAGGAATAACAAGATATTTTTACCCCAGCCTATCAACCGCTTTCTCTACAGGCATTTCCTCGCGCTGGCCGGTCTTGCGGTTTTTCAACTCCACCATTCCGGTTTTGGCGTTTCTGGGGCCAACGATGATTTGCCAGGGAAGCCCGATCAAATCCATATCGGCAAGCTTGGTGCCGGCGCGCTCGTCCCGGTCGTCATAAAGATATTCGATTTTCGCGGCTTTCAGTTTCGATTCCACATCCAAAGAGATGCGGTCGCAATCGGCATCGCCCTGTTTCAAATTCAAAAGCCCAACGCGGAACGGCGCGACGGAATCGGGCCAGATGATGCCGTCCTTGTCGTGGCTTGCCTCGATGATCGCGCCAAGCAGGCGCGACACGCCGATGCCGTAAGAGCCCATTTCCAAGACGATCGGCTTGCCGTTCGGGCCATCCACCACCGCCTTCATCGGCAGCGAATATTTGGTGCCGAAATAGAATATGTGCCCGACCTCTATCCCGCGCGATTTTACCAGTTGGTCGGCGGGCACAGGACAATTCGCGGGATCGTGCTTTTCATCGGTCGCGGCATAAAGCGACGTCCAACGTTCGACGATTTTGTCCAAATCCGAATTGTAATTGATGCCTTCGGTTAAAACGTCTTTTTCCAAAAGCGCCTTGTCCAAAAACACTTCGGATTCGCCGGTTTCGGCGAGGATAATGAATTCGTGCGAAAGGTCGCCGCCGATAGGCCCGGTCGCGGCGCGCATCGGAATCGCCTTTAAGCCCATGCGGGCGTAAGTGCGCAGGTAAGATACGAACATTTTGTTGTATGAATGGCGCGCCGATTTGTAATCCAAATCGAAAGAATAGGAATCCTTCATCAAGAATTCGCGCCCGCGCATCACGCCGAAACGGGGCCGCACCTCGTCGCGGAATTTCCATTGGATGTGATACAGGATTTTACCTGCATCCTTATAGCTTTTCACGGCGTCCCGGAAAATTTCGGTGATCAATTCCTCGTTGGTCGGGCCGAACAGCATTTCACGGTCGTGACGGTCCTTGATGCGCAGCATTTCCTTGCCATAGGCGTCATAGCGCCCCGATTCGCGCCAGATATCGGCGGATTGAATCGTCGGCATCAGCATTTCGATCGCGCCCGCCGTATCCTGTTCCTCGCGCACGATTTGTTCGACCTTTTGCAGGACGCGGAACCCCAAAGGCAGCCAGGAATAAATTCCGGCGGCGGATTGCTTGATCATGCCTGCGCGCAGCATCAATTGGTGCGATGCGATCTGCGCTTCGGACGGGGTTTCTTTTAAGGTCGGGATGAAATATTGAGTCAGGCGCATGTTTTAAACCGTTGAATGAAACAACGACTATAGCCATGGGCAAAAAATATACAATCGGAATTTAGCGGGTTAGGCCAAGCGCCTTGGCGTGTAGTCCTAAAGCCCGTCTTGCTACTTCCTGTTTTCTTCTAAGCCTTACGCCATCGGGGCTAGAAGACTTTGGATGGATCGCCACTTCGCGCATTAGCATCCAAGACGCAGGCTCGTCTTTTAAGGACAGATCCCTGCCGCCGATTTGCTGACGGATTTGATTGATAACAGGTATAGAACGGTTGCTGTGGTTATAGGCCTGAGGCAAGGCAGGCATCGGCATTTCCCCGCGCATGATTTTGAAGGCACGATCCAGATCGCCCGGCTTTTGCGCGCGGCATAGGCCCGCCATAATTTTTGGAGTAGAGGCAAGCCCGATCATGCTCCCGTCATGGTTCCTTGCGTAAATCGGAAGCGCCAGATCGTCATATTGCTGGAAAAGCGCGTTGTAATAGCCATTCTCGTCAAGAATCACAGTGTATGGCCGCTTGTCCAAGGGGATGTTGATGGAAATATCGCACACATGGTCTGCGACGAATCTGGTCGCGCCCGGCAAACAGAACATATATCCGCTTTTGCGCTGAACATAGCCTGCCAGCTGCTGCCTACTGTCGAAAATCCCGACCGGAATATTTTCGGCATGATAAATGTTTTTTCCATCTTGCTGTTGCGCGCGCGTCATCAGCGCCATGTGCAAAATGCCGCGCCGCGCGGCAGCCGCCAACACAACCGCATTAATCCCGGTGTTGGAATTGATGCAAATAACTTTTTTTCCCATGCGCTGCAATTCATCCATGATACGCGGGATGGTGTGTTCGATCACGCCCTTCATGCCGGGATTCAATTCCACATTTTCCGTGCTGGTTCCGACAATTGCGACCAGATCTTCACGCGGCACGGTCATTTGCCGCGTCAAGGCGGATATATCGCCGTTGGGCAAAGTGACTATGCCCGATTTTTCATCGACATGCGTCCAACTTCCCTTGCGGTATTCAGCAACTTGCTTTTTCGTCATGACATCGAATTGGGCTTGAATGGCTTTGATGTGATCGGCTTTTTCTTGCGGCGTTGCGGATATCCTGATTCTGTCCCAGCTGGATTTCGGCCTTATGCCCAAATCCACTTCCATGCGGATATGGGCTAAATATTGGTCGTACAGCCCTCCGCCAAGCGCCGCGACACGCGGATTATAGACGACAACCGGACGGCGGTGATGAGGATGTGTTTCCATGTCATAATCGTCATTGTCGTCGGCTTCTTGGACCGTGCCGACGCCCCCAACCTCTATGTTAATGTAATCCCCTTCTTGAAGAAACATCATGCGGCGGAAAATATTCGGCGTCACAAGCGCGATGCTGTATGGTTCGTTGCCTTCCACTTGACGCAAGCCCATCGTGGGGCATGACGTAACCGTCGCGCCATAAAGCAAGCTCCAACGGGCCAGCTTGGCCATATAGGTATGTCCGCTGCCGCCGCCGTTTAAAAAAGTTTGGCCCAGTTGGCCAACCGTTTCGCAAGACACCCTTCCCGCCTCGGCAAATTCGGGAACAACATCCCGCGCAGAGGAATAAAAAGTCGCAACAATAGCGCGATGCGATGCGGTAGCTGCCATAAAAAATGTCCCTCCAGCGAAGCCCTGCGGCATTGATTGTTTTATTAAAACATTAGTATAATCATATGCTTACAGTTTTATGACAAAACCGCATTTTCTTGGTATGTAAAAATAACATGCCCCTAACGCTTGTGGGTTTATCCACAAACGCTTGGGAAGTTTTACCAAAAAGAAAAAGGATTAATCCAAAGGCTTATTTGGCGGCACTTCGTTTAATAAGCCCAATGATTCCATAAGTTTATTGACCGAATCCGAAGTTAACACATAACGCGGATAAGGCGTTCCGGTTTCGGTAGCGGCGGCGGGGTTGTATTGGGTTTCCAAAACCTTGATGCCCTGGGCCGCGACCAGGTCTTGTTTGGTCATAAGGCCGGGGCTGTCCTGTTTCGGCGCGTTTTTCAAGAACGCGATGACTTCTTCGGCGGTTGTCGCGATCATCAGCTTGTCCAACGCAGCAGGCGCGAAATAACCGCGCGAAATCAGATAGCGGAAATATTCGATCAAGCCGTCATAATGCCCATCGACATTGAATATGATCAGCTTTTGCATGCTTTCTTTGATATCGACCTCGGTCAGATAATCCGACAGTTTTTCCAAGCTGTCGATCGCGCCGGGGCCGATGATCACCGCATCGACCAGATTCTTGATAGCGAATTCCGCCGATTGCGCATTGTCGGCGATCAAAAGCGTCGTCACTTGATCGTCCACCTCGCCATGCTCTTCTAAAAATCTGGTCGAAACGCCCAGATCCAAAACGCCATGGGTGCGCGCCAGCTGGCCGACAAGGCCTTTGAGGCCGCCGATCTGGCCGGAATGCACGAGTCGCGGCAAGCCTTCTTCTTTCAGGTGCTTGACCAGAAGGGCGACTTCTTTTTTATGGCTTTGGTTGCGCGGATCATGCAGCGCCGCGTCGATGCCGCCGCAGATCAAGGCGACGGAACCGGCGCCCAAAGCGCCTTTGGGATAATTGTGCCGCCCGATCGGCAGATCCGCATGGTGCTTGCGCACGATGATCTGATTGTGCTGGCCGAGCAAAGTTTCGCTGGATTTATATACCTTGTTCGGACGCGGCTTGTATTTTTGCGGCTGCGACAATTCCAAGGCGATGGCGGGCAAAATATCTTCGGCCTTTTCCACCACCGTCACCGTCGCCCGCGCTTCGGGCAGCATATATTTGCGTTCGACCAAATGGTCGAAATAGCGCAGCAGCGGTTCATAAAACCCGTCGATATTGACGACCACAAGCGGTTTGTGATGTTCGCCATTTTCGCGTTCCAGCAAATATTCGGTGATCTCGTCGAAGGTGCCGATCCCGCCCGGAAAAATCACAAAGGCGCGCGACAGCCGGGCAAAGGCCATTTTGCGCGATTGCATCGAATCCGCGACCAGCAATGTCGATATGCCTTTTTGCGCGCCTTCTTTGCCGCCGACCAAATGCGCCGTCGAAACGCCGACCGCCATGCCGCCATGATGAATCACGCTGCGGCTGACCGCGCCCATCAATCCGGTTTGCCCGGCGCCCCATACCAAGGGGACTCCGGCAAGCGCCAATATCTGGCCGAATTTTTCAATTTCCTGGATGTGTTTTAGGTTGGCTGTGCGGAAAGTGTTTTTTTCATTATAAGGGTATTCCGATGCGCCGCAAAAAACCGATATTGGGCCGATGCCCACTTTTACCTTATTGTTATCAATCATTTATCTTCCTTTGTTGCATTTCTTGTTCTTGCGCCCGTTACTGTCAAAAAGCCCGGCGAAAGGCCCGATTTACATTCTGGATTAGTTTTATTACATCTTAATATAGATAATAACTTATTAATGGCAAAATTGCAGCCATGCAGTGCAATAGCAAGATATTTATTTCAAATTCAATTGCAAAAATGTAATATACATGCACATTATGGCTTGATTTTTCTATAATAATTTATAATATATCTTTACAGGATATCATGGGTGCGAAACAATCATACGCTGGCATAAGGGCTGCTATTGCCTCTTCTTTCGGCTTGCTGGCCGGGGGATGCGCCAGTTGGCAGCCTTCTTACCTTACAGGGCCGCAAATCATTCAAGATTATGTGGTTACATCTGCGCCAAATACTGAAACCCAAGCTTTGACTTACGACGATTATCTTGACTTCGCGCAAAAATTAAGCGACCGCGACATGGTTAGCATTTCTATCTGGGCGGCGCGTGAAACCGAGCAGGGAAATACTGTGCCGCCGTTTCTGCTTTGCGCCCTGTATGCGGAAAATGAAAGCAGGCTGCAAAAGCTTCCCGATTCGGTTCAAGAAATAAGTTTGTTTTCCGAATTGCTGCATTTCAATCGGATGAGCGGCGATAACCTTACCAGCTTTGGACAATTTTTAGAGTACATGCAATCCATGCCGGATGCCCTTTCCAAGCAAACCGCCCTGGCCGCGCAACAGGATATGAGCCGGACCGTTTTGATGCAAAGCACGATTTCCTTGTTCGGCAGGCATTATTTGGAATTAGCGGGGCTTGCTCTGCGCCGGTATGGCGAGTGGGAGAAAATCGGAATATTCGACGATTTAGACGTGATGGATTTGGTCGCGGTTTACATGGCGAGCAATTCCGGGCAATCCATGCCGGAAAAGCTGCTTGGGCGCGAACGGCCTTTTCACCTTCCCGCATGTTATTACCCTGCCATCGTGCATGGAATTTCCTGCTTTTCCTTGAACGCATTCGAACATGCAAGGGATATGCGCCTGCCTTTTGCGGGCTGGACGCATCCCGCCGGGCAAACGGCGGCGGAAGCTTTGCAAAAGCCGTCGGGATTTATATTCGGCATGACGCTGCTGGATTCGTTCATACCGGACGGGGCGCCTAGTTATCGTTACATCATCCGCGGCGAAAAGGATAATGTCTGCATAGTGACAAGCGATCATGTTTTAAGCGAAGCGGAACATGCGCAAATCTTACAAAATGCCGGACAGATTCCAGGCGCCCGTACAAGCTATTATTATATTCCCAGTCTTTACGAAACAATGGATGAAATCGCCGTGATACAAAGAGCGCGCCTACAGGCCGAAGCGAATCTGCGCGCCGCGCTGGCAACGCCGGAATTGGCGGCGGAAATGCAGAATATCGTTATTCCTGTGGCGAAAGAAGCGCCGCCGCCGTCTGTGCAGGAGCAAATTTTGCCAGAGCATATTTTAACTGCCCGCGCGCTGACCCGTTAGGGCTTTGCAAAGGCCAGGCGCAAATCGTCCATGCGCGCATGCAGCGCCTTTTCGTCATACGCCTTTTTATCTTCAACACACCAAACCGGCTTGGGCCAGGCGATGTCGTTTTCAAATCTTGCGATCACATGGATGTGCAGCTGCGGGACCATGTTTCCTAGCGCAGCGGTGTTAATTTTTTTAGGTTGAAAAAGCTTTTGCAGGATAAGGCCGGCGCGGTTCACCTCATCCCACACGCCATGGCGCATTTTGTCGTCCATGTCCTGAAGTTCGACCAGATTCACGCCCCTTGGAACGACGATGAGCCAAGGCCAATGGGCGTTATTCATCAACAAAACGGTGGAAAACGACAGGTCGCACACCCAAAAACAATCCGCCAAAAGCCTTGGATGCACAAAGGAAAGGTCGGTTTTCACACTAGTATGACTTGCACCAAGCATTTGAAATTCCTAATAACTATTGCCGTTTTGTTGTAGCGCACAATGACAATTTGCACAACCCTGTTGCAACAATAACATGGTGTCCTGGTTTATAGTTGACAAGGAAATGCCCTTGCCTATACCTATGAAGAATAAAGAATCTAGATGTATTGATTGAGTGAACAGGCAATCAAAAGGCTTACCGATCAAGCTTAATTTTTAGGACTAGACATACTTCGCATGAAGCAACGCTTATTTTTATACCGTCTTGCCATAGGCGCCTGCGCCATATTTTTGGCCTTTTTATTTTTTAACATGAACGGTTCCGTATCTGTCGCCAGCGCGGCGATCGGCAACCCTGCCCCCCAATTCTCCGGTACGACCAGCCAAGGCAAGACCGTGGCCCTGTCCGACTTCAAGGGTAAATATGTGATCCTGGAGTGGAGCAACCATGAATGCCCCTTTGTGGTTAAGCATTACGGTTCCGGAAACATGCAAAAATTGCAGAAAACCTACACCGATAAAGGCGCAGCATGGTTGACCGTGCTTTCTTCGGCGGCAGGGCAGCAAGGCCATGTTGACGCGGCAGGCGCGAACAAGATCGCCGCCGACAAGGGATCCGCCGCCAGCCACATTATATTGGACGAAAAGGGCGTGATCGGAAAGGCGTATGACGCCAAGACCACGCCGCATATGTTTATCGTC
>JACCDG011051050.1_pt1 | contig 12096 bp, 16 predicted proteins | sample 7442471 | NCBI WGS metagenome assembly JACCDG01 (sample SAMN15323444, study PRJNA562643) | freshwater metagenome | isolation source: river surface water | place: USA:Blue River Watershed | collected 2017-08-17
CAGATTCTGAAATCCTAAAACGATATATATATTATATATTATTTAAATTTAAATTTTTGAATATAGGAGAGTTTCCAGAATTCCTTCTGTATCCCAGCAACCAACATTCTGACGTAGGCCGGCGGCTTGAGCTGAGTTTAGCTCGGTCAGAATGCTTACACGTATTTTAAAACATCTAAACAAAGTAGTTGACACTTAAACCAGATTTGGTTACACAGTAGGCTGCTGGCGTCTGATGTTCAGGCCAGCGAACTTCTTCACAAGGGGATAACACATGGTTTTTTGGGGTTGCTTACTAGCTATATGGCTCTTCTATCTTTTCAAAAATATTCAAAAGGATGCAGAAGAAAGACGAAAGTGGGAGGAGTCGCCAGAGGCAAAAGCTCGTATGGCGTACTTAGAGGATGAGGATGTAGATGAATGGGAAGGCGTGGACTATGACCTTAAAAAGCTTGAGCAAGAGCAGGAGAACGACGTAGACGACTGGGAGGGTGAAGATTTCGACCTCAAGGACTCAGAGGATGACTGGGTAGACGAAGACGATGAAGATGAACATAAGGATAAGTCATGACTATTTACGGATATGCTAGAGTTTCCACACAAGACCAGAACCCTGCATTGCAGACGCAAGCTCTTGAAGCCGAAGGGGCTCAGTTGATTTTCTACGACAAAGCATCTGGCAGGGATGCGTCAAGGCCAGAGCTTCAGAAACTGATTAGAGTCCTTAAAGAAGGCGATGTCGTCTTAATCTGGAAGCTTGACAGGCTGGCACGTTCTATAAGCGATATGTACAGGATTCTCGCAGCTATTGAAGAGAATGGGGCAGGATTGCGTAGCCTTACAGAAAAGATGATAGACACAACCAACAGAAAAGACCCAATGGCAAAGCTACTGTTTGGGATCCTTGCGGTCTTTGGAGAATTTGAGCGAGCCATAATTAGTGAGCGCGTTCGCAGTGGCGTTGCTATTGCAAAAGCTGCAGGAAAGCTCAAGGGGGGCGGTAGGCCAAAAGCTCTAGGCTGTGTCGATACTGTAAACTTCATGAAGGACGTGAAGATTGGCTTAATCACAATAGCGGATATTTGCAGAAAATATCGAATATCTCGGACAACCTACTACAAGATAATTGCTAGAGAGGCAGACGCCGAAAAAGATCTATTGAATGACGCAATATGCCAGATTAACACTGAGAAACTCGAAAGTCTTGGGTACTGAGGGAGAGAATATGCTCAATATATGCACAATAGTTATTGCATGGAAAATATTGGAGTGGGGGTTTTTGGGTTTCTTACTCTTTATATTATTTATTCTTTATATTATTTATTCTCCTTAGAAAAGAACAAAGAAGGAAAGAGCATGTACGTAATTAGGAATATTTTATTAGGAATAGTCTTTGTAGTTGTCTTTCTAGCGATGGCAACAGCGAAGGCAATATTCAAGATATGGGAAATGTTTGAATTACTTTTTGCTCCCGGAGTTAGAACCGAAGCTCGTGAGTATGTTAAACGAAATCTTGGATACTAAAGGAGTTACTATGCAGGAGATTTTATAGGATGACGCTTAATAAAAGATTTAGAGAAATTGACGTAGGATTGGAGAATATAGAGGGAACTCTAATTGGCAAAGGCTTTGAGCAAGAGACTGCCGCTCGTATTCGAAAACTCCGCTGTCTTCTGACGTGCCTAGAGGTTGAATGCACAGGCTCTTCTTCCGCATATGAAGACCTTTGGAGAATTCCAGATAGTTTGAGAGGAGAGGATAGTTTAGATGAAAGCAAATGAAGCATTAAGACAAGGAAAACTAGGATTCTATAGGACAAAAGATGGCCGCATAGCTGAAGTTTTATTTATCTATCCAGAAAAATATGGAGTAGCGCGGCCTGTCCATGGCGTGCTTTCCAAGGGCGCTGCGAATTGGTGCTGGGACGATCTAGTAGACTATCTAGGGGGAGACTCAGAAGAAAGTTTGGAAACTTTAAGTGGCCGTCTTCTTGAACTTGAGAAGGAGATTAAAGAATTTTTCTCAGAGAACCGGCAAAATATGGTCGCAGCGATACCAAAAATTACGCCAAACCGCACGGAAGCGCACGTAAATGTGGGGTACTGATTATGAAAATAGAAACCTCTAGGATAGAAAAACTAATAAAAGACATTCATTTTCGAATGAATGATTGCGGAAGTTGCGACGTCTGCCATAGTGTTTTTGGTGCCAGAGAGCCGGTAGAGTATGACCCAGAGGAGCTGTATTCAATTTTTTCAGAGTTATTAGTGGCAAGAAAGACAACAAAGGACAAAGAATGAAAGTAGAAACAGAAATAGCATTTATTGATTATTTAAAAGGGAAGATTCAAATACATGCCAGTAACAGCCAGTTTCTCGAAGAAGCCTAGCCCAAGTTAGAACTGAAGCCCGTGAGTATGTTAAACGGAATCTTGGATATTAAAGAAACTGGAGGTAAAATGATTTATTGGCTATTGGTGTTAGTAATCATCATAGTTTTTTTGCTGAGCGTCGTCTGTAGCCTGCATAGTTGCAACAAATGGCTTGAGTGCAAATTATCTAAATTTCCCGAATACCCAAAACAGATCTCAGACCTCGAAGGGAAAATTTCAAGCTACAGAACCAGATTAGACTGTACAGAACGTGAGCTAAAAGAGATTAAGGAATTAAGAAAGCAAGAAGTTAACGAGGCTAGGGCGGAAGCTCGTGAGTATGTTAAACGAAATCTTGGATATTAAAGGAAGACAATCGAATGAGAATAGATAAGCCTGGAATTTATTTAACAGAAGGCAATGAAACAATAGATATTTATGAAATACAGATTCGCCGCACTACAGTACAGGCACTTGGTTGTTACGTCGACGAAGAAGATTTGGAAAATGACCACGAAGGTAATTTGTTTACTATTGTTTATGAAGAAGATGGAACCATACGCAAAGAGGCACAGGAGTATCTAACTCAAGTTTTTCTTAGACAAAAGAAAGACCTCAAAATTATAAATTATTTAGGAGTCTGGGGGTGATTACAGAAGAAATATTGCAAGCATATAAAGATGGTGAGACTATTAGAAGTTTTTTTAAGTCTGATGAGATGAAGCTTGAGATGCAGTCCCAAGGGGTTTCGGGCGCCAGATATAGCCAAACAAGGTGCAAAGGGCTGGATTTAGATTTTGTAAACCGCCAAGAACTGCTTGACGGCGATTGGGAGATTGTAAAAGAAATGGTGCCGTACTATCCGGTGCTTTACTTGAAAACCACGCTTCGTAAAGATTTGAGTATAGCCTCCCGAAACTTAGGTGTGTCAGATACTAAATACAGAAGCTTGGAGCAATTTCAAAAAGATATGAGCGCACGTTTATGCCAAAGTGGAAGTCTTACTGGAGACAACTATTTACATCACGGTATTTCCCTAATAAAAGAAGTACCTGAGTTTATCGAATACAGGGAGGAATAAACATGAGGAGCACTGCAGAGGAAAAGCCTAGAGAAAGACAATCTCTTGACTCTGCGACTAGGGCGATACCTAGGCCAATGGAAGGCTGGAAAAGAATGATTGCAGGCCTCCGTGGTGAGTCTGAGATTTACGACTTGCATTTGCCTTCTCTAAGGAATGGCATATTTAAAACTAAGAAATGGATAAGATGGCATGAAAACAAAAAGGAGGACTATGAGATACTATACGATATTGCGAAGAGTAAAAACAAAAGAAAGAAAATTCGCAAGCCAGCTGTTTGCTTGGATTGAAGATGCGATAGCAACGGCGATGTTTGAGGCAAGGCAGAATAACAATGCGGCGCCTACATTCTTCTATCTAGGCTGTCCGACTGAATCTGAATTTGATTCTCTAGTAGACTACTGCAGTGAATACCCAGACTTTAGGCTTGAGTCGCTTAGTGAGCCTTCTTTTCCGCTAGAGTCGTTAGGGCGAAAGCCAATAAAAAGGTGCTATCTAAGGTTTATCGGCTCACGCGATTAGATATTTTTCTGACTTCGTAGCCAATCCCTTGTAACTGTATAGCTTCTCCGGCTTGGTAGTGCTCTAGCTTGAGTTTAAGCCACGTAGATATTTGGCACTCTAGTGGGATAAAAATCCTTACAGGTTGGGCGGCATACGTCCTAACATCTATCGTAGAAGATTCAGTGACACCGCCCCACTCAAAAACGCCCCAGCCTAGCTCACCCCAGCCTCCTTCCCATGCTTCAGATTGCCAAGTAGCTAAATCTGTTTCGTTAGCGTCCGAGATAAACCCTAGCTGAAGCTCGCTACAGGTCTGATTACGGAAGCTAAGAACCATCTCCTGCCATTGATACAGAACATTCTCGCTAGAAGAATACGGAGCTGTAGCAATCATTGTACGGATGCCTTTATAATGGACAGGTGTATCGTCAGTATCGAAGTTTATTTCTCCAGTGAAATATACTGTGTTGCCCGCAACTGAGGATACCCTATTGATAGCGCCGTCCCAGACAAAGATATCTCCTGCGCTGATGGAAAGATTAGAAACAATATCAATAGATTTCTTGTTTGTAGCTAAATTAGACAGTTCTAAAATAGAGGTGCTTTCGTCGCAGAAGTCTAACTTGTCATTCTTCCTTCGCATTCTGATAATTTTGTTGTCGATTCCTATGCCGTAATGGGTTCTATCCTGAGTAAGAACAACACCGCCTTTAAAAAGAATATCCCAAGTTGTCCATTGCTCTGTCAGATAATTGTAGCAGTAGGTTATAGGATCTCCAGAGCTAGGGCTTACCGTAGTCAGAAGATAGAGTCGCAAGTCATCTATCGAAGTAGAAAAAGTATTCTCGCTAAAGGAAGACAAAGAAAATATGCTGGTAAGCAAAGGCTCAATGTCCCGAGACACTACCGAAGCCTCTGTCTCGCTAATTCTTACGACACCGTCCAAGGTTAAAGCATAGACTGCGCCGTTAAGGACTTGAACAGTCTCAATAGCATTGCAAGTGATAGAGGTGTCTAACGGTACAATGATAAAGTCGTTAAAAGTCGTGCCTCTGAGAGAGAATATGCCGTCCTCTTTCAAGATAATGAGGGAATTCTTCAATGGGATTATTCTTTGAATCGCCGCAGACTTAGACCCCACAAGCCTATATCTTAGAAGGGGAAACGCTTCAAACTCCCCTTGTTTGCTTACGAATATAGCATTTGTCAGGTTTTTGCTCTTCATTACTACTGAGAAATCACTAGAAGTCGAGTATGTTTGCGCGCTAGGCAAAGTTGGGTCGAAATTAGATATCTCAAAATTTATCAGCCCCCGCGAGTATTCCTGGAATGCTGCATAGTCGTTAGACTCTCGCCCGTACATAAACATCTGCCCAGGCAGAGATTGGCTAGAGCTAGTGTAGCTCGCGTAAATGTTTGACTTTGAGTCTCTATTGATAACCTTCACTATTGACCTAGCGGTAGTGTCAATATTTTTAGCTACGGAAGAAGATAACAATTCTAGGCCAAAAACCCCTCCTTCGGTTGTGTTATAGGTTACGCCTCCGTCAGTAGTTGCAGTGTATCTCCGTACTTGACGCATGACAGCTACGCTATTCGTTTCGTTATTGCTCCCGTCGAAAATGTAAAAATTAGTACACTCGATGTAGTCCGTGGCTATGGCTGTAACAACAACTGTGAAATTATTTCTAATGTTGGTGAAATTGGTGAAATTCACATATTGCCCAACTGTCAGCCCATCTGGTGGCGTCATAGCATACCTAACTGTGAATCCTGAGATCCAAGTAGCAGAAGTCGTAGGAGTGGGGTTGTTTTGTTGGATAACGTCTAAGTAGTCGCCTCCTTCCCACCCCGCCGCAGATGAGTTTATTAAGTCAAGTTCTAAGGTATAGTCAGTCTTCACATTCGACATGAATACATGTTCTTTGAAAAAGGCTATGTCCGTTGCAGTTGGCGGGGGAAAGTTTGCAGAATTTATCCCTTCTCCGGTGTTTGGGTTTGTGTATAAATAGCCATTTTTGAAAAGGTCGTCTACTGTGTCTGTATATTGTACATATCCTGCGCTAATGTCAGCTGCAGTCAGGTTTAGTTGGTATACTTGCTGAAGAGTGCTTTCATCTGCTTCAACATCATTTGAAAGGCTAGGACTTGTACGGTAGATTCTGTAAAAATAGGTAGAATTCAGCCCCTGAGGGATTGTAAAATCGAGCTTCGGCTTTATGCGAATTCCAAAATTTAAAGAAGTAACCCCTGACGGGGGAGTAGCTAAAACCGCAGCAGTCGAAAACTTAAATTGAGTGAGACTGGGGGCGGAGGACACTACGTATTCTCCATCAGGCACTTGAACTGTGCCGTTTGAGTTTCGTATGGTCACAAATTCATTAGCTACTAGGTTATGTGCACTGCTTGTGTTTACTGTTACGACGTAGCTTGCGAGGCTTACGCTAGAAGACGCAAAAAGATCGTTAGTAGCGACCGCAAACTCTGAAGGTGCGCCTAAGACTTCAAGGTCATTCGCATCTGTACGGCCAAACACTACCCGATACCCTATTTGTGAGTCTGGGGCGTGGATTCCAGCCATCGGCGATTGTACGGAGCCACTGCCTAAGGCTAGATAGGTAAGGTCTGGAGCTTTTGGAACCCCTGCCTTTAGGAGGAAACTAGAAGTATCCTCCAGTTTTAAAGTATAAGAATCTGTAGGGATATAGAGGTTGCCGCCTGCCTGCACGCTTCTGCCTTTTGAGATATTGAATGACAGGCCGAGCAAACTTGTATCTGAAGAGACATAGCCATCTTGATCTACCGTAAGCAGGTGCAAAGAGTCTGTGCTTATCTGAACTAGTGAATTTTTATAGTCAGCAAGTGCCAAGGGTGTAAGCTCGGGTGCGCTGTAGCTCGCAAAATATCCATTTCGCTTGGTGTAGATGTAGTCTCTGGAAAGCGTCAGATTGTGGGCAACTTCGAGGCCGCCTATGCGCGCAGAAGAGAATGAATTTGACTGTACATTTAGCCCTGTAAGTTTGGTAGTATACATGATAGCCCTCTATGCTTTAATACCGATGCTGTATCTCCGGCCTCTTCGTAAAAGGCTTCTTTCTACGTTTACGGTTTTTGGCTCCCCAGTAATTCTAGGAGTAAGTGCGGTCTCCATGAAGCTACGGGCTTCTTTCATTCTGCTTTCTTTCAACTGAAAAGCTGGTAAGTCTTTCTGCGCCTCAAGGACTGTGCAAGAAATTGCAGCTTGAACGTAATTTCTACATTCCGCAGGAAGCATAAGAATATCTGACTGATTGGCTAGGCATATTCTGTCGCCTGCCGTCAGTCCTGTAGGCAATGCCGATGCTGTGAAAGTAAGAGTAGAAGAAGTTATGGCGGAAGCCACTAAGTCATATTTAGCAAGCCTTGGATTTGCCTGAGGATTACCTATCACGACGTCATATAACGAAGACGTAGTCCAAGCTGCAGGCACGGACAGGCAAGTTACAATCCCAGTATTGTAGTCAACAGAGGATACGATAGCGACGTCGTCCGTTACCACAAGCTTTGAATGCCGCATAGGGTAGCTTATCGCTAGCCAAGAAGCTGCGTTAGGCACAGGAACTAGCATAATTTGCTGGTCATTGAAGTAGAAAGATACTGGCTCTCCAGTCAAAACATTATTAAATCCTTGGGAAAAGTTTAATTGCACCAGATTGCATTTTATTGAAGGATTGGTGAGGGTATCTTGCGTAATAATGTCTTTTATCTGAGACGCGGCACGGTACGGTAAAGAATATGCTTGAGTGCCGGCAACTATAGGATAGTAATCTGTATATAAAAGTCTATCTGCTTGGAGACTCAGAATAGTTGGAACCACTACCCCAGAAATTTCCTGATCCGCAATGGCAAGTAAATCAGCATCTTTGAACCTAAACGTACTGGAAGCAAGAGTATTGTTGCGTTTTACATCCGCAATTAATTCCGTTGTAGTGTAGGTCATTTCTTTTTCTTGCCTTTCATCTCTATGCCAGCGCTCATACTCATATCTAGCGGTTTCCTAATCGGCATCACGGTGAAGGCAATTCTATGCTTAGGCTTAGGAGCTATATCTGGGCTTAGCATTCCTTTAGGATTCGGTTGTTCATTCTTTTCCTCTGAAGAAGCTTTATCAAGAGCAGAGGATACATTTACACTTTTTTCGCCATGCCCGGCAGCAATAAGTTTATGCATAGAGTCTATTAGGTTTTGCAGCACTTTGTGTTTGACTGACATAAGTTCTCCTATGGATTAAGTCCGGGGTATTTGGGGGCTATGAAATCATAGCAAATCTGACGCAAAGGTGGGTGTAAAGAAGAAAGATCAAAGGTGTGCTTCTCCTCGATGAAAGAATAGGCTATGCCCCCTCTTTCGTACTCGTCCTCATTCTTCCATTCGATAATCTCAAAAGTTAAGCTCAGAGGCATAGACCAATCCACATTGTCGGTAACAATAACCCCTCTGGCTGTTTCTAAGTAAATACTGCCTAATGTTGAGAGGTCTAAAAGTTGGCAAAGTTTCCAGTAGCTCATATAATAGGTATCTCCAAAAAGAAGGAATAGACGCTAGTACTTGCAGCAATAGTAGAGCCGTTGGCAGGTGTCAAAGGAGTTGTCCCTGTAGGCAGCCCGCCAAAGTAGACAGTGAAAGCGGAAGTTGCAGGAGCCGCCACTACAAAGACATCAGAGTTTGCAAGCCCAGAGCAGCTCGCAGTTCCTAGAACAGATCCGGGATTCGCTGTCGTATTGTTAATGAGCTTAGCTGAGTCTATGGTAAAAGTTACGTTTGACGGGATCTGAACTGAAGCCAGAGAGGCAACAACTGTTCCAGTGGTGAAAGAGCCACGCATGAACATGCTATTCCCTAAGACTTTCCACCAACAATTTATATTTGTGGTTACTCCAAACCCTCCAATAACAGACGGAGTGAAGCTTGTCCAATCCACTTGTCTTGTGATTGTCCCTTGCGAGAGATAGGTAGCCGGCGCCAGTTCTGCTAACCCGACGGCGGAGTACTTAGCAACTCTCCATCTTGCATTAGTAGAGATCGACCCCCAGTTGGTGCCTGCGCTAGCGTAGGTCAAGCCACTTTTATTGGCATAAGTGCCAAACGTTATGTCCATGTCAGTAGTGCTCTGAGTAGCCCCAAACCCAATTCCGTATAACGTCGTACTCTGGATGTCTAAGGGGGTTACCGATAGACTTGCATCGTAGCTGCTTAGGGGGCGAAAAGCTAAGGTAGTAGCCGTGTCTCGAAGCTCAATAGCAAATCTATCAGTAGGCTGCACAGGGTATTGCCATCTAATGCGCTTAGTCCGAGTTGCTGTTAAAGTGCCAGGCAAAGAGGATCCTTGCGCCCCGTAAACAAAACTTGTTGTATCGTTTGCGTCAGAAGTGCTTGAATTAGAGGCATACTCTATGCTAGCAGAGCCTGCTAACGTCGTAGTTGCATTCCACTGCGCGATGGGGATGCTGCATCTTAGCGCAAATCCTGCGTTGTTACCCGTAATGACAGAGGCATTTGCCGCATCTAGGTTGGGGGAGTTAACGAATTTATCAGTGAAATAAATATTAGTAGTACTTGTGCCTGTGCAGACAATTACGTGACCTCCAGAATTAGCGTTGCCTGACTGGTACGTTCCTACAATATATCCTTCCTGAGTAGTGGTTGTGTTTTTGACTTTTGTACTGTCAATAGTAATCGTTGAGCCGCTAAGCACAGAGACACTCGCTACCGCTACAGCCAAAGTTCCTGCATTAAAGGAGCCCATGATTTCCATAGTATCGCCTACGCGTCTTTGTCGAAAATCAATATTTGTAACAGTCCCGAAGTTAGTAAAGCTTGGGGTAGGAGACATAGTAACCCATGGCCCTATTGTATCAGCACTTAATTGGAGCTGTGGCCCCACAATAATATTGCTGATGTACAGAGTAGACGCAGAAGCAGTCCCTGACTGAAACCTGACAGAATAGTAATCCGACGCGGTAGAGCTATGAGAGAAAGCACATTTTACTGAAGAGTACCCCGCAGGCAAGCTAGTGACAGAAGGCGTTATTGTTTCTTGATAGGTGCCGGAGCTATTATAGCGAATTATCTGTAATTTCCAGTCCCCCGCAGTTGCAGAAGTACACTGCATGTCAAAAGAAATAAAGAGCATTGGATTGCGTACATCAATGGGGGCTAATTGGAACATAGGAGATTCAACGAAACTTGATGTGCTCGAGCCATTGGAATACTGAAGTGAGTAAGCGCCTCTTAGGACACTTCCGGTGTTCTGCGAAAGATTGCCGCTGGTGGCAGTGAAAACCCCCCAGAGTGTTTGATTGCTTGTGCGGTTACCTGTTGCTGTTAGATTGGACGCACCCCCTACTGGTGATAAGCTAAAGGTATTCCAAGCTTCTAGGTAATTCACAATCGGGCTAGAAGTTAAGCGCGTGTCGCTGCCGACGTCCGACACTATGTGAAGTGCTTTATCTGAAGAATTCACATAAAGTGCCGATTTTCCTGAAGAAGGCGTTGTCGGCACAGTGGAATTTGTAAATGTGAGGCGATCGCTTACGCTTGTGTTAGTAAGAGTTGTACCAGTCGCCGTTCCATTTGTAATAGTAGGCGCAGTATAGGTCTTATTGCTGAATGTCTGCGCTCCGCTAAGGTTTGCTAATGTGTCTGTGCCGCTGGGAACCGTAATAGTGTCGCTGCCGTTGGACGTGAAAGAAGAAAGACGTGCTCCGTTCAGAACATCAGAGCTATCAAATGTTTTATTCTGGAGTAGCTGAGACGCAGCATTCAAAGTCACTGTGCCAGAGACTGTAGGAAAGGTCACAGTTGCTATTCCGTCAGGAGTCAAAGAAGCGATGCGAATACCTGTTGCAGTATTTGTACTGTCCAAAATCTTATTTTGGATTGTTTGCGATACGGTAGTAAGTAGGAATGTCCCCTCTGAACTAGGGAAGGTGTAGGTTCTGAGAGTCCCTGTAGGAATTCCCGACACATCAAATTTTGCTTTCTTAGTAAGATTGCTAGAATTTTGCAGGATAAATTCTGAGTCCTTAGCAGTAAAGCCAGAAGAATAGTAGATATGCAGAATCTTCCAATCGCCGCCGCTGAAGACTAACCCGACCGCACCTTTACCTGCAGTTATTGCGTAAGAAGATGCTCCATTGATAGTATTTGCGCCTGAGGGATTGATAGTTATTGCATACGTAGCGGCAAGGCCAGACTCATCCGCAATCACAAAATATGCTCCGTTTGTGCCTGCTGGGAGGTTTACTACGGAAGGTGCCCCGATATTAACTCCGACGTAGCAATCTGTCGTAGCTGCAACTGTCACCGGCGAGGCAATGGCAACTCTCCTACCTATTTTTTGCGCACCCGTGGTCTGGGCATTATCCGCGATTGCCGCTAAAAAGTTTGTGAGAGAAGACCAACCTTTTTCGCCTGCTTGGGGGATAGAAAACGTTGTATTATTCCAGATTTTGCTAAGTGCCATCTATTCTATGTCTCCTAAGTATTGTGAACGCCTTTAATTTTCTCGACAGTACGTAGGCTTCCTAGCCCAAGCATTCCAAAAAGAACTGTCATAACGTCTGTGCTGTCCAATATCGGGAGAGCAGGAAATACGTGCTGGGTGTGGTAAGTCGCAGCCAAAGTAATTGCAGGCTGTATTAGGTAGTTGTAAAGAAAGATAATCCCGCAAACCCAGCCTATGAAAGGCCGCCATCCTGACACAAATATATGGCTGTTAGAGGCCTCGGCTTTATTGACTTCTAGCTGAGCAAGCTCGCCGCTTTCTTGCATTTTTAATAATTCTATGCGTGCTTTTTGTGCATCATCAGCATTTGGGAAAATCTTATCGATTAAGGAACCAAAAACTCCGAGTATAGCTGGAACCATTTTAAAGCCCTCCTCTTTCTAAGAGTGGTACCAAGCCGCGCTTATTGCTGAAGCTTGTTCCATTTGATAGCTTCAGTCGGAGGTGGAAAATGGAAGATAGATTTGATGGATTTCTAAAACTCCTTCTGAAGCTCGAAGGACATGACAGCAATCACCCATGTGATAAAGGCGGTCATACAAGATACGGGATAACTGAAAGAACTTTCCTAGACTGGTGTAAAAAGTGCGAGTA
>JACCDG011818159.1_pt1 | contig 12089 bp, 22 predicted proteins | sample 7442471 | NCBI WGS metagenome assembly JACCDG01 (sample SAMN15323444, study PRJNA562643) | freshwater metagenome | isolation source: river surface water | place: USA:Blue River Watershed | collected 2017-08-17
GCACTGAATCATTCTATGGAACGAGAGTATTGCATGCCTACTACTACACAGGTGCCACACAGTCCCTGCTTATGACCGTTTGGGAGGGATCATTGTTCGAGGTATGCTCGACTCCCTCTGGTGAATATCTGGTTTTTGAGCAGCATTCTTCCTCGACCAATCCTCCATCCAGTTCTTCCGTTCTTCTTCTAGGAGGATCATCAATAGCCCTAGATGCAGACCGTCATTTGATGGTCAAGGATCTTGGCACCCCTGAGGAGGAGAGCGAGGCCATGTTGGGCAACATGAGGGTCAGGGTGGGCAGGTTTGGTGACACTTGGGCCATCGGAATGGTTAAGCCTTGATGGAAAAAGAAGACTACCTTCAAGAATTCAGTCCAGGTTGCATTTGGGCTATTTTTGCCTTATCCATTCTTGTCACTTTGGCTCTTTGTGGACTACTTGTGCACATCTACTTGATCAGGTAGGGATGTCTCCCACTGCTTGAGGATATTTGCACTTATTTTCAGTTCTGTGCAGATCTTACGATATCGGGCGCTATAATGGCGCCGAGCAAAAGCCATGAGCACAGAGATTATCGCCACAACTGGTAGCAGGACTACGGTACGCAAGCCCGTCAGCAAGCCCAGGATTCCCAAGATCCTTGATGATTTGTCTACCGTGACGGAAAGCGACTACAAAAAGTCGCTTGCCGCAGTAAAGCGTCAGATGTACTTGATGCGAGTATCTTCCATAGGCTGCTTGGACGCCCACGATATTGCAATCGAAGCGGTTATGAACGCAAAGAAGTGGGGAGGCATGTCTTTTGTGCCAAGGCGCGCAAAGCTTCTGGTCATAGAGAAGATGCGCAACCACACTGGGCTGCGCAGATCCAAAAGCAAAGGACCTCAGGAAGTCAAAATGGACAGGCTTGACTTTTTCGCTAAGCCCCATAGCGACGAGAAGAGGGACTTGGAGGAACTGCTCCATGTTCTCAGCATCCCTGAAAAACTTCGCAACATGGTCAGGATGAAGGTGTTGCAAGGAATGCGTAACAAGGAAATCAGCGCCATCATGGGCGTTAAGGAGTCTGAGATATCCAGATTCTTCGGAGAATGGGCGCATCCAGTTAAGGAAATGCTTGAGAATCGCGCTGCCAAGCAGGGCATTAGGATCAATGCCAAGATCAGGAATCGGTCTAAAAACTACGACCGCTCCAAGAAGCAGAAGGATAATAGTGAAGTCATTGCATAAGAAATGCTAAATCAAATTAGCATAAGAGGAGGCAAGCCATGGGTCAAGAAGAAGACATGGAAGACGAAGCATCTATGATGATGGATTCATCTGGTTTTGTATCCATCAATGATGCAGACATGCAGGATTTTTCGCCTTTTAGGCATTCCAAAAGATGTTGTGCAAGTGACTCGATGTCCTATGAAATAGACAAGTTGAGATCTGAGAACTCATATCTCGTCCGTCAGCTGGACATTCATGAAAGCAGGATCGAAGAACTGGAATCCGCATGCTCGGCTATCATGTCTAGCATCTTGTCCAATGACTCATCCTGGAATCTTACCAAAGGCATTAGTAAAAAAGATATGGAAGTAATAATCTCTGCCTGCGGCAAGAAGATATCCAATGGCTGATAGGAGGGAAAAATAATATGGGAATAAAATCAGAGCACTGGACTGACGTGGACGACAATCCTGCTGGCGGTTCAACTTGGGGAACTGGATTCGCCATTTCATGGCAGAACGGTCCAATTGGCAGTTCCGACAAGGGAGCCAACGGAGCCATCGTGGAAGATGTGATCAGGGCGGCAATAGACAGGATCAAGTTCTACCAACAAACAAAGTACGCCTGTCCTCAGAACGAGCAGGCGGTTTCAATGCTGTCGGCGGCGCTTCATTTCCTTGAAGACAGAGACGAGGACAGGAAGCGTCGTGGCGTAGAAGGAAAAAACGAAATATGAGATTTACTCGCGGATTGATCGTCAAGTTGTCTTCTATTCGTGAGATGCGCAAGCACTGGGGCGGCAGGTGCTGCCTGAAGAATTCGTATTGTCCATACTGCATGGCATGGAGGATCTACGACAAGACAGGGAAAATCCCGTCTGTAGACGAAGTGGCCTGCATGATGAACGGAAGAATAAAATATAAGGCAGGAGCAGACTGATATTGTCGAAAAAGGGGAATGGAAAAAAGGGCATTCATCACGGGGATCACAGGACAAGACGGAAGTTATCTTTCCGAGTTGTTACTTGAAAAAGGCTATGTCGTTCATGGGATGGTCAGAAGATCATCCAGTTTCAACACGGCTAGAATAGACCACATAATGGAATCCAGCAAAAAACCTGACCCCAGGTTTTTTCTCCATTATGGAGACATGACCGACGCATCGTGCCTTCACAAGTTAATAAATCAGATAAGACCTGATGAAGTATACAATCTTGCAGCCCAGAGCCATGTAAAGGTATCATTCGACCAGCCAGTGTACACCACCGATGTGGATGCATCTGGCGTGGTGAAGTTGCTGGATGCCGTCAGGGATGTTCAACAGTCTTCTGGCAAGCAGATAAGGTTCTACCAGGCATCATCCAGCGAGATGTTCGGCAAAGTCCAGGAAGTGCCGCAGAAGGAGACGACTCCCTTCTATCCGCGCTCTCCGTATGCTTGCGCCAAGGTGTTCTCGCACTGGCTGACCGTGAACTACAGGGAGAGCTACGGCTTGCATGCCTCTTGCGGGATACTATACAATCACGAGAGTCCTCGCCGCGGAGAGACATTTGTGACAAGGAAGATCACGCGTGCCGTAGGCAAGATCAGGATGGGATTGCAGGACAAGTTGTATCTAGGCAATCTTGATGCTCTTCGTGACTGGGGATATGCAAAGGATTTCGTAAAAGCGATGTGGCTCATGCTCCAGCAACCACTGCCGGACGACTATGTCGTAGCCACTGGAGCAATGATATCCGTTAGGGAGTTCTGCGACATGGCTTTTGGATATGCAGGGATGGACTACAGGGATTTCGTGGAAGTGGATCCGCGCTACTTCAGACCTGCGGAAGTTGACCAGTTGCTAGGCGATCCGTCCAAGGCTATCAGTAAACTTGGATGGAAGCCTGAGGTATCGGTTGGCGATCTTGCCAAGATGATGGTAGATCACGATATGGAAATGGCTAGAAAAGAAAAAATGTCCATGAATATTTAAACATAATGACTGCATTGATGCAGTTTAGTTACTACAATTGAATTCATGAACACAAACACACCCTTCGGATACTCTTATCTTCTTGACATGTATGAATGCAGGTCAGGCGCAGCAGATGACATGGAACTGACATACAGGTTCCTTGAACGCATAGTCGATGAGATAGGAATGACAAGGATGGCTCCGCCAATCGTAATTCATGGTCCCACCGACAGAGGCAGGGAGATTTATCCAGACAAGGCGGGAGTCAGCGGCTGGGTTCCACTGATAGAGTCTGGAATACAGATACATTCCATAGAGCCTACCCGGTTCATAACGCTGGACATGTATTCCTGCAATAAGTTCGATCCCAATGTGGTGCGGGAGTTTGCGCGTCAGCACTTTGGATTCAAGGAGTGCGAGGAGCAGTTTTTTCCCAGGGGCAATAAATACAGCTCTGCCAGATAAAAGAATGTCAATTGGCTTTTTATGGGTAATACATATCAAGGAGAAGAAGCATGAATCCAGAAGAAATTACACCAGACAATGCCTTGACAGTTCTGATACAGACGCTAAGCGAGACCCCTCTGTGGGAAAAGGATCCCAATGTGAGGATATGCTGCAAAATGATTGGCGGCAAACTGATAGATTTGCAGTACAGGATAGACACTGCGGTAGCGGTGCTCAGGCCAGAAAACCCATTCTGAGAAAACCATGGCTAAGAAAATAATCAAGCAAAAGCACATCGCGAAAAAACCAGTGGAGAATTCTACTGGAGACCGCAAGCAAGTCCTCACTAGGATCATCCAGCAGACCAACGAGCACAGGGAGTACGTCTGGAAGGTCGAGTTTCAGATACCCGAGGTAAATTCGGGCTGGATCTGGCTGGGAACGATGCCCACCAGGGAAAAGGCAAAGCGCATCGCCCAGATGTGCAAAGACGGAAATCTTTGACTTTTTGCGCTTGCTTTTGGTTGCAAAACTCTAGGATCCTGCTACAATATGTTGCAGGATCTTTTTTCTGCAAGGAGCACAAGCATGGAAGTTGAAAATGGAAAGTGTCTCGTACTCACTCGCATGCCCGGCGAACGCATCATCATCGGTGATCCGATGAAGCCGATTGGCATCATCCAGATCGTGGGACTTAGCGGCAAGGGCAGGGCGAGGCTTGCATGTACTTTTGTTGAGAACATCGCAGTCAACCGCGAGGAAGTGGTAAGCAACATCGTCAAATATGCAGATGTCATCTCTGAAAAGAACTCCAGCAGCCCTCTAGGCGTGACGGATCGACCGTGAACGAGATAAGCAAGTGGACGCACATGCGATTGGCTTCTGACAGAACCATTGCGCTTGATGAATGCGGGCACCTGCACTGCTGGGGAGACAACTGGTGCGGACAGTGCGAGATCCCAGAGTGGATACGAGGTCAAAGAATCGTTTCAACATCGCATGGATTCGGTCACAGTGCGGCAGTCACCCACGATGGCAGGTTCGCGGTATGGGGCAGGAATTCTGACTTTCAGATCCCTCCTTCTGATCCTGATCTCAAAGTGAGGAGCGCATGCGCTTTTGCCAATTGCACTTGTATTGTTGATGCAAGTGGAAGCCTGAGCATGTTCGGCAACACGGACAGGTACTACCGTGCATCGCACCTGCGTGGAGCCAATGTCACTTGGGCGGTATCCACCAAGCATCATGTCATCATCAGGATGGAAAACGGGAGGTTTGAAGTCATGGGCAACCCTCACGTCACCCGTACCAATATCAAGCTGGAGATCGCAAAGGCGATTCCCGTCAAGATATCCACGGGGATAGGTGATTTCGCTACGATATCCAGCGACGGAGTCGCATTTCTTTTTGACTTGACTGGCTCTCTGGCTCACTTCAAGAAGCACGCCATTCCAGGCATCCAAAAGGACATTGAGATGCACGGCGATACGCTCATGGCGCTTGATGAAAAGGGATTCATCAGCCTTCATGGCAAAGGCGGCATGGACTTGCTATACATGCCGTGGGATCTAAGCAAGGAAGCATGGGTGGATGCCTTCATGAACTACGGTCTGCGCTTGCGCAAGGTTCTCCCCCAGTTCATCCGAGAAATGGATGGATACGATCAGATCATACAGATGCAGGCGATGTCTGCCTAGGAGCATGAGGAAATGGGAAAGTTTGCCTTTTCGCTGACGCTGATGGCTGGATTTATCTTGCTGTGCGGAATATGCGTCTGCACTGTCTTTTGGATAATCATGAAACAAAGAGGCAAGCCACGCCAAGCCTCCATTATCCTCAGCAACTCTTTTCATCCCATAGATAGCGCTGGCTGGAGGGCAAGGGAGTATTTCTGCAAGTCCGTCATCAAAAGCGCTAACTCAAGACTCGCCGCATGGTCTTGTTCTCATCGCATAGGATGGTCAACGGAGGAGATTCTGGTTGAATTTCACCAGAAGTCAAAAGTTTTTTCCGAAGATGTTCACCTTCGATCTCATATTGATGTGCCTGAATACTTCGTGATGATTCTTGGATACAGCTCGCTCAGGGAAATAGCAATGGATCACAAAGTTGATCTGGACGAAGCTGGCATCGCGGTATTGCAGGGGTTCAATGTCATATATCTTCCATCAATAAAAAAGAAAGAGATAGAAGAAGATCCCGTTCCGATTGAACTGGACTAGAATGAATGCAACTTACAAACGCACCATTATTTCAGTGGCTAGAAAGTTGCTTTTACACAGCAAATGTCGCAGGTTCGAATCCTGCATGGTGCACTTAGGTACACATTAAACATTTAGGTACACATTAAACATTATGGACAACAAAGACAAAAAGATTACCTATCTACTCTTGGCAATCGTAGCGGGTCTTTTTCTGCTTGCGCTGCTCACGCTGCAGGTAGCCGAAGCACTATCAGCAGAAGACATTCGACCAGTCTCAACCGAACAGGTCGATCCGCCTGGAAGTGGCGTGAAGATCGGCGCAAGCAAGGAGAAAGCACAATGAAGACACTAATCGCAACAGCATTTATCGCAACGGCAGCACACGGGACTGGGACTTTCTGCACCTTTGAGAACCTTCCTGCGCCCACCACTGCCACGACCAATCCTCCGAACACGGGATTCTATTGGGATTACTTCTCATCATACGAGGGATTCCAATTCACAAGTTCATACGCCCCAAGCAACTTCCAATGGGCATACTACGATCTCGTTGGTGGTGGAGGGTGGGCAGGATACGACGAGGGGATCGTCGGGGATCGTGCCCTGTTCACTCCGTGGGGTGCAGAAGCGAGCAAGAACTACCGTATTAGTAGGAATGAGTTGTGGTTTCTCAACAGCATTGAAGTCACATCGGTTTGGGTTTCATCTACAGCAGTCATAGAGGGGTATAGGAACGGCTCACTCATCTATACCTACACCACACAACTGACTACAGCACAGCGGGTAAAACTGAACATCTCACAGGTGTATCCCATGTTTATGGAATATGCGGTCGATCAGATCAAGATCTACAGCACTGGCTCTCTTTCTTCCCACCTTGCCATCGACAACATCGAATACACGGTGATTCCTGCACCATCGGCACTTGCCCTGCTTGCGGTTGCTGGTGTGATGGGAAGGCGGCGACGGTGAGCAGGATAAGTTCTTGTAGGCAAAAACCTTATTTCAGCAAAAATATCCACATATGAGCTCATCTGCCTCCTATCTGTCATGGATGCCGAAATAGGCAAGGAGGTCGTCATGAGCTCTGCAACAGTGAATTTCGTAGCCACTCTGATTGTTATCGGAGTGGCTCTTGCATTTGGAGGATGTCAGGTTCTTGCCTTATACCGCAGGAAAAAAGAGAGAAAAAAGTGACTTTTTCCCTCTCTTGTACGCTTGACAGGCTGTAAAGCGGGCGTTACAATGGCTTCATGAACTGCCACCAACGCTCCGTTCAGGTGAATGCCATCATGGCTTCTTTGCGAGAAATGGTCGAGGAACTAGATGATGGTCAAATTGACTCTCTAGAGGATCTCATCGTAAACCATTGTGACGAAACAGGAAGCAACCTTTTCGTGACGATGATTACCAGCCAGTAAGGGGCATCCGCTCAAAAGGAGCCGAGGCATGACAAAGGTTTTTGAGACCAGCAAAGTCAACATCTTCAACGCGGAGAACCTTCCTCTTCCTATCAGCACTGCAAAGGAACGATGCTACCCCATTTGCGCCCTTGCCTTCAGCGACAGCAGCAGTTATAGCAGCAGCATCAAGGATCGCAAGGAGGAGTTCTGCACTTTTCCTCACGAGTTCTTCAGGCTTCCCAGGCTGGTCAGGCTTTCTCCTAACAAGTGGAAGAGCTTCAGCATACCGCGCAGGACATCCATGGGTTCGGTGGACGGTGACTTTGCCAATGAGTGCATCATGTCGTACATCATGTGCATCATGCGGGAATGCGAAGACATCCGCGTATTTGCCGATGCGAGCAGGCAGGCAGCGCACTCCTGCGTCATTGCCAACTTCAAGAGGAAGACGCTCATCAAGATGCCTTCAGGATGGTCCCGCATGAACGTGGCGTATGCGGACAGCATCAACAGTTTCTCCGACATGTTTTCCGAAGCATTGCTTGAGACTTGCGAAATGGATCCTCTTGAGTCTCTTAGCCTGGTTTCAAGCATAAACGAGAAAGGCAGGTTGCCCAGCAACATCAAGAACAAGGGTACAACCTTGCAGGAATGGGACTGGCTTGGCAAGCCTCTCAGGGCATGGGGAATGCGCGAGTGGAAGGAATGGCGCATGGGGAACGTTTCCTATGCCGCAAGGTGATGAGGATACTTGCATGCAGCAATCAGAAACGCAAACGCTTCCAGAATCCACGGACGGCCCAACCAAGGAAGCCCTGCTTTCCATCATCTACAGGAAAGGACCGCTGCCATTCCATAAGCTCGCAATGATCCTGCTGGAGGAATTTCCCCACTGCTGTCCAGTTTTTGAACGCACTTCTGTATCAGCGAACCAGCCTGACTGGCAGAAGATGAGCTTCATACTGAACGACATGTGCAGGAACAACATGCTGAGCATGCACATGGCGGTGGACAGCAATACGAACATGGTCTGCGTATTCTCCGCAGATCCCCTGCGCGAATTGATGAATGAGTCGAAGTCGAGCGAGAGAGGCAGTTAGAGTCCATTGGCTGCTGTAAAAAGGACGCGATATGAACAACAATAAATGGCGAAAGACAGCCAGCGCATCGAAAATAGACAGCATCTCCTCCAACCTTGCAAAAAGGTGCACAGACATGCTGGAGAACGAAGTCCTCTGCAATTGGATCTACAGGCACAACCTCATCGCCGACAAGGAGCAGTTTGCAAGCTTCATGGAGGCAAGGTTGCTGGAGACTAACAAGCATTTTGAGCAGGCATGCAAAGACATGCTCACCAAGATCTTCGAGCCAAGCTATACCAACGGCTCGTACTGGGCGCACGTGGAGGACGGCGCTGGAGGAAAGGGCTTCGCCGTCATCGAACTATCGCGCAAGATGCAGGCTGGAGAAGTAAGCGACGATGAACTCAAGGCAGCAATTTCAAGCAGGGACAGCAGCCTGATTGATGTTGTCCTCATGAGTCCCAAGCTGTCGGACGATATCCTGAAGCACGCTTGGCAAGCGTTCTTGAACGGGGAAAAGAATCTCATGTACTTGATACTCAGCAGTCCGTCCATGAACAGGAGGATACTGGCATGGATGGCTGCTCACGACGACTACCGCCTGAGGAAGATTGTCACTCACGAGAGAAACATCACCATTAAGATGATGAATAAGCTGGCGAAAGACAAGGATTCCAGGGTGCGAGCCGCCCTCGCCACCAGCCACAGGATCACGAAAAGCATCTGGATCAAGCTCTCCGTCGATGAGTCTGCCACGGTTCGCAACGCAGCGATGAAGCACATGTCATCGCGATTCTGGAACGACCCCATCGAATCCCTCAGGGCGATGGCTAGAATGTCTTGAGCACGATTGAGTCAGCAGATGGATACTCCCAAGGGTACAAAACCACCACCGAACAAACGCGTGTTCGTAGTATCCGACACGCACTTCGGTCATGCCAACATCTGCCGATTCATGCACGAAGGCAGCAAGATCCGTCCATGGGACAACATGGAGGATCACGATGCAGCCCTCATGGAGAGGTGGAACGCCGTCGTATCCCCCAGCGACAAGGTCTACCATCTTGGCGATGTCTGCATATCCCGCCGATCTCTGTCCATTCTTGAAAGACTGAACGGAGAGAAGGTCTTAATCAGGGGAAACCATGACATATTCAAGATCGGCGACTACACGAAGCACTTCAAGGATGTAAGGGCCTTCCATGTTCTCAACGGATGCGTCTTCACGCACGCTCCCATCCATCCGTCTTGCCTAGAGAAGTTCGGATGCAATGTCCATGGTCACACCCATGTCAACTTCGTGAAGCGTCCATCGGACATAGGCGGCATGGAGAGAGATCCTGCGTACCTCAATGTGTGCGTGGAGCACACCGATTTCTCGCCCATCCCGCTTGACGAGGTATTTGCTAGGATTGAAAGACAGGGCGGCACGGTGGGCATGCTCAAGCACAGGCGGTCTCAGCCTCTGGGATGGCCTTCGGAATGAAAAACATCAAGGAGACAGCAGCCATGAAGAAACTAGCACCAGGTCCAGCGTCCCGCGTCAAGATTGCCAAGGATGTCATTGCCCAGATCAATGCCAAGAAGTACACGGGCATGGAGGGGGTGTGGGTAGGACTGAAGCGCGGCAAAGGTCATGACATCCTCGGAGATGTCATCGCTAACGCACGAGATGAAGGAGCAAACAGCGATTCTGTTCTTTGCTCCATCGTGGACTCCAACCCGAAGTGCAATGTGTGCGCCTTGGGAGGCATCTTCATGTCTACGCTCAGGGTCACGGGAGACTGCGATTTCCGCACTGCGGGAATCAACATCGAATCCCGTGTGTTTGAATGCCTGAGCAGCAGCCCCCTCACGCGATACTTTCCCAGGTCCATGCTCACCCTTATGGAGGCTTGCTTCGAGGGCAACATGGGCGTGCATTGCTTCCCCGAGAACAACCGCAGGAACCATCGCACTGGACTCGTGGCAGAATACTACAGGGACAGGTTCCTCAAGGATACCGACCGCCTGCGCGCAATCGCAAGGAACATCGTGCGCAACAAGGGCGATTTCAAGCCAGAGCAGGATCTGACAGCCTCCATGCTCAAGGAAATCGAATCCGCCATCAACACAATGGCAAAGGCACTGCATGACTAGTCCTAATGAAGGAGCCGCCGTGGACACGGTGATTGCACTTCTGTCCCGCGCACAGGAGCGCGATGCTATCAGCCGCGAGGAAGCGGAGAATGCCAAGGCGCTCGTCCTGAGCCTGCAACAGCAGGTGCGCAACCTGGAGTCGAGGATCAAGGATGCGTCCATCGCCCTCTACGACTGGGATGGATACTACAATCCCGTCAAGAAGACCGGAAACACCGTTGAACTTGCATCCCTTATCGAAGAAGCCTACGCCACGCTTCAAGGCAAGAGCTGGACGGATGAAAAATGAACAACGACGAAACCATCTTTCGCAACCAGGCAGAAATCTTGACCAAGGCTCTCAAGGACAGGGAGGATGAACTTGTCCGTTGCGGCGAGGTCATATTCGAACTGCGCAGGCTGTCCGAGAGCAGACTTGCAACCATCGACAACTTAAACAGCAAGATCAAAGAGATTGAGTCCGAGCGCGACGATGCTCGCATCCGATACTGCCGCCAGCAGGCGGCAATCGCCAAGGGCATGGCTACTCCCGAGCAGGTGGCGAACAATCTTAATTGGGACTGCTTCAAGGAGGACGGCAAATGAGAGAAGCAACAGGATTGCAAATCAACTCGCTCATCTCCATCGCCAACAGCACGGCGGGTCATGTGGTTCTTCCAGACTACATGAGAACCGACATCATGGAGGCTGCCAGTACCATCCGCGATCTTGATCTGGCCGTGGACAAGCTAGTAGAAGAGCGCGACAAAGCACTCAAGAGAATTGACGAACTTGAAGATATATGCGGCGATTCGGCTGATCGCATGGTAGAACTCCGCAATGAGCGCGACCATGCGAGGCGGATGTATTGCAAAGCCGTTGCCGATCACTATGAATATGCGTGCAACGCAGAACTTGATGGTGCTGGCCCTTACACGCAGAAGGATGTAGCAAAGGATGAAGGTTGGGACTGCTTTAAGGAGGAAATCAAGTGAACGAACACGATGCCATCGCAAGGATCAAGAGGCTGTCTCACAACATTAACTGTGCCGATGAGATCGCAGAAGTGATTGAGCGGCTAATCAATGAGCGCGACGAGGCGAGGCAGCAAGTTAGAGACATTATTCAACGCAAGGAAGCACAAATGCTGTCCATCATTGAGGAAGGCAACGGGGTGGCGAGGGTTCTGGACTGCTACAAGGAGGACGGCAAGTGAGCGACAACAGACTGGACATCTTCCGCTACACCCCGCCATACGGCCCCGAGGACATGCAGCGCGAGATCGACATACTCCGCGCCGCCCTAGCAAAGTCAAACGCCGAGCGCGACGAGGCGAGGCGACTCCTGAAGGCTGTCGTAGACATGATGCGGGACAACATGGCTCCAGATGCCACGCATCCGAAGCATGTGTGCGACTTCATTTACTGCCCCGAAATCGCTACATGCATGGTGTGCGAGAACTGGACGGACGCACTAGTGATGTGCTACCCCGATGATTTTCAGGACGAAGAGGAAACCAAATGATTGAATACAAATGGAAAGAACTAAAAGACAAGCGGCTACTGCTGACTGATAGGATCACAAGAATCAAACGCAGCGAATGGACGCTGCTTGAAATCTCTCCAAACGGCAAGGTGGGAAAGTTCCGCAACGAACTTGCCAACA
>JACCDG011528667.1_pt1 | contig 12088 bp, 5 predicted proteins | sample 7442471 | NCBI WGS metagenome assembly JACCDG01 (sample SAMN15323444, study PRJNA562643) | freshwater metagenome | isolation source: river surface water | place: USA:Blue River Watershed | collected 2017-08-17
CCGGAGGCCAGTATATCCCAGAAGGCTTCAGGCGAATCAGCCTGTCCGGGAAAACGACAGGCCATACCTACAATAACTACCGGGTCTTCTTCAGGCAAAGCTTCGTTTCCTGTATCATCATTCCGGTCAAGTTTATACAGGGCTTTTATTTCGCCGGCCAGGTAACGCTGCAGACATTCTTTCCGGGCCAGTTTAAAATTGCTGGTGCGGGGCATAAAGCCGGCAGGTATTAATACAATCTCATCCGGAACAATGGCATAATTCTCAATCAGGCTGGCGCGGATTTGTATTGCTGTTTCCCGGAATACGGAGATACTTCCGTGTCTGTCTGTTTCCTGAAAAATAAAAAAACGTTCGCTCCTTTCACCAGGAGCAGCTACTGCTGCGGTGAGGTCCTTGCTGCGTATAAAAGCATTATCCTGACGGGCGGCGTGTTCTATATCTTCAGCGGAAAGGTTCTGCCCCCTGACGATGATGATGTCTTTACTCCGTCCGCTCAGGTAGAGAAATCCCTGTTGAACAAAACCGGTATCACCGGTAGCCAATTCTCCTTGTCGTTCCTCCTGCCCTAAGTAACCAGGAGAAACACCGTTTCCGTTAATGTACACCTCTCCTTCTTCTCCTTCTTCACACAAAATGCCGGTGGTACTGCGTATGGTAACCGGAGTTGAGGCATCTATACGATACGGAATAAGGTATCGTGAATTTTTGTCGCCTGTTCTTTTAACTGCTACTTTATCTTCCAGTTCTGTAAGTCCCTCTCTGCCACCGGCTACCAAAAGGGTGGCTTCAGCCAGACCATATACCGGTTTAAATGACTGACTGCGGAAGCCCACGCCGGCGAACTTTTCGGCAAAGGATTGCAGTACGGGCAGTGATACTGTTTCAGAACCTACATAGGCATATTTCCAGCAGGAAAGATCCAGTTCATTTTCCGGATTTACTTTGCGGACACAATGTTCAAAAGCAAAATTGGGAGCAGCAGCGCTGTTGGCTTTATACTTACTGATGCTGTGCAGCCATACCTCCGGACGGGCAATGAAGGAAGCCGGTGGAAGCAAAATAGCGGTGCCATATTCATAGAGGGCAGTAAACAAATGCCCCACCAGGCCCATATCGTGATGCAGCGGTATCCAGCCAGCTACTTTTACCCGCTCGCTACGCTGAAACACGCGGTACATCTGCGAGAGATTGGATATTACGTTTTCATGCCGCAGGCACACTCCTTTAGGCACTGCCGTAGAACCTGAAGTATACTGAACATAAGCCTGCTGATCGGGTTTTATTTCCGGCAGGGGTTGCTGAGCGCTCACTTTTTCCAAGCAGGATTCAATAGCTATTACCTGAAAGCCTATTCCTAACTCCTCCTGTAAGATGGCTTTTACCATAGCAACCTGCTCGGCAGGAACCAACAGGGCCTGTGCACTTCCCTGTTGTATGATACGCAAGAAACGACCTATACCTGTTTTATCCTTACGGTTGCGTAAAGGAGGCAAAGGTGCCGGAATACGCCCGGCCAGTATACATCCAAAAAAGCAATATATAAATGCCTCCTGATCTTCAGCGGAAAGCAGTATCACATCTCCTGCCCGGCCAGTAAACAATACCTGTTGTGCGGCCTGAAGACAGGAGTTTTTAAGGGTTTCGTAAGTAAGTTGTTTTTTTTCATCGCCATTTGTATCCAGCAATACAAGGGCTATTTCGTTTTTTTGTTCGTCAGGAATATTCGTTACGAGATCCGCTACAGTTCTTTTATCCATGTCAGGTTGAAGTTCATTGTTTTCCGTGCCGGTTTACCAAGTGTCGTGCCCCGGCACAGTATACTGCACACCATTATCGGTACGGATAGCCCACAATTTACGTTGCTTGTTTTTAAAACCGAAGTAAATATTATAAGTGGCCACGTCCCAACTGGCAATGTCGAAGATAACGTTTTTGTTGGCATAGCCGAGAGCCGTAGCAATGCCCAGAACGTTTTGTACCTGCTGACCATTGATGATCAGATTCTGGCATTGCGGAATTCCCGCCCAGTTTTGATTCCAGGTACCCACATCGCCAATAATATAAAGCATATCGGCGTTTTTCCGGGTGTTGATGTAATTGCAGATTTGCTGCAAGTCCTGTTGTGGCGCTTCGGGAAACAACACAGCATGCCCGCCGAGGCGGGTAGCCTGCGATAATACCGTGGTGATGGAAAGGCAGCTGTTGATTCCCGGATAAAGCAAGGTATTAGCCGGGCTAACCGTATTGCTCTGCCCTTCGTTAATTGAAATAATTGCCATAAAATATGATTTAATTACATGGGCCGTTCACATCTTGCATCAGTCCGGTATTCAGACTGGCCACAAGGGCAGCTCTTGCACGGCTGGCTACATAGTTTTGTCGTGCCTGGGTAGAGGCATTGGCTACATTTCCGGCAATAACTGCAGCAGCAATGCTTGATGCTCCGGCTATACCGTTTATTTGTACCTGCCAGTTTCTTCCGCCTCCGGCTACAGCGCCCTGTACATCCAGCCGCACCGTGCCCTGATTAATACGGAAAGGTGGCAAACGCCAGAGGTCGGCAAAGGTTAGCTGGGCAATGGCATCGGTAGCATCCTGAAGGTTTCTTGCCGAAGGATTGGGATAGCGGTTGGGAATAGGTCCGCCGGCTGTAATGGTAAGGGTGCAATTCGGATCGTTCATGGGAGCCGGAGCTATTGCTTCTACTAAGCGTGCACTGCCCGAACTGGTTCCCACCTGCAGCAAACTTACAATACTTTGTCCGTTGGCAGCAGTACCCGTTAAGGTGTATACTTGTGAAGAAGTAAGTGTTACCAATTGAGAACCTTTCGGAATGTTTGTTCCGGTAATGGTGATATTGCCCGGATTAAGCACCAGATTAGTCAAATTGGCCGTAACCCAGCTCAGCTGATATTGGTTGCTGCCTTTTGACTCGGCATTAAAATACTGTACCTGCGGATGGGTGGTATCGCCGGATCCGAGATAGAATACAGTTGTTGCACCACCCGGTTGGTAGATGGTAAGCGTATTCAGATTATTACTAAGCTGTAACTCGGCAGCTCCCCAGTTAGCCGGATTGGTTCGGTACATCACTCCCGATAGTACGCCCTGGTTATCCATATTACCGAATTTAAAGTAAGAAATACCTACCGGAGAAAGGGTGAAGGGCTGTGGGGCCGTAGCGGGCCTGAGGTATCCGTTTACGGTAAGCGGGTAATTAACGGTAGCAGGCATGTTCTGAAAATTACCCTGATAGGCATTCACCAGGTCGTTGCCCGGAGTAACCTGCACCGGCGAAATGGGGTTATTGATGACAGCCACGGGAGTTGTTATTCCGGTTGAAGAACCATATAAGCTGCTCCAGCTGAGGGTAACGGTATCGGCCACACTAATGGCCGGTCCTTTGTCTGCCGTGTAAGACAATATAAGCGGAGGCTGCTGGGTAAGCGTTACTGTTGTTTCGGTATGTTTGTTATCACCGGTATATACCTTGGCGGTATAGGTGCGCTGAGGAACACTATTCGACCCTATAGACACTTTGCAATTTCCGGAATAAGGAGGCTGTCCGCTCACAGGAAATTTCTGGGAACCTGTGCCACCCGGAAACCCTGATATTTCCACGCCAATGCCGCCCATAGATTGCCAGTATAAAGTAGACTGCTGGCTGAGTCCAATAATCAGGGGATCAAGCCAGGCCACTATACCTAGGGTGGCAGGTAATTTAGTAATGCCTACACTTGTACTTCCTGAATCGGAACCAATGTATTCCTGAATTAATACTTCGGCAATGGGAGGCGGACTGTCTGTTGCTCCGTTAATCACCACATTCACAAAATTTATTTCTATGTGCCCTCCGGGTTGCAGTGTAGCGCCAATGGGCGATTTTACCGCAAAGTAAGAACCACCTGAAGCTAAAGCACAGGTAAAACCACTGGTAAGGGAAGTAGCAGTAAAGGTAAGTGCGTTTACCAGATCGGTGTCGCCACTGCCTACCGGAAAGGTAATGTCTATCTCATCACCCTGGGGCCCGCCCGTAAAAATTACCGGGTTTCCGCCCGCAGGATTTTCAATGACTAATTTCAGGTTAATGGTGGTGGCTACAAACACCTGAGGCGGCTGAAAGGTGTATGTTAACAATGTGTCAGAGGCATTAGCCGCTAATTTTTGTGACTGAGCTGTTGGGGCAATATTTGATTCCATATTCATTGGTTTTTAGTTTTGATTAGTTGTTGCGCCGGACAAGGTAATCCAGCCTTCGATCAGTTTAAGCGGATTATTTTGCAGGGTAGCAACAGGGCTGTATTGTTCAATGGCTACTTCAGGACTCCAGTTGGTAACATCGGTGCGGGCCCTCCAGCCCCATGATCCCTGTACCTGAGCCGGTGTGGGCATTTTAATTTTAACCGGGTCAAGTAACAGCGGTCCGGCACGGAAAGTAACTTTAATATTGTTGAGCGCTTTGGTAACCGGGCCATTGGGCAAAGCAAGAGCGCTATAGGGCAGGCTTCCGGGAATGACTGGGACACCACCACTGGGGTCTACCAGCATGGTTAACTTTGCTGTTGTTCCGTCTGCCGGCAGCGAAACAAGGTGGTCTGCCTGCACATAATCGGTTTTAAAGGCTGTGGTTCCGGTTCCGGCTTTCATTAAAACTCCTCCAGGATTATTAACCTTGTTTTTCGTCAAGCCCTCAAAAGCGGCACAGGCCTGTCCGTTGCTGCCGTATACCGCGTAAAAGGTTGAGTAAACATCATCCTGAAAATAACCTAACAAACCATTTCCTTCCAGCAGCGAATCGCCCACGCGTATCGTGAAAGGGGAATTCATGAAGGGAGGATTTTGCGGAGTGTAAACACCATTATTGTTGTAATACGCTCCGGTTTTATTCCAACTCTGATTATACACCGGCATACCGGCTACCGACAGAGCCAGTTCTCCCCGCACCACAGCCAGAGGCCGACCCAGCAACAGGGCCATGTTACCGTTCTGGTTGCAAAAATTGGTCATATACCAAAGCGTGGAGTCAATGGCGCACATCAAATCGCTATAGGCATCGGCACCTTTGGTAAGGCCCGTTTGAAGCAGGTTATCTATAAAACGCTGCAAATGATCGTTGGGCAATTTGGGCGGAGCGCCAAGGGCACTGTTGCTTCCGGGCACAGCATCCCAGCGCAGGGTGTATTGCTGAGTAAGGGTATTGGAAGAATCGGTAACCTCGCGCTGAACTTTTATTACTGCACCCAGGTTATTGCCACTTTCATCAAACACCATCAGCGAGTTATCCAGGTGATTGGCCATGACCCAGCCACAAATGGGGCTGGTAAGGTCGGATGAGTTGGTATATATACTATCATTATCGCGCTGTAGAAAACTAAGGGAAGCCTGCGCTGTTTGCGACAAGCGGGGAGGAAGCTGCCCGTAATTCTTCGCATCATTACCGGTATAGTTTGGACTTTTAGTAGCGCTGCTTTCCGACCAGTAAATATTGGGTATGGGCGATTCGGCTCCCAGATTAGGGTCTTTGCCCCGCATCACCTGCCCGAAGGAATCTACGATCCAGAGGTCAATTACCTGAAAATGGCCGGAACGTATGGGGAAAAATGGCAGGGCTGTCTGCTGGCTTGTATTGCCGGCAACCGGCCGGTAGCTTACGTTGGCATTACCAATAAGCCCGGCAATGGTACTGTCGGAAGGATAAGTATTCATGGCCATCAGTTGGGTGGCCAACTGGCGGGTGAAACCACTCATAGCCTGCGTCAGCACATCCAACTGGCCAATCTGACTGGCCACTACTGCAAGATCTTTTTGTATGTATTGCGGAAGAAAGGCATAATTGGGATCGGCTTCAAAAGAAGCAAATTTGTCCTGTATGTTTTTGGCAACTTTTGCATTTAGTATAGCCCGCCCCTGAAAAATTAATTTATTAGGTGGTACAGGAACCTGTGCACCCTGCCAGGTATAATCAATATCATCAAGTGTCCAGTTGCTCAGCTGTGCCGTTTCGTCCATAGAGGTGGGGAACCAGCTTACCTTCCAGTCCATGTATATGGGTGTCCAGGGCTGAGCCTCCCGGAAATTAACACTGATCGAAGCCGGAACAAGTCCGGTAATACCCGCCACCTGCCCCAATGTTTGTGCAGGAATTCCTAATGTTTCCGGGTTGTTCCACAGGGCGCCCTGCTGGGTTTGTATTTGCAGGGTTAAGGCTTGCAGGTCGTTTGGTGTATAAGCCACACCCCGTTTGTTGAAATAGAGTATCGCCAGGAGTGCGGCATTGCTGGTATCCAGTATCAGCGCTTCTACCCAAATATCCATGGCTTCCTTCGGAATGGCATTCCACAAGGGCATAGTTACCTGCCCCAGCAGTTCGGAAGCACCAATGGTCTCGGCCGTAGCAGCTCCTCCTATATTGTAACTGATGGTGATACCTGATACGGCTTGTCCTGTAATACGAACAAATAACTCATCACTTTCCTGCGTATCTGCCGGGGCAAGTAATTTATTATCCTGTTTGGCTCCCGCAACCATAATTACCGGATCGTTCGGAGCGGCAAATGGTATCAGGTCAACGGCTTTCAATACATACATATTGCCTATCAGTGTTTGCAGAGCCGCGGCATTGGTATTTACCTGCTGCGATAAGGTACTGTATTGCTGGAGCTGAGTACTCAGCTGTGCCTGTATTTCTGCCAGACTCTGGTTAACTGCCGTTACAATAGAAGCAGGGGTCTGCCGGCGCAGGTAACTTTTTTTCATACTCAGCAAAAACAGTTCGCTGCGCAATGACTGTATTTGGCCGATGGTACCGTTTAACTGATCCTGAAGGGTATTCAGCGCGGAAAGTGCATCCGTTTGTTGCTGGTTCAGTGGTATAGACTGCTGACCTGCAGTTCCGGTCTGATCCTGTTCCGAATTTTCGGGCCGCACCACCACCCATTCCTGTCCGCTGTAGCCCGATTCGAAACGCGCATTGTGCAATAGCATTTCTACTTTCACGGGGTCTTTGTCCAGGTCAAACACCAGGTCTTTCTGAAAGGCCTCCAGCACCCGCTCTATGGAATCAATAATATCCTGACTAGTAACTCCTGTTTGCTGAGCCACCATGTTGGCCATATAGGTAGAAACGGACTCAATGGAATTGTTTCCGATAGCGATGTCCGGGAATTTAAGTCCTCCTCCCGGAACACCTGTACCATAAGCCACCTGATTGCCCTGCCAGTTTACAGTAGCCACCATAGAATGGCAAATAGTCTGGCGCGGAAGCGAAGGCTGTTGATCAGTAATACCATATTGTTGCTGCCAGTTGTACCAGGCTACAATGGCGGCTTTTGCCTGTGGAGGCAGGTTAATGCTGTTTGGGTTCCAGGCACCCTGTAGGCCGTGGGCGCTCTGCCATTGCAGCCAGGCATTTACAGCCTGAGTCACATCATCAGTACTGTTACCCAATGTCCAGCCAAAAGAACCGGAAAGGGCATTCTGCCAATCGGTATTGTTGTTGGTGGGTATATTATAGAGCAGGTCTTTGTCCGGATCGGAGTACCAGCCAATTACTGAATAGGTATAAACCGCAGCATCAACACCCAAACCGTCGTGCAGGGAAAGAACATTTTTAATGTTATCGTAACCTACCGACCAGGACAAATCACCGGGTCCGGCAGCCTGCAAAAAGTAGCCGTCGGGGCCTGCCACACCCGTCCAGCCATCCAGACTGATATTTTGTCCTATTCCTCTTACGGGGTAAGCTGCATCGGTCGGATACGGATACTGGTTGTATGTATCGGGAGTATTTCCAAGATCGAATAGTAAATCGCTTTGAACAATACGTGCGGTAACTACCGGCGCTGCTCCCGCCGCTCCATACTGAAAGCGGGTAATGAGCCAGCGGTTGGGAACAAAAGGAAAATTAACATTGCCATTATCCTGTTCGGCAGCGCTTTGACTGCCTTTACGTAAGGTATACGGCAGTGTCCACATCAGGTGGGCACCCACATCCGGACAAACGCTTGTTCCAAAGGGTTGCGGCGAATCGGGCGTGGTTTGCATCCACAGGTTATAATAATTTTTTTTGGTACTTGCCCAGGTTGTTTGCGAATTAAAGTCGGGTTGCCCGATCAGTAAAATGTCTGTGGCCATGGGTACCAGCACACATGGGCCTGGCCAGGCCGGTATTTTTGGTGTATTACTCATTGTTCAAGTTGAGAGTCAAGTGTTTTAAGTTTTGTTCGAAAGAAAACTGCACCTTATTCAATTGCACAAACCGGATATGTACTTCCAAAAATATATTTTTGGTATCCGGCTCCCTGCACCATTTGTATGGCAAAACTACCCGGTGCCAATTTGCCATTTTCCAGTGCCCCTGCCGGAAACTTAGCTTCCAGCGAACCCACCAATCCGGCAATATCCACTACCCCTTGTTCGGTTCCCGCGCGCAGGTTTCCACTGGCCTGAATGTATTGTCCCGAACCCGGCGGATTTTGTATCTGTTCGCCGGCCGGATAGGGCTTAGCTGTTGGGAAACCCAGCCCCCGCAGGTATATATTAAAGTCTGTTGCTCCCGATTCGCGGTTGATGCCAAAATGCAAACCTTCGCCCGGCTCAATAAAATCTACTTCATCAGGTACGCCATTAAACAGGCACAAGAGAGTGTTGTCAGATAAATGATCCATACGCAAAATATCCAGTACCTTTCCTTTACTGGTAGCTTTCACTTCCAGTCCCGGCCAGCCCGAAACCACCTGCGAGCGAAAGAGCAAACCCGTTAGGGTACCGCCGGTAATTTGTCCGCCATTATTGGTACCACGCAAAGTAGCCCGCAATTGCACTTGTTTTTCATTTACCTGCGTATAAATGCTTTCGTAAAACGTTTCATTAAACACCATTTCCATAGAAGAAAGTACGCCTACGCTAATGGCCCCGTCTACCAACCGGTCGAGCCAGTTACGGTCCATAAAAAAGAAGCGCATCGATTCCGCCGGCAGCATCCGTACATCGGGCACCATGTATTCTACCGGCACACCATAGAGCAGGGTGAGCTGGGCCAGCCAGGTCACCAGGTCGTTGCTCAGCGGTATGGCTGTACCATCCGACTGAGAAGCTTCCATCATGGCGCTTGTTATTTCCTGATGCAATGCATCGCGATTTCCCCAGGATTCCATTGTTTGTTTTTTTAAATCTGTTTAAGTTTTTTCTTTAAGGCTATCATCGGGTCTTCATCCATCTGAGTAATCTCTTCCTGTTCATTATTGGTGAGCAGACCCGGCAGGGTATTGTTTATCCGATCAGGAATTACCGGCCAGTCTACTTGTTTAAAACCGGTAGCCAGTACGTTTTGCAAACCGGCCACCATAGAAAGGCGTTTTTGTTTTCCGCTAACGGCTGTGGCTCCAAGTGTTCCGGCCTGTTTTTGGGTAATGCTGGTTTTTGCTTCCTGTACCAGGGCTTTCAAATAATCGTTTCGCCAGGTAAAAAATGCTGAAGAAAAAGATGCATCTGAAAGGGCCAGCAAACGCCCTATTTGCCAGGCCGAACTATAGGCGTGATTAAACAATCCATATTGCGGATCATAATGCATGGCATGGTCGCTGAAATGATAAGGCCCGTAAGTAAAATCTTCCTTAGTTGGGGATGCCACAAAGGGGCCCCTGTACCAGGAAGTGGCTGTTTCACCAACCCGCATGGCATTCTGCAGCGGAACATAACTGATCTCCAGTGCTTCTTTTGCCTGTGCTGAAAGGGCAGCTGCTTCGGTGGGCAGTGGCAACTGCAATAACTGAACCCCTCCCCGCCCCGTCTTGCAAAGGTCTTCCATCAGGTTCAGGAAACTACCCCGGTTGGCGAGTGTGGAAAACTGCCAGCTTCCCAATAGCACCAGTCTTATTTTTTTGTATTTGCTGTCTATGCTGCTTCCGTTCAGGTGATCCTGATGCCCTTCGTAAGACACCATGTAAATGGTATTCTGGTCGCTGGCATTCGGCAGGCGGTTTCCGATCAAGACTGAGAAACAGCCGTCGTCATCCATGCCCAGCATTACTTTACCATCGGTATTTACCACCCGGGCATGAGCCAGAAAAGGAAGCTCTGCCAGTGTTGGCGCTATCGCCTGAAAATAAGTTATATCCAGGTCAACCACCGCTACTTTATCATCCGTCGAACCATATATTTCTCCCAATGCAGGTGGCAAAATGGTCGTATCAGCAGGCTTCACCAGTTCAGCCACACTTACAGTTTGCGGCGCACCGGCTTTCGGAGTGCTTCCGGCCAAATCGGTCGAGTATATGGTCAGCAAACCCATCCAGGGAATCTGGTTGATGGGAGAGTCTCCGGATGCTGTGTTTTTTTGACTATCTGAAAGAGGCGGATTAATTTCCCGCGACCCGGGCAGCGAAAAATTACTGAATACAATACTGGGCAGCGAGTTACTGAAATCTCCGCTCTGGTTGGCCGGAGGATATACCATGTGTATCTGTGACGGATTAAGCGTAAACCGTGGGCCATCCACCAAAATTTGCTGACTGATTCCGTATTGCGGATCGCTGGTTTCTCCCGGAAGGTCTTTTACAGTTTGCGTAGCTGCAAAGGTATATTTTCCGGAAGGCAGCGGAGGCTGTATGGAATCCAAAAACTGAATATCGCCGGGAGCTACGCTGGCCGGCTGTGTGGCAATACCGCTCATGCTGTTGTTGAAGTTAAAATGGTAACAATAGAAGATGGAATTTCGGCTGAGGCCGTATCAAGACCGGAATATTCCAGGTTTATATTCAATTTTTTTGCTTTCGGTGTGTATACCCCGGCCTGTAATCCGTATACGCCTTTGATGACACCTTTTTCAGTAAGTGGTTTCAACAACACGTTAATGTATTTTGCAGTTTCGTTACCCGAAGGAACAACATACACCAATAGTGTTTTTCCTTCAACTGCATAACTGTTTACAGATTTCACAGCATCCTCACGTGTATTCTGCCTGTCGGCACAAATACTTACCTGTATATCTGCATCTGCAGCGACTGCACTATCGAGCAGTATAGCTACATAGCGTATTCCAGAAAAGAAAATGGTTTCTACCCAGCCCGGTAAACGGGTTTTTCCGCTGCCCGTTACAAAGTTATTTTTCAGCAAACGCCCGGCATCTATGGTACCGATATGGTTTCCGTATTTGTCTACCGCTGTACGCTGCATGTTTTGTGTACGCAACAGACAGCCAGAGCCCATAGCCCAGGAGCTGTTTATTTTCGATAATTGGGTATTCCACTGCCAGCCACTGGAAGCATTGTTAACTATTGCTTCCATACCATGTACCACTATCTGTGCAGCGCCATTTGCCAGTTGAACGGCTGATCCTATTGAATTGGATGGTAAAACAGCATGTAGTTCATGATACGGATCAAAGGCTATTACATTAACCGGCAACGCTCCTTTTATATTTAGCGAAGAGGCTACCTGTTCATCTACTTTCCATATCAGAATTCCACCACTGTATACAGCTTTCGTGTTATCCGTATTCAGTGCGGTATCCAGCGCCGCCGGCGAGCTTTTAAGCACACCCGAAACGAGCTGCCACCTGCCCCGTATCGCATTCAGATGAATGGGAAGCGTGCTTTGCGGAAGAGCAGTACTGTTAGTTACTTTATAAGCCCTGAATAATCCGATTAAAGACGGATCACTCACCTGAAGCGGTTGCGAAGCCATACGCTGGGCCGATACAGTATTCATTGGAAGCTGTGTACCACTTGTACTTATGCCTCCGTTCTGGTAAATGTCAATGGGCGCAATTACCGGCAGCGCCTGCAACACCATTTCGGCAGAGGAAGCCATTACACTCAGATCGGGATTGGCCGGCGCATATATGTTTCCGGCTGTTAAAGCAGCATACACCGTATTACGGCGACTAATCACTGCTGCGTCCATAATGGAAGCTTTAATAACCTGATAAGCCGTATTCTGATCTGTTGCGGGATAAGGAGTGCCAGCCGGATAAGCGGGAACTGTGGTAAAGGGCAGTTGTTTTACATTGCCATATATATACGTAAGATTATTAATGGAAAACTCCGGTACATTACCTGTAATTACATACTTGTCGGCACTGATA
>JACCDG010786915.1_pt1 | contig 12087 bp, 14 predicted proteins | sample 7442471 | NCBI WGS metagenome assembly JACCDG01 (sample SAMN15323444, study PRJNA562643) | freshwater metagenome | isolation source: river surface water | place: USA:Blue River Watershed | collected 2017-08-17
GCCGTGCTGGGCGGCCAGCCCACTCTTTCCATGAAGCGCTTTAAGGTGGAGTTCCGGCTCCAGGCGCGAGACCAGGGCCGCTAGGCGGTTATTTTTGCTCGGCGGCTTTCTTTTGCATTGCCGCGTCGTCTTGCTTGGCGCGGCCTAAGCCGGTAATGCTCGAAGAGTTCTGCGGATTCTGCTTATTCGCCGCGGCGGGTTTCGGGCCCACCGCCTTGCCCGCCTTAACTGCGCCCGCGTTCAGCGAGCTCTGATCCGAGCGGTAGTTGTTCGAGTGGAGCTGGAGCTTGCCCGAGTTCTTTTTTGCCTTTTCGAAATCCTTAATCATCTGGTCGATCTTCGAAAGCACCGCCACCATCACTTCCTGATTCTCGGCGTAGCAGGCGTTTTCGAGCAAAATATCGTCGATATCGTCGCCATTATCCACGCGATAGATATCTTCCGGCATGTAAATATTGTCGAGATAACCATTCACGTGCCGATTCGCCTGCCGGGCAGCGTTGAGCATTTCGTCCAAGGTATCCATCGAGATTTGGTAGTCGTTAGCGGCGCCGGCCATTCCTTTCGTTTGCGAATTCACGGCCTGGGAAGTGTGCGCGAGGTTGGAAGCCGCCATCGCGGTGGTGGCCGCGGCGGTTTTCGCGTCCACGAATTTCTGGAGCTTGCGGTAGCAAAGCACCGCGGCTTCCGAGAAATCCACGTTGTCTTCGCAGTCGCTCGCGCGGGCGTTCAATTCGTCGATCGTGTGGCAAGTGAAGGTAGCGTACCTCTTTTTAGGCGCTGCCTCCGCGAAGATGGGCTGGGCCAACAAGATAAGCACGGTTAGGATAAATTTTTGATTCTTCATACGCATCCCCAAATCTCTAGAGCGGGCACTCGAGCATCATCTTAATCCACTTACCATTATTTCGTTGGTACCAGCCGCCTTTTTGGCCGTCGAGGCACTGAATGCGGGCCCCATTGTAGAAGTAGTTACCATCGGAATCTTTGCGGCTGCCTTTGTTTTCTTCTTTAAATTGCTCCACCACGGCGCTGGTGCGTCCGTTGCCATTGTAATTGGCCGAAGCGCATCTTTCGTTGCCCTTGGTGATATGAAATCCCTTGTGGCCACAGCCGTTCGTCATTACGGCAATGTGGCCCTTCACGTGTTGCCGAGCCAACTGCGTGGCCTGTTTAGCGTAAGCGGCGCTGATATCCATGGCGATCGAAGACGTATGGTTGGAAATATTCCGCGAAGCCTGGCCACGCGCGCAGGTTTCCACTAGGCGGCGTTGGCAAGCCTGGGTGCGGTAGCAGGATTTAATACTGTCCTTACCGAGCGTGCTAACCAACGCTCTGTAGTAATTCATCCAGCTTTGATCCGTTTTGATCTTATCCATCCGGCAGCCCATGCAGTCGCCGCCCACGGCGCCGGCGGTAGTGCAGGCAAAAACCTCTTGCGCGAGGAAGGCCTGCAGAAAAAGCACCAATAGGAAAAACGCTATTTTCATAGACTGCACCTTCTACTTTCAAAGCTGTCCACTTAAGTATTCGGGCAAATCCCGGTTTTTCTTGAACGAACGCCGGCTATTTCCTGGATAGCATCTGGAGAAATCAAACTAAGTGGCTGAATTTGAGGGGGATGTTTCCGCGGTGAGGCGGTCCATTGCCTCCCCCGCCCCTCGGGAGTAAGGTGATGGCGTTCGCCTTAACCTTTTCTAGGAGCTTTCCATGATCAGCAGCGGCCAGAAGTTTCCCGATTTCCGCCTCGCCAACCAAGACGGCAAAGAGCGCAGCCTGAAAGACTATAACGGCCAGTGGCTCGTGCTTTACGTTTACCCCAAAGACGATACCCCGGGCTGCACCATCCAGGGCAAGAGCTTCACCGCGCAGAAGGCGGCCTTCGACAAGATGAACGTGAGCATCGTGGGCGTGAGCGCCGACGACGTGAAATCGCACAAGGATTTCTGCAATAAATATTCGTTCACGATCGAGCTCCTCGCCGATCCCACCGCGCAGCTGCTGAAAAGCGCGGGCGTGGGCCAAAGCGAGTATAAAGGCACGATGTACTGGGACCGCACCACCTTCGTGATCGATCCCCAGGGCAAGCTCGCTAAGCTCTACGAGAAAGTGAATCCGCAGGGGCACGAAGAAGTGCTGCTGAAAGATATCGCGGGATTGCAGGGTAAATAATCGAAATTTACGCCCTTAGGGTCTCCCTCTTATTTTACTCTTCTCATCGTGGAAAGACTGCCGAGGCGGTTGCACATGATCTCCGAGGCTTCCACTACCCGGCAGGAGCTCGAGTCGGCGATCGCGGCCCAGATCGTAGCGCAATTGGCCACGGTTCGGCCGTCCACGATGTAGATATCTTGTTTAAAGAGGGCGCGGTTGCGGAAGAGAAAATCCTCGCCCCAAATATGGATCGTTCTTTCTTCGCCGGGCACGAAGGTGCTCACGTAGTTCACGGCCGCGTCGCTCGCGGGGCGCACCCATACATTGGCCGAGGCCTGCACCTGCCGCAGAATCTCCTCGCCCGGGCACGCGGCGTGGGCGAGGGATGGACCGAGCGAGAAAACTAAAAACCAGCCTGAGGACTTCATTGTGCCTCCTAAAAAACCAAGGGCGCGCAGTGTATTACCGCGCGCCCCCGAAATCAAACCAAATTAATCAATTAATATTAATTTAGTGAATTCAGCAATTTAGTTCTCTACCTTGATCAGCTCCACTTCGAAGTTCAGATCGCTTTTCGGCGGGATCTGGCCGTTCGGAGTGCCGCGCTCGCCGTAGGCCATGGCGTAGGGAACCATGAGCTTGCGCTTGCCGCCCACTTTCATGCCGGGGATCCCTTCGGTCCAGCCCTTGATGAGGCCACCCTCTTCGAGGGGAAACTCGGCGGGGGCGCCGCTCTTGTAGGAAGAGTCGAATTCTTTGCCGTCTTTGAAAGTGCCGCGGTAGTGCACGGTGATCTTGGAGCCGAGTTTGGCCTCGGTGCCGGTGCCCACTTTCAAGTCTTCGATTTTGAGACCATCCGGACGGGTTTCTTTTACGGGCTTGACTTCCGCGGTTTTATCCTTCTTCTCTTTTTCCTTAGCTTCGGTTTTTTTGGTTTTACCGGCCTTGAGCTTATCGCTCGTGCCTTCCACGGCGATGCGGGCCGCTTTGCCGCCGCCATGAACCTTTTCGTTCATCGGCACGGCCTCCGCTTCGGCCTTCTTCTCGGCCGCCGCTTGGGCGTCTTCTTTCTTGGCATCGGCCGCCGCGAAGGCGAGGCCGGAGGTGATGAACAATATTCCCCAAAACGCGATCGTAAGTTTCATGTTTCGCTCCCTTAGGTTGAATGCCTTCACTTTCTGCCAGAATTCCTCCTCCGGCACACGGCCCAGGGCGGCGAAACTAAAGCGGAATCCATAAAGCGCCGATACAGTTCGGGGAGGCTTGGTGAAATTTCGCGGATTTATTCTGGTGCTGGGGTTCTCGGCAATTTGCCGCCCGGAGGGTGCGCGCGCGGAATTCACCCGCTGCGAGAAGCTTTTAGCCGAAGCCGCCGAATTGCGGAAAGCCTCGCCCGCGGCCTGCGAAGAATCCAAAGACACCCACGCGCGCTACCTGCAAGCTTTCGCCGAAATACACGAAACCTGCCGCAGCCTAGAGACCGAAGCAAATTCTCCCGCTCCCCTCCGCGCCACCACGGAAAACGAAGCGCGGAACGAGGCAATGGAACGCAAGCAAAGGCACCTGGCAGAGCGCGTGCGCCTTGCCGATCGTTTTTCGAAAGAATTGCTCCGCACCCCGCTCGACAACGACGATCCCGCCCGGATACCGCCGCAGGTGAGCTCGGAATGCGGCACCGAAGTGGAGAGTTACGCCCGTTTCCGCAAAAACGCGCTCCGCGGGTTGGGCGAGTTTTTCCACAAGATCGACGAGGCCGACGACGCCCTCTTCCAACAGGCCAATGCTTTGGCCGAACCCAAATTGCAGAAACCTTGAAGCCCGGCCGATGACGCCTTCACGGGGATTTCGCGAATCAACCACTTAGCCGATCGCCCGTGTCTAAGTCTTAGTCGACTGTCGAAAAAATCGACAGCGTAGCGCGCTTCCCACCACGCAAATTCAAGCACTTATCCCCATGGCACACCCGATGCAGCGATTCCGTGTATCAAGTATCTTCTGTTTTACGTGCAGACCATGGGCTCTCGGGACGGGGCATGGTGGTAAACAAAAGATATTTGCCCACGGAGAGCGCTCCCACCCAACCGGAGGCCCACCGCGCCAGACTGCTCCATAACTGTGTCGCGCTAACTAGCGCGCAAAGGTATTAGCAAGGAGAGTCCCGTATGAAGTACGCAAACCCCGAAGTAGGCGCCTCTAGAGACAGCTTGATGCTGGAATATTTTTCCTTGGTGAAAATCGTGGCCAAGAAGATGGCCGCGCGCCTGCCCGCCAGCGTGGATTTCGACGATCTCGTGAGCGCTGGCCTCATCGGCCTCATGCAAGCCCTCGAGCGCTTCAAGCCCGAGAAGGGCTTCAAGTTCAAAACCTACGCCGAATTCCGTATTCGCGGCGCCATGATCGACGAATTACGCTCCCAAGACTGGTGCCCGAAGGGCATGCGCCAAAAGGCCAAGCAATTCGAACGCATTTGCGAGAAGCTCCGCCAGAAAAAGGGCCGTAAAGCCACCGATAAAGAGCTTTGCCAAGCACTGCATATTTCGAAGAATAAATACGAGCAACTCGTGCGCGACGTGAATACGCTCGAGCAGATGAACCGCGCCTCCTACGTGCGCGCCGGCGGCGACGACGACCGCACGCAAACCACGATCGAGCTCGTGCCCGATACCGGCGCCGGCGGCGACCCTTTCGAAGCCGCGAACCGTCATAACGTGCGCGATAAAATCGAGCACGCGATGAAGGATTTGCCGGAAACCGAACGCGCCGTGTTGAGCCTGTATTACTTTGAGGACATGAACCTCAAAGAAATCGGCCGCCAGCTTCAGCTCTCGGAAAGCCGCGTTTGCCAGCTGCATTCGAAAGCGATCTCGCAGCTGAAAGGCGCGCTTTCCGACGACAGCCTTGCCGCGTAGTCTGCCCCTTTTAGTAGCGGGGCCGCGTTAATCGCGGCATAATACGTAGCTTTTACCGTAGTTTCTTCGCGGCACGAATGGTAGTTCTTCCTGGGTTGTACGAACCCAGGTAGAGCTTCCCGTGAAGAAAAAGAAATCCACTCCGACCAAATCCGCGAAGCCGAAACGCCGAGCGACCAAGAAGGCTTCCGTATTCGCCTGCATGTTCCCCACCGCCATCGGCGAGATGGCGATCGCGTGGAACGAGGAATCCGTCCTCCGCATCTTCCTGCCCGAAGCGAATCCGCAAAAACTGCTCGCTTCCGCGCGTAAGCGCCTCGAAAGCGCCAAGCTGGAGTGGACGGGCAATCCACCTACGCACGTGGGTCACTTGGCGGCGCAGATCCGCGCCCAGCTCCGCGGCGAACCGCAGGAGTTTTCGCTCGAGCACTTCTCTTTTCGAAGCGGCAGCCCGTTCCTGCGCAAAGTATACGAATGCTCGCAGCGCATTCCCTCGGGACAAGTGGTTACTTACCGCGAGCTCGCCCAGGAAGCCGGTAGCCCCAAGGCTTTCCGCGCCGTGGGCCAAGCGATGGCCCGCAATCCCTTTCCGATCGCCATCCCCTGCCACCGCGTGGTGGGCAGCGGCAAGCCCAGTAAAAATCCCGGGGGCTTCTCGGCCCACGGCGGGCTCAGCACCAAGGCCAAAATCCTTAAGCTCGAAGGAAACTCCTCTCTCGAATGAGCCGCCAAGAAACCGATAGAAAGTGGGTGGTGATCGCCCTTCTCTGCGCCGTATTCCTCGCGGCCATGGAAGCCACGGCGGTGGCCACGGTGATGCCCACCATTATCGGCGATCTCGGCGGCCTCAGCCACTACGCCTGGGTTTTCACCGCGTACATGATGGCGAGCACGGTAACCGTGCCGATCTACGGCAAGCTCTCCGATCTTTATGGACGCAAACCGGTGCTCCAGATCGGAATCGTGCTTTTCCTCGTGGGCTCATTGCTATCGGCCCGTTCCACCACGATGATGCAATTGATCCTCTTCCGCGCCGTGCAGGGCCTGGGCGCAGGCGCGATCCAGCCCATGGGCCTCACCATCACCGGCGATATCTTCAAGATCGAAGAAAGGGCCCGCGTGACCGCCATTTTCGGCACGGTATGGGGCGTAGCCGGCGTGCTCGGCCCGATCATCGGCGGACTCATCGTGAAGGTTCTCGGCTGGCCCTGGATCTTCTACGTGAATATCCCCTTCGGCATCGCTTCCGCCCTGATCATCCAGTGGTCGCTCGTAGAGAAAATCGAGCTCAAAAAAGCCGGCCTCGATTGGCTCGGCGCCCTCTGCCTGAGCGGCACCATCATCCTTACTCTCCTGGCCGTGAACGACCCCGAACACACCGTGCTCTTCGTGCCCGCCTCGCTCTTCTGCTTTCTCGCCTTCCTGTTAGTAGAGCAAAGAGTGAAAGAGCCCATCGTGCCGCTCGATCTCTTTTCCAATCCCGTGATCTCGAACGCCAGCATCGTGAGCATCATGCTCGGCGGGGCGATGCTCAGCTTCGTAACCTTCCTCCCCCTCTACGTGGAAGGCGTGCGGCGCATGGGCGTGCTCTACGCAGGCCTCAGCATCGTACCCATGGGCATTTGCTGGCCGATCGCGAGCGGCCTGAGCGCGCGGCTTTTGCCGAAGCTCGGGTTTCGTCTCCTGCTGCGCGTGGGGCTATTCCTCGTTTTCTTCGGCGCCCTCTTCGTGGCGTTAAGTGCCTACTTCGCCCTCCCCTTCACTTTCTTCATGGTGGGCATGGGCCTGCTCGGCTTGGGCATGGGCTTCTCCAATATTCCCCTGCTCTTCTCCGTGCAAACTTCCGTGCCTTGGAACCGGCGCGGCACCGCCACGGCCAGCACTCTCTTCTTCCGCACCATCGGCGGCACGATCACGGTGGGCGTGATGGGCGCGATTTTCGCCAAAGCGCTCGGGCACGATCCGAGCTTGCTCGGCTTGGCGAACACTTTGATCGGCCCCCTGCACGGCGCGGGCGTGGAGCTGGAATTGCTGGAGCAGCTCTCGGACGCCATGCACTGGGGACTCTACCGAATTTTCTTCGCGAGCGCGGGCGTGGCGATGCTCGCCGTGATTTTCGGCATGTTTTTTCCCGACATCGGAAAGGAAGCGAAACTCGATGAAGAAGTGGAAGGTATATGAATACGGCGGGTGCAGCACCTGCAAGAAGGCCCTGAAGTTCCTCGAAGCGAAGAAGATCCCCTACGAGAAAGTAGACATCACCACGGAGCCGCCCACCGGCGCGGAACTGCGCACGATGCTCGCGCACGTGGGTGAAGTGCGGAAGCTCTTCAATACCTCTGGCCTGGTTTACAAAGAAATGAAACTCGCGGAGAAACTGCCCGGAATGGACGAGAAGGAAGCGCTGGCCTTGCTCGCGCAGAACGGACGCCTGGTGAAGCGCCCCTTCGTGCTCGGGGCGGGTTTCGGGATGGTGGGCTTCAAGGAAGACGAGTGGAAGAAGCGCGTGTAAGCGCGCCTTTAGGTCGATTTACCTCTTAGCGGGGATTTATGGTGGGTCTCGGCTTTGCCGATAGGCAAACATTGGGAGACCCCTACCATGAAATCGATTCTCTTAGTTTGCTTCACTTTATCCCTCGCGCTTTCCGCCTGCGCCACCACTAAGCGCGTGCCGAGCTCCGACGGAAAATCCGGCGCCGGTGGAATAGTGGGGAATTCGGGCCACTCGGGAGGAACGAACGCCGAGTACTGGTACCAACACACGCCGCTGCAGTCCCACTACCACTTCGCGATCATTGAGGAAGATATCCCCAAAATGAAAGAGTGGATCGCCGCGGGATTTTCGGCCGATACCCGGGCCACTCCCCGCCACCCCACCGCTCTCCAGCAAGCCATCCAATACGGCAATCTAGAGATCGTGAAGCTGCTCACCGAAAACCCCGACGTGAGCAAACGGCCGAACCTCCGGCAGAAGATGAAGGTATGCGCCGATAAAGCCAACGCCCTAGAATTCAATCTGTACGAATTTGTGGTGTACCAAGACGAGGTGGACGATTACTCCGGCAATTGCGACCCGGAGGATTTTTTGCGGTCGCGCCAAAAAAGCGACGAGAAGCTTTACGTAAGGGAGAAAGATCTGCAGATTTTTATCGCCCTCCGGCAGAACGAAAATAATCCCAGGGAATTTAGGAAAGAAACCGCGCATATGTTGGCGGCCCTAAAAAAATCTCATTACTCCCGATATCCCGAATCCGCCAACGCGCAGCTCTTGCGTCTACTGGAGCCAACGAGGCCATAAAAAACGCCGTCCTTCGCGGGAAGAACGGCGTTCTCGTTTTCGCTTAGGCGCTGCCTAATCCTGCTCGCCCGGTTCGCGGGTGTAGAGGAAATCCCATTTGCCATTTTCGCACACGAATACATCGTCGCCTTCGCCGTTCTTCACGTAAGCGCGTTCGCCTTCGAGGGAGCAAGGCTCGCCCTGGGCAATAGAGAGAGCGGTAAGGTCCGCCGCGGCGGCCGGAAGGGAGAGCAACATCAAAGTGAATACCAGTTTCATAAATTTTCTCCGGTTTAGGTTCAATCAGGGCATGGTGTACTAGCGATTCAGGTTAGGGTCAAATTAAGATTTCGCCAGCATAACCCGAAAATGCCTAGCCGATCTTCCCGATGCTCTCGAGCGCTAAGGAGAGCGTGGCCTCCGGATTCTCGGGAATTTCCACGCGGAAAGCCATCATCCAATCGTTTCTCTCCAGCGGATCCACCAATACCTGCTCCACCGTCCACGTAGCGCCCTCTTTCCCAATCTTCGTGAACTGCGGGAACCGCGCCCCGGGGTCGGTGCGCAGGCGCGAGTGTTCCTGGTGGTATTCGATCATCTTCTTTTCGATCGCATCACGGTTCCACGTGGGATCCGGCTGGATCATCGCCACGGCGGCGTCGAGATCGCGCGCGGCGAGCGCCTTGATAAAGGCGTGCACCATATTGCGCACGAGGCGAGTATTCTCCGCCTCCGAGCGTGGCTTGGGTTTGGCGGACGCCACTTCTTCGCCCCGGAGCGCCGCCATCCACTGCTGTCCGCCCGCGCGCATTTTTTCCCAGTCTTCGAGGAGAGAGGAATCCACCCCGCGCACCATGTTCGAAAAATAAACCGACATTTCGCGGAGCTCTTCGTTCTTCTCCTGCTCGGGCACGGTTTGCTCGAGCACCTTGTAGGCTTCCGAAAGGTAACGGAGCAGGATGCCCTCCGCCCGGTGGAGATCGTATTCGCGGATATAGTCGGCGAAGGAGTGGTAATTTTCCCACATCTCGCGCGCGATGGATTTCGGACGGATATTCTCCTGCCCCACCCAAGGGTGCGCCTCGCGGAATTTATTGAAAGTGTCGTAGATGAAATCGCGCAGCGGCTTTGGGTGCTCCATCTTTTCGAGCTCGGCGATGCGCTCGTCGTACTCGATGCCTTCGGCCTTCATCTCCTGCATCTTGATCGTTTTCAGCGCGTCGAGCTGCTTGCGCAGGATGAGATCCGGGCTCTCGAGAATGGATTCCACCAACGTGAGCACATCGAGCGCGTAGGTGGGGCTTTGGTGGTCGAGGAGCGCGATGGTGTCCACGAGGTAGAGCGCCAGGGTTTGGTGGAGAGAAAAATCTTCCTGTAGGTCGGAGGGTACGCGGAGGCCGGGATAGCGGGAATCCGCGGTCCAGTTGTATTCCACGATCTTGCGGTCGAGGAGAGAACGGAAGAGCTCGAAGGCGGTTTTGCGCAACTGCTTCTTGGTATGCGCGGCCCCGTGTGAATCGAGGATGAGCTGCTTCATCGCGGAGAAACCGTCGGGGCGGGAAAGCACGGAAAGCAACATCCCGTGCGTGATTTGGAAGCGCGATTGTAAAGGTTCGGGTTGGGAGCGGATGAGTTTCTCGAAGGTGTCTTTGGTCCACATCACGAAACCGGGGGGCGCGGATTTGGCCGGTTTCTTTTTCCCGCCGGCCGCCTCCTTTTGCTTCTGCCGCAAATTCTCGATCACGTGCTCGGGCGCCTGAGCCACCACGGTGCCACGGGTATCGTAGCCGCGGCGGCCGGCGCGGCCGCTGATCTGGTGGAACTCGCGGGAACCGAGGATGCCGGATTTTTCGCCGTCGTATTTGCTGAGTTTAGTAAAGAGCACGGTGCGGATCGGCACGTTCACGCCCACGCCGAGGGTATCGGTGCCCGAAATTACTTTTAGCAAACCTTGCTGCGCGAGCTTCTCCACGAGCACGCGGTAGCGCGGCAGTAAACCCGCATGGTGCAGGCCGAGGCCGTGGCGGAGGAGCTTCTGCATTTCTTTTCCGTAGGGGCTCGCGAATTTCTGTCCCTCGAGCGCTTCCGCGATCTTTTTCTTTTCTTCCTTCGTGGAGAAATCCACGCTGAGGAGATTCTGCGCCTCTTCGGCCGCTTCGCGCTGGGAGAAATTTACGAGGTAGATGGGCGCGAGGCCCTTGGCCACGAGATCGGCGATCGTTTCGTGTAGGGGTGTTTCGCGGTATTCGAAATCGAGCGGCACGGGGCGGTCGGTGGAACGCACGATCTCGGTAGGCTGGCCGTTGAGCTTGGTCATTTCGTCGGCAAAGAATTGCACGTCGCCGAGCGTAGCGCTCATGAGCAGGAAGCGCGCCTGGGGAAGCGCGAGCAGGGGAATCTGCCAGGCCACGCCGCGCTGCTTGTCGGAGTAATAATGGAATTCGTCCATCACCACGTCGTCTACCTTGGCGATTCGGCCTTCGCGGAGGGCCAGGTTCGAGAGAATCTCGGCGGTGCAGCAGATGATGGGCGCGCCGGCGTTCACGCTGCCGTCGCCCGTGATCATGCCCACCTGATCGGCGCCAAAGGTGGCGCAGAGATCGCGGAATTTCTCGTTCACGAGCGCCTTGATCGGGCAGGTATAGAAGGAGCGCCGGCCGAGCGCGAGCGATTGGAAATGAAGCGCGAGCGCCACCATGGATTTGCCCGAGCCCGTGGGCGTATTGAGGATCACGTTTTTGCCGTCGAGCAGCGCGAGAATGGCCTCTTCCTGCGCGGGGTAGAGCTCGAGACTTTTGGCGAGCGCATAATCGAGGAAGCGATCGAGGATGAGGCTACTCGTGGCTTCGGCCCGGGGCGGCAGGCGCTGGTAGAGAGGGTGATCCATCGAGGCCACCTTACCACGCGGGGAAAAGTCTCGCTGTACAACAATGGGCAACGATTCCAAAATAAGGCATGAGCAAAAGCATCTTCCAAGACCGCGTGACGATTCCGGGCGGCGAAACGCTGCAGCCCACCGACCCCCACGAGTTCGAAAAAGTGGTGCGCAATCGCCGGAGCGTGCGCATCTACGACGATACGCCCGTGCCGGAATCGGTGGTGAAGAAATGCCTCGAGCTCGCTTTGCTGGCGCCAAATTCCTCGAACTTACAAACCTGGGAATTTTACTGGGTGCGCTCTCCCGAGAAACGCGCCGCCCTCGTGGAAGCCTGCTTCTCGCAAAACGCCGCGCGCACGGCGGCCGAACTGATCGTGTGCGTGGGCCGCATCGATAAAATTTTTCCGCATGCCCGGCAAATGCTGGAGATCTTGGGCGCCAACGGCCGAGCCATGCCGAAGGCGTTGCGGGAGTACTACACGAAGATCGTGGGCCTCGCCTATTCCACCGGGCCGCTCTCCGTGCTCGCGCCTTTCAAGTGGCTGCTTTTCACCGCGCTCGGATTTTTCCGCCCGATGCCGCGCGAGCCGCTCGGTAAGCCCGGGCTCAAACTTTGGGCCGCCAAGAGCGGAGCGCTGGCCTGCGAGAACCTCATGCTCGCCTTCTCCGCGCACGGCTTCGATACTTGCCCCATGGAAGGCTTCGATTCGCGCCGGGTGAAGAAAATTCTCGGCCTGCCGCGTTCCAGCACGGTGGTGATGGCGATTTCCGTGGGTAAACGAAAACCCGAAGGCGTATACGGGCCGCGGCTGCGTTTTCCCAGCGAGCAATTTATCTTCGAGGTTTAAAACTCCTGCCGCTACCGTGTA
>JACCDG012070864.1_pt1 | contig 12087 bp, 10 predicted proteins | sample 7442471 | NCBI WGS metagenome assembly JACCDG01 (sample SAMN15323444, study PRJNA562643) | freshwater metagenome | isolation source: river surface water | place: USA:Blue River Watershed | collected 2017-08-17
CTGATAAAGCTCAACGACTTTTACAGCATTGATGGCGGAGATCCAAACGGGTATGTTGGGATTCTGTGGAGTGTGGCTGGCGTACATGATCGGCCCTGGTTCGAGCGAGACGTTTATGGCAGTATTCGATATATGAATTACAATGGGTTGAAGCGCAAATTCAACATAGAGGGTTACATACAAACACATGGCTAATTCATTTTACTTTTACGACCTGGAAACTTCCGGTATTAAGCCTCGACAATCGCGAGTCATGCAGTTCGCCGGACAGCGCACGGATCTAGACCTTAACCCTATTGGCGAACCACATAATATCTTGATTGCCCTTACAGAAGATGTCCTACCCGACCCAGATGCTATTTTAGTAACCGGTATCACGCCGCAGCACACCCAAGCCGAGGGCACAACTGAAGCTGATTTTTTACAGACATTCCACCAGGAAATTGCCGTGCCCGGTACTATCTTTGTGGGCTATAACTCAGTCCGTTTTGACGACGAATTTATGCGTGCCCTAAATTACCGAAACTTTTACGACCCTTATCAGTGGCAATGGAAGGATGACCGCTCAAGGTGGGATTTATTAGACGTTGTTCGCATGACACGGGCTCTACGGCCGGAGGGCATAAACTGGCCAGTGGATGCGGAAGGTAAGCCAACAAACCGACTGGAACTTTTGACTGCCCAGAACGGCTTAGATCATAGCCACGCGCATGACGCACTTAACGACGTGCTGGCAACCATATCTCTTGCTCAGCTGCTGCGCAGTAAACAACCAAAACTATTCGACTACCTATTAAGTGTCCGTTCAAAGCAGGCCGTCCAGCAGTTGGTGCAAACAGGAAATCCATTTGTTTATACATCAGGAAAATATCATAACGATGCTCAGAAGACGGCGGTAGTGGTTATGATAGCAGAGACTGCTCGTAAAGACGGTGCTTTGGTCTATGACCTGCGATATGATCCAACGCCGTTCGCGAATATGACACCAGCTCAATTAGTCGAGGCTTGGCAGTGGCAAAAGCCAGAAGACCAATCACCTGATGCGCCTCGTTTACCGATTAAGTCACTTAAGTATAATCGGTGCCCTGCGGTAGCACCACTTGGGGTAATCAAAGAGGATACTGAAACACAGGAACGACTTAAGATCGACATGTCCACCATACAAGCAAATTTAACTAAGCTCAAAGCAATACCAGACTGGCCAAAAAAGGTATTAGAAGCTCTAGAGATTATGGACGGCGCACAAGCCGAGCGATTCGCCGGACAAGACACACATGTGGACGGCCAAATATATGACGGATTCGTAGGAGAGGGAGATGCAAAAACTATGGAGCGGATCCGCCAGTCACCTCCAAGCGAACTGAGTGGCTATATTGATCAGTGTCAGGATATGCGACTCAAAGAGTTGTTGCCACTTTATAAAGCACGTAACTTCCCACGCAAACTTGACCCCGATGAACGCCGCCAGTGGGAATCATATCGCGCAAAGCAACTACTCGATGGTGGCGATGCCAGTAAGCTAGCTCTGTATTTTAAGCGAATAGAAGAACTACGCATGCAGCCTGATCTACCAGCTGCTAAACAATATCTACTTGAGGATCTGACGCTGTACGGGCAAAGTCTAGTACCGAGCGACCTGGATAACGAGTAAAACTACAGTAAATTAGTCTTTTTTAGCGACTTTGTCGAGCCAAGACAATCGGCCGGGGGAAAAGAATGTCATGCCAAGTAGACCGTTAGTACTTATTGCTTCAAGATTAACTGCAGGATGGCTAACGCGTCGAGAATGTGAAGCTTTACGTGGTTTCTTTAGTTCTAGATACATTAATGCAATTACACACAGTATAAGCGCAGCTAATAGAACCCAACGAAGGGTTATGACAAAAGTTGTACCAGGTACGATTCCTAGAACGATAAAGTCCAGCATCCAAACATCTCCCACTAAATTTGTCAGCATTATACATTATCATTGCGCTTATGTCAATAAGATTGTATTACGCTAATGCTTGTGGGATTTGTAAGAGCCTAGTACTTGGACATTCCACCCCTGTTTTTTTAGTTCTTCAAGGACAGACTTGGTGGTCGAGTCTTCTAGTGGCGCTTCAAAATCAATGTACATGGCGTACGAGCGTTCTTTACCAGGTAGCGGATGGCTATCTAGCTTAGATAGATTAATACCTTTTTTGGCAAAAGCCCCAAGAGCATCATGAAGTAAACCGGGTCGATCTAACCCACCGCTAATAATAATGCTGGTCCGATCGGCATCTTTAGGTTGTGGACTTGGTTTTGTAATGCAAAGAAATCGGGTGTAATTCTGTAGCTCATCATTAATCGGCTCGGCGATAATAGTGCCTCCGTATAATCTCGCGGCCTCAGCACTGCCGACAGCTACTTTTTGCTTGCTAGTGTCGTTCATAACAAAACGAACTGCTTCGGCGGTGTCGTTCATCTCTTTTACGGTGGCATTTTCTATATTGTCGATGAACCATTGCTCGCACTGGCTTAGTGCTTCGCGTTGCGAAAGGACTTCCACCCCAGAGCTATTAACTGACTGGATGGTCATAGTGGAGTGACCAATAAGACACAGGCTGATATGAAGCCTTCGTTCTCCGCAGACCTGCAATTTCTTGCTTGCCAGTAATCGGTATACTGGGTTGATCGAACCGTGCAGCGAATTTTCTACCGCAACCACCCCAAAGTCAGCGGTGCCGTCTTTAACCATTTGGAAGACGTCTCGAAAAGTGGCGGCATCAATTATTTGATAGTCTTGGCCTTCGAATAGCTCATTGGTGGCTTGGTGATGGAACGAGCCAGCTACGCCCTGTGTCGCGATCTTCATGTCAGCAATCATACCATGCATTATCAGGGGTGGGAAGGCGAGTCTATCGACTAGACTTATGTCTGATTTTCAGTTTACGTTCCAGGTCGATATGTAAGGGTGCAGGTATTGCCTCATCATCCTCATTGGTGGTATGAAGGAGGGCATTAGTTTGCTCAATTATCTCGACATACTGTTCGTTTGTGACGGGTCGCTTGAGAATGGTAAAAGGTACGAGGGGTATTAGTGACCATGGTGCGACATCTTGCTTAAAGCGTCGCTTGAGAGCTGTAATAAGCTTTTCCTGTTCGAGACCCATGAATTCCAGGGTTTCTAGATTACATGTCGTGTCAGCGATAAGTGCTAATTTCTGGTATACATTGCGACTATTTACGCCTGGCATACGCCGACCCACGCCGATCACTTCTTTAAAGGTGAGTGAGGGGAATAACACCGGTGCGTGGCGATCTATCTCATTTCGCGCATCCTGCTCAACGGCACCAAAATCTTGACGTTCGAAAAGTTGCTGTAAAGTCCGTGCCATTTTTTGCGCAGGGTCCATTTCTAATACTGTAGCTGCCATCCTGTCGGGATCAAACACTTTATAGAAAACTCTCGGGTCGTAGGGTGCAATAGTTGGAGCCTCAGGAAGTAGACCGACTGGTTCAAACTCCTCGTCCGGTTCGTAGTCAGGTATCGGGTTAACTTCTACAGGGGCTTCATCGGCGTTACCTCTAAAAACACTATCTGCAATTTCGCTAAATGAAGCCAGAAACTGCCTTAGACGCGTATCCGGAAGAACCTCGTGTATTGCACCGTATGCAGGATAGCCTTCAAAAGGATGAGGAACTGCGTCTCGCGGGTATCTGCCATGTGCCATATGAACTCAGTATACGGTACGTTTCTGATCAGTGACAACATCTTTGATAACATGTATAATTAATTGACTAAATGAGCAGTAAAGACAGGCCAAAGAGGTAGTATATGAGCGATGTTCCATCTAATTCTTCTTTTCAAAATACTGATGTTATTGACGTCCGTGGAGCACGCGAGCATAACCTAAAGAATATCGATGTTCAGATCCCCCGAGGTAAGCTTGTTGTCATTACCGGCCTTAGTGGTTCGGGTAAATCTAGCCTGGCGTTCGATACCATTTACGCCGAAGGTCAACGACGCTATGTAGAATCGCTCAGTAGTTATGCTCGTCAGTTCCTGGGATTAATGGAAAAACCAGACGTCGATCAGATCGATGGTCTAAGCCCAGCGATCAGTATCGACCAGAAGTCTACCAGCCGTAACCCACGAAGTACCGTAGCGACAGTAACCGAAATCTATGACTATCTGCGTCTGCTTTTCGCACGCATTGGTATACCTCACTGTCCAGTTTGCGGTAAGCCGGTAGAGCGTCAAACTACACAGGCGATTGTTGATAAGGTGGCTAGTCATTCGCACGATGCTCGTTTGCTAATCCTTGCGCCTGTAGTTATAGATAAAAAAGGTGCCTTCGAACATATTCCCGAACAGTACCAACGTGCTGGCTTTGCGCGCGCTCGTGTAGACGGGGTAGTGTATGCACTGGATGAATTCCCCGAACTCGATAAGAAGTTTAAACACACCATCGAAGTGGTTGTGGATCGACTCGTAAACAACGAAGACAGTCATGGCCGTTTGGCGCAGTCGGTGGAGCAGGGGCTTGAAATTGCTGCTGGCCAGCTGCGCGTTGTCAATGCTGACACCAACGAAGAATCAAGCTACAGCCTGATGTATGCTTGCATCGACCACCCAGAAGTGACTATTCCTGAGCTCGAGCCACGAACTTTTAGCTTTAACAGTCCGCATGGTGCTTGCCCGGTTTGTACTGGTTTAGGTTCACGGCTAGAAGTCGACCCAGAACTTGTTATACCTAACGGCCGACTTACTATTGCGGAAGGTGCTATTCGTCCATTCAACCGAATCAATACCGACGCCTGGTATACCAAAAAACTCCAGGCCGTTGCCGATCGCTACGGATTTAGCCTGCATGTACCAACCGGTGAATTAACCGAAAAACAACTTAACCTATTGATGTATGGAACGGGCGACGAAAAATACTCAGTCAGCCTAGGGCTGGGGCGAAATTTTGAAACAACCTACGAAGGAGTTGTGAACAACTTAGAGCGTCGTCACAAGGAAACGGAAAGCGATTTTATCCGCCGAGATATCGAACGTTTTATGCAAGAGCGACCTTGTCACGCATGTAAGGGAAAGCGACTGAAACCAGAAGTTCTGGCTGTAACCGTTGGCACTAAATCCATCATGGACATCTGTGAACTATCTATCGACGACGCTATCGCCTACTTCAAGACTATTAAGCTTAACGAAAAAGAATCACACATCGCGGCCATGATCTTTAAGGAAATTACTGCACGTCTACAGTTCTTGCAGGACGTCGGGCTTAACTACCTTAACTTACTACGCTCTGCGGCCACGCTTAGTGGTGGTGAGGCGCAGCGTATCCGTTTAGCCACACAGATTGGTTCTGGACTTCAAGGCGTGCTGTACGTGCTTGACGAGCCTTCGATTGGTTTGCACCAGCGTGACAACGACCGTTTAATCTTGACGCTTAAGCATCTTCGAGACATCGGAAACAGCGTTATCGTTGTCGAGCATGACGAAGAGACTATTCGCACAGCAGATTACCTGCTCGATATTGGGCCAGGTGCAGGTGTCCATGGAGGTCACGTTGTCGCCAAAGGAACACCCGACGAGGTTGCTAAAACTAAGGAAAGTATTACTGGTCAGTATCTGCGGGGCGATAAGCAGATCACCCCACCAAAATCCTACCGAAAGGGAAACGGCAAAGAACTCGTAATTAAGAATGCTCGCGAAAACAACCTACAGAATGTAACTGTTCAGATCCCACTCGGTAAACTTGTTGTCGTTAGTGGCGTTTCTGGTTCGGGTAAGTCCAGCCTTATCAACGACATCCTAGCCAAAGAACTTTCCGCTCGCTTAATGCGATCAAGTAGCGTTCCGGGTCGACATGACGAGATAACCGGTATTGATCAGTTGGACAAAGTAATTATTATTGATCAGTCGGCAATTGGCCGAACGCCACGTAGTAACCCGGCCACCTACACAGGTTTGTTTACGCCGATTCGCGAACTGTTTGCGGGGGTTCCAGAAGCTAAGCTCCGCGGGTATAGCGCTGGACGATTCAGCTTTAATGTTAAGGGTGGCCGCTGCGAAAACTGTGCCGGTGATGGAATCATCAAAATCGAGATGCACTTTTTACCTGATGTCTATGTGCCATGTGAGGTTTGCCATGGAAAGCGATACAACCGCGAAGCTTTAGAGATTCACTACAAGGGCAAGACCATTAGCGATGTATTAGCAATGACCTGTGAACAAGCTCTGGAATTCTTTAGTAACATCCCATCAATCGCTCGTAAGCTTCAGACGATGGTTGACGTAGGATTGGGATATATCGGTCTTGGTCAGCCAGCAACCACGCTCAGTGGTGGTGAAGCACAGCGTATTAAGTTGGCTACAGAACTATCTAGGCGTCCAACAGGACGAACTTTGTATATTTTAGATGAACCAACCACTGGTCTTCATATTGCTGACGTCGACAAGTTACTGACGGTGCTGCACGCACTTGTAGACACGGGGAATAGTATGGTTGTTATCGAGCATAACCTAGACGTCATTAAGTCCGCCGACCACATCATCGATATGGGTCCAGAAGGCGGATCTGGCGGCGGTCAGGTTGTTGCCGAGGGAACACCAAAAGAAGTAGCCAAAGTTTCTGCTAGCTACACTGGTCAATTCCTCAAAAAAATGTTATAGTATTTAAATACTATGATTCAAAACTCCGAACTTATTAAGGCCGCCAGCCTTCGTTATAAGATTTCGAGCTATCCGCGAAAGCTCATGACATCACATATAGCTGGTTTTCAAGCTGATTACCGCTCAGACCTCAGTAGCGTCATGAGACTTAGCGAAGATCTCCCAGAATTAGACGATTTCGTATGGAGTGTGACTTGGGATGCATACGCCCGTATGGTAAATCGGCTGCCGCTTGATCACAATGAGGATGAGGCCTACCGCCCACTAGCATTAATGACGGTTGCTTCGCTTGTCGTGCTCGAGAGATTGGCCGAAGTTGGCGTACATACCGATGAGCTCATCACCCCACCGAACTTCACTGTAGTTGCACCCCGCATCTTTCCTGGAGCAACATTTGTCCCCCACGATATTATTCGAGTCGAAACTCTATAGACGTCTAGTCGACCTTTTTATTGAGGAAAATTTTTCTTAGCCATGACTTTAATCCTTCGATAATCATGGTCCGAGTCTTTGGATCCTTCATGAGGTGTGCAAAAGCTAGCAGGATGCTGAGTGCCATAATGCCGAAGATGACAACCTCGATGTACTTATCTAGGTGTGGTATTCGAGCGCCGATAACGTAACCTAGAATGGACATTCCGGCACCCCAAATTACTCCGCCGATTACGTTATAGAACATAAACTTTTCGCGGGACATTTTTCCTGCACCAGCAACAACTGGAGCGAAAGTTCTAACAATTGGGGTGAACCTGGCAAGAATTATGGTCTTTCCGCCATGCTTTTCATAAAACTCTTCGGACTTTTGCAAGTATTCTTGGCGGAATAAAATGCCATCTTTTTTCTTAAAGATTCGTGGTCCAGCTCGTCGCCCGATACTGTAGCCGACGTTGTCGCCTACAATTGCGGCGATAACTACGGCCACAATGAGCCAGATCAAAGAGAATTTACCTTGTGATGCTGCCAGACCAGCTCCAAACAGTAGGGTGTCTCCAGGAAGGAAAAATCCAACCAAAAGCCCTGATTCTGCAAAGATGATTGCCGCGATTAAAAATATTCCGCCCGCTGATATGATACTTTCGATATTAAACATTACTATATTGTACCTTACTTCAGTTGGTAGATTCGACAACGGCACTGCTTAACTTCTTTGGTATACTAGATGTATCGAATATTGAATGCTATTGATCAACGAAGGAGTACAGAATGAGCAGCGAAGAAATTAGTTTAGCGTTAGAAAAACGAGAAGTTCTTGGAAAAGGCCTTAACCAAATGCGTGCAGGTGGACAGATCCCCGCCGTTATCCATGACCACGGCAAAGATTCCGTTCATGTCATGGCAAAGTCTGGCGATATTGTTAAGGTTTACCAGGCTGCCGGAAAGCACCACCCAGTTAACCTAACTGTTGGTTCAAAGAAGTACATGGCACTTATCAAAGATGTAGAGTTCGAGCCACGCAAGCATACAGTTCTTCATGTCGTTTTTAATGCCATCGCAGCCGACGAAAAACAACAGACAGAAGTCCCCGTACACCTAACAGGTGAGATCCCGGCAGAAAAAGCCGGCCTCATGGTCATTCGCCAGCTTGATGTTGTCGATATCGAAGCACTTCCAAAAGATCTTATCGACGAATTGACTGTAGACGCGAGTGGTCTAACTGAAATTGGCGATAAGCTAACAGTTGCCGACATCGTACTTCCAAAGGGAATAGAAATGCTCACTGAGCTTGATCACCCAATTGCAGTTATCGAAGAAACAAAGGCTCAGATGTCTGAAGAGGCAGAAGCTGAAGAAGCAGCCGAAGGCGACGCCAGTGCTGTTCCTGCCGCAAATGGTGGCGACGCGCCAGCCGAAGAAACCAAAGAATAAATCACTTACATTCATAAAAGAGGACCCTATATCGGGTCCTCTTTTATTTATTCTTCGATGAATCCACCAGATTGATGTGCCCAGAGTTCAGCGTATTTGCCTTTTGCCTTGAGTAATTCTTGGTGTGACCCTTGTTCGATAATCTTGCCATTATCCAACACAATGATACGGTCCATCTTCTGAATTGTACTAAGACGATGTGCAATAACTAGCGCCGTCTTATTTTCCATTAGCTTCCACAAAGATGCCTGTATCAACTTTTCACTTTCGGAGTCGAGTGCACTGGTAGCCTCGTCAAGAACAACTAAAGGTGCGTCCTTGATCATGGCTCGCGCAATCGCGATACGTTGCCTTTGTCCACCACTAAGCTTGATGCCGCGTTCACCAACGAGTGTGCGGTATCCTTCAGGCAGATCTTTCACAAATTCATGAGCGGAAGCTAGTTTGCCAACGCGTTCTATCTCTTCAGGACTTGCATCTCGGTTGCCATATCCAATGTTCTCGGCAAGTGATCGATGAAATAACATCGGTTCCTGCGGAACGTAGGTTATTTTGTGATGTAAATCATCTTGAGTAATATCTCGAATATCTTGACCATCCACCAGAACGCGACCGGCATTCACATCACTAAATCTCAAGAGTAATCTTGTCAGTGTTGTCTTTCCGGAACCAGAATGTCCAACGAGACCAACCTTTTCCCCGGGTTTCAGATCTAAGTTAAAACCCTTAAATAAGGCTTTCTTGCTACCATTATGCGTGAACGTTACGTTCTCAAAAATCAAACTTCCTTTAGCAGGTGTAGGCGCTTGAGGATCAATTGGATCGTTAATATCCGCTTTAAGTTGCAATATGGCGGTCATTTCGCTAGCATCTCCGAATGATCGATTATAGTTGCGCAGTGAGTTATTAGTGAAGTTAAACAATTGCTCAGAAAGAGTGCTTGAGTAGCTCAAGATCAAGAATACTGTAGCGATGTTAGCGTTGAACTTTACAATACTAACTACTCCCATAACCATTGCGGCAATCTGTACGAGCCGAGTGAAGGCGGCAAACGTAGTTATCTGAACAGCGACACGTTTCATTACTTCGTAATGCGCATGTTCCGTGTTACGAGTGTATCCGCTAAATCGCTTGCTTTCATATTTCTGGTTAGCGTAACTCTTAATGGCTAGCACATTAGTAATGCTGTCTGCCAGCACGCCAGTTTGTTGACTCTCCTTGGCAGAATGCGTAGCTGTCGCCTCTCTTGTTGACTTGGTCACTAGCGTTGCTACGCAGATGTATACAATTGCAATGATGTCGAACGTCAAAACAAATGCGGGCGCACGGCTATAGAGGATTACAGAAGTGAATATTATTCCCCAAAGCAACGGCAGCGCACCATAAGTAGTCGTGTCGGCAATGCGGACATATGATCCAAGTAACTTGTTAGTTTGAGAAACAAGGGAACCACTAAAACTGTTGGCATGGAAATCTGCGCTCAGGTTCAACAAATGTTTGTAGATTGTTTGCGCCATGTCACGTAGTACTCGGGCTTCAAGCCTCCAAATGAATACATCAACGAGCCTCCAACCAAAGACGCCAATGCTCAGGAGTCCAATGTATGCAAATAAGCTTGGTCCAAAGCTGCCGAGTACATCGCCACGGGTAAAGTCACCCTGGGATAGTCGGTTTATGATGTCGGCCGCAATAAGTGGCGGCAGAAAGTTGTTGAGTAATGTGGTTAAGGGCACGGCTAAGAAGCCACCGACTATGAGTCCGGGGTATTTCTTGGCGTGATCGTAATAAATAGAGATCGTGTCTCTTGGGGATATTTTTTTCATAGCTGACAGCCTCCTGCTGCAGTGGTTCTAACTTGGTATTATTGTTTTGTTTTGAAGTTTTTTACTATCGTTTTCGACTAGCGAGTCACGATGTGAGCGACCGCTGATGGAGAATATAGTTGTTTCATGCTGTGCATGGTTGGGCCGCCCTTTTCGTTAATAATGATTTTTACACTCTACCATAAGCGTACCTCTGATGACAAGGGGTGATCTAATAAATCATTATTCTTCTATGAATCCACCCGACTGATGGGCCCAGAGCTCGGCGTATTTACCTTTGTTTTTAAGAAGTTCTTGATGTGATCCATCCTCGATAATCTGACCCTGATCAAGCACGATAATTCTGTCCATTTTCTGTATGGTACTTAAACGGTGGGCAATGACAATTGCCGTGCGTCCTTCCATTAGCTGCCACAGTGCTTTTTGGATTAAGATCTCGCTCTCGCTGTCCAGGGCACTGGTTGCTTCGTCGAGTACTAGTATGGGGGCATCTTTTAGTATTGCCCGAGCGATTGCAATTCGCTGCCGCTGGCCACCTGATAGCTTGACTCCTCGTTCGCCTACAAGCGTTTCAAAACCATCGGGTAATTGATCGATAAATTCTGCGGCGTGTGACTTTTTAGCTGCCATTTGGACATCCTTTTTTGAGGCACCACTTTTACCGTAACTGATGTTGTCGGCCAAGGATCGGTGAAATAACAGGGGTTCTTGTGGTATATAAGCTATGCTTCTACGCAAACTTTGTTGAGTCACGCTTGCGACATTTTGACCATCTATCAGTATTTGGCCGCCTTGGATGTCCATGAAGCGGAGAAGCAGTTTAGTGATAGTTGTCTTACCACCACCACTATGCCCAACTAGACCAATCTTTTGGCCGGGCTTAACGGTAAGGTTGAGATTCTTAAATAAGGCTTGATCGGCTTTTGACTCATAATAAAAGCTGACATTTCTGAACTCTATCTCCGAGTTTTTGACTTTTAAATCGACAGCGTGCGGATAGTCATTGACCCGTGATTCATGAAGTAGTGGCTCGACGTGTTCTGCGGCGTTACTTATAGAGCGCTCCACTCCGACGTAAATTGGACCAAGTTCCCAAAGAGTACGAGTTATAAGGGCTATATAGTTAAATGTTACAAAAATAGCTGCGGAATTTACGGTCGATTTCTGACCAACATAAATGGCCAGACACAATCCAAGGACATTAATTAATACATACATAGGAGATACAAACATATCGTGGCGTTCGTTCCAGTATCTCCACGACTTCAAGCGTAGATCCATCTGTTTCTTAACGGTATCTCGATAGCGGGAAAGCTCTTGTTCTTCGCTTCCGAATGTCTTGACGGTGTTTACGTTAGCAACAACATCCGCTAATACGCCTGCTGATTCGTTGTAGGCGGCATTTCGTTGCAATACTATTGGTAAACGTCTACGCAAAAAGAAGAAACTTCCTCGAAGCGTAATGGCAAACAATACAAATAAAACTAATGGAATCCACGGCGAGAATCTGAATAATACAATGACACTGAAGATGAAGGTTATGACGAACGTGGCAAAGTTCTTGCCGATTTTATCGGCATAATCCTCAAAACTTGCCCCGTAATCAAGGGCACGTTTTGTGATAGACCCGGCAAAGTTATCGTTAAAGAATGCCATGTCTCTATGGAGTAGTTCTTCCATTGCTTGGCTATACAGGTGCTTCATGGCTCGGTAGGCGCCTTGTTCATTACAGTACTAGGACAAACGATAAAC
>JACCDG011619947.1_pt1 | contig 12083 bp, 8 predicted proteins | sample 7442471 | NCBI WGS metagenome assembly JACCDG01 (sample SAMN15323444, study PRJNA562643) | freshwater metagenome | isolation source: river surface water | place: USA:Blue River Watershed | collected 2017-08-17
TCATTGAAAGAAATGGCGGGTACATCCGGACAGCGGACAATCCCAACAGAGCCCTGAGACGCATTGGCAAGCTCGCAAGCGCCACATGCCCTTCACTGAACACGATGGTGACGTTCCGCAAAAAAGAGATGCCGCGCTGGCTTGCGCTGGTTAGCCACGTCGGGCGCCGGACCTACGTATCCCAAGGTTATGATCACCGCGTCGATCCTGCGGACCTGCTTCGCTTTACTGGCCACAGCAGCATCAAACAACTCGAACATTACAACGCGGGTTCCCTCACAGTCGAAGAGCGGGCCAATAAGAACACCGATATCGCCACACAGGTCATACCCTTGGGCATCTTCACCACGCCCAAGATGGCCGTAGTCAATGAGGGGTAGGAGCAGAAGCATCAAACCCCTCTCTTATATTACATCCGTGAACTGGGACGATCTGACTGAAGAGGAGAAGTCGGTTCTCCGGCTCACTCTGGTATTCCTTGCCTTCGGAGTGGTCTTCAAGGTGATGTTCATGTTCTGTCCGGTGTGTCCGGCACTCGATCTTCTCGGGACGGTCGGTCTGGGCTTTGGTGCTGGCTCCACTGCTGGCGGTATCACCTCACACATCACGAGGAGGATAAAAGAACGCAAGGTGAAGAACCACTTCGATGCATACTCTGGGGCTTGGAAGAGGAAAAGCCTATACCAGTACTCTTACCTGACAGTGGATGAGAAGGGACAGGTGAAGATGGCCCCACGACAGAGGACTGGTTCAGCGGTCAGCCCAAGTGGAGACAGGCTCCCAGAAAATCAAGTGGTAGACGAACGAAGTATTTCCATCACTTACAAGGGAGGGCGCACACTTGAGCTTCGCGTAGACTATGATCCAGCAACGCGTGGCACCGTTAAGGGGCAGGTGGAGTTTGATGCAGACAGGGGGATTGTCGGCGTGGGAACGTATCTATATGTCGCTGGTCCATTGCTGCGAGACCCCAGCAATGACGGACTTCCTCACAGCGGCAAGTACACCTTGCATTTGTTTCCGAGCATCGATCGTGACCTGATGTATGTCTACTACGATGGCCTTCAGCCTAGCCCAGATGCTAGGGGGTATGAGGTCTGGCAAAGAGACCGCACCGGGCCGCACCACTTATCTTGGGACAGTGAAACCGCTTGACCACTTGAAAGTGCATGGAACGCTGGACGACGTGCTCAGGGCCGCAATGAGCGACCCCAAGCCTCCGAAGGCCCTGCGCAAGGAGAAGGCGACCAAGCGCACTCCGAAGCCGAAGAAGTGAACTACCGCCACGGGCGCCACGGCAACCTAGGTCCGAGAATCCTCGGATGGATCATCGTGGTGGGTATCGCCGCCAACATCATCTACTGGCTGTTCTTCTGACCATGCCGGTCCCGTACGCCTTCAATGACCTGAGCTTGGAGGAGCGCATGGCCTACATCAACCAGCACGGGGAGTTCATCTCCAGCGACCCCTCGGTGCCATCCAACTTCTACACCCTTGGGGAGTACTATGCCGAGGTGGTGCTGGACACTGCCGCCACCGCCATCGTCCATATCCGGGCGTTCAACACGGGGGAGCACTACGAGCGAATGCTGGACCGGATGGACATTGGCGGGCGGTAGCCCTATTCGGGATAGCGGTCGCGGTGCTCATGCTTCCAACAGGTATGTAGAAGCCTCGCAGGTTGTAAGGGGCTCGGGGGGACTAAGCCCCGCAACGTAAAGGACCCCGATACCGATCCGCAGAAGGCCAGAATCGCCACTTTTTGCCCCTAACGGACTGTCCCAGACCGCGATAGGGGGTATGCACGCGCATAGGGGCTGTACTGACGGCTCTCAAGCCGAGGCCCCTTTCATGGCCTTGCTGCGAGCAGAGACCCGTGCAAGCCAGTCGTAGTGATCAGCCAGCGCATCACAGCGCTCCTGTTCGTCCTGTCCAACAATGGCAAAGTGATACGTCGCGCAGTTGCTCCGCAGCACCCCATTGTGATCCAACGTAGCACGGACACATATCTCCCGCAGAACCGTGACCCACATGCGCAGGTCGATGATTCCACCGCCCTTGGTTCCAACGTTAAAGGAGGATGTCAAACCTTCTTCGCTTCAGCGCTTGGAGAAGCGGTTGGAGGACCGCCTTTCGGAGCATTCGGCTGACGCTCATACTTCGGAGCAATGAACTGAGCAATCTTCTCCTTGTCCACACGCTCCCACGTCTTCGCCATCAACTCCCATTGTCCAGCGCTCAACTTTTCAATCTCCGCAAGGACGGCATCGGTCAAGATCAGTTGACCCTTGACCATCGAAAGACGAACGATGAGGTCGATGAACGGCTTGCTCTGCTCTTCCTTGAATATCTCGTATGCCTCCGCAGCCATCACCGCTTTCAACTTCGTGTTGATGCGGTCTTCAGCGATCTTCATCGAGTAGAGAGAACGTCCGTAGACCATCAATCCCAGCAGTGAAACGCCAACGTCCAGCTTCTCGCTCTCGCTCAACGTTTTCTCCGGCTTTGTCCAATAGGGGTTGTCAACGAGTTTGATGATGTAGTTGCGCGTTGCCTTGCCTTCGTCGCGTTGGTCAATAAGGTCTATGCAGGCATCCACCGACACAGCACGCATATCGTGAGCGAACGTGTTCCGTATCTCCATAAACACCTCGAACATCCGGATGTCGTTCTTGTCCAGCGCGGCAACTTCCACCATGAGCAATACCTTCTGTTTGAAGCTGATCGGTGATCCCTTAGAACCGATGACACGCGATTTGTTGGCGTCTATGCCAAGGATTGAAGCGAGCACATTGGTCGCCATCATTTCGATCCTGAGCGCGGTCTTGATGACCTTGGAGCGGACATCCATCCCGAGGTCGATGTCCTGCTGGCGTTCGTATTCGACGTACTCAAGTAGCTTCTTGATCTGCTCCTGTTGGTCGTCCTTGTGCTCTTTGGGGTCGCTCATCGAAATAAGAGGTGGTTCATGCGAAGATGAGGGGCTTCGGATTGTTGACACCCTCCTCTCGCCAACGAGATGGGTTGAAATGGAACCTGAAAAAATTGAGCCCGCGTCGCGAGTGCATCCAGACCGCCCATCCACTTGGCCGCTATTTAGGCCGTATAAGTGATACGGGCTTGTTCAAGGCCCTATTCAAGCACGCAGATCAAGGCTCAGAATAGGGCCTTGTCATGACCACCTCCCTGAACAGGGCTCAGTCGAACTTCACATCGGGCAAGCCCTTCACGATGGCCACGGACTGCACGCTGAGGTTGATCACACTGAGGAGGAGGTCGAGGATGTACCTCTGATTGCCCACCTCGGCAGCCCAGTCGTTAGGGTCGTTACGTATGCCGCTCTCCTTGTGCGTGGTGATCTGGTACCGCTCCATTACCCACTCGATAGCGCTCTTGCCGTTCACAATGTAGTCGTAGGCTTCCAGCGGGATGTTGCTCAGGGTGATGTGGCTGTTGAAGAGGATGGTGTCCTTCTGGTTTTTCTTTGGGAACCGCATCTTCTCCACCCGGAACTGACCCACCTCAGCCCCTACGACTTTCACGTCCGGGTGAGCGGGCACCTTCTCATAGTTGATATGGATGTCAGCGAGCGCGCGGCCCGCTTTGCTGAACTTCCAGAAGTCACGGGTCTCCTCGACCAAATCGAACCGTGGCAACATCATTTTCAAGTCGTTCGCGAAGGTGGTGCGGTACTTCGGGCTATGGAGGAATCCATACACGTAGTAGAAGATGTCCTCCTTAGAGACCTGATTTCCGTACCGCTTCCGAGCGCCATCGAGGATGAAGTCGGATACGCCATCCCTCCTGATGTGGTCAGTGCTGCCTGAAGCATCGAAGAGTCCGGGAGAAGCCTTCGCGCGCTCCTCGTACCAGTGAAGAGGGAAGCACTGGCTCTTTCCGATCAGTTCAAGATCTGGTAGAGTGTCAGTGATGATGGCTGTGAAGTCCTTTGTAACGCCCACTCCGGACACGCAGATGATACAGTTCTTAGTGGCTGGTGTTGGAAAGACCTCATCAAACTGACCTCGCCTATGGATCATCTTATCGCCGAGGTACAGGTGTTGCTTGAAAAATGGTCTGTAGTGCGCTGTTCTCACACTTTCTGGTTCAAAGACAGCGCGGTTCCCCTTCGCCACATGTGGTACCAGACTGCTGGACCAACTGATCTTGGTTGGGTTCTTATCAATGAACTCCTCAGGGTCTAAGTCAGGCTGCCCAATTACTCCCTTGGCAAAGGCATCCACCTGTGCGTTGAAGTAGTCCACCATGCCTCTCATAGTGGATAGGAGTGATGCCTTGGATGAGTTATACACCCAAGCATCACGGTTGGAGTTTAGGCCAAGTGAGTTCAGTGTGAAGTACGCATGCGCCTTTTGGTCGTGCTTTTTCTGAGGTTCAATGGGAGTGTATGTACTGAACGACTGATTGCGCTGTGTTATCCAGTCGCCTTGTTCATTAGGCGTGAGCCGTGTCCAAGGGATGTCCGTGCTACCCACAGAGCCAAGACCACGTATGATGTCCAACTTCTCATCTCGGCTGAGATAGTCACCAATGTCATGGTAGTATATCGTGGCCTTCGGTTTGTTCTTGCTCGGCTTCTTAACGAGCAGCGTTATGGCAATGGGAGTACGTGAGCCTGAGCCGAAGATTTTGCCACCCTCCTTCCTTGACAGTTCCCCGCTTGTCCGCTGATTGCCTCTCAGGTTGAAGACGTAGATGCTGGTGAACTCGCTCTCGAAACACTTGCGAAGTCCATCCTGAGCGTTGCCATCTAGCCATGCGCCGTTGGAAACGAAAGCCACAAGGCCACCATTCTTCGGGTCAAGACGGTCCGTGCTCCATCGAAATGCTTTGATGTACGCGTCGTACAGGGATTTGACGGAGGTCGCCTCGCTGCCTGCTGCATATGTGCTCACAATACGCGCATCCAGCTTCTCGTACTTCTGGTTCTGAGCACTGTCATTGGCACTCTTCTGTCCAACAGAGTATGGTGGATTCCCCATGATGACCCGAAGCGGTGCCTTCTGCTGGCGTTGTACACGCTCGGAGTTCGCGGGGAACATTTCGGAGAAGAGCTTCTCGCCCTCCTTCGTTTCTCCAAGCTGGAAAGTGTCCGTCAAGCAAATGCCATCGAAGGGCACGTAACCACCATCTCCGTCATCAGGTGCTTGGTCGTGATAGGCGTTCTCGACATTGACCGCTGCGATGTAGTAAGCCAACAACACAATCTCGTTCGCGTGAAGCTCGTGGCGGTACTTCCGGGCCATATCCTTGGCCTCGATCAAACCGCTCTGGATGAGCCGCGTGATGAAGGTGCCCGTGCCTGTGAAGGGATCGAGGATATGCACGTTCTCGTCCGTTAGGCCCCTCCCGAACTCCTTCCGGAGTACATGGTCCACGGAGTGGATGATGAAGTCCACGACCTCAACGGGAGTGTACACGATGCCCAGCTTCTCGACCATCTTCGGGAAAGCGCTCTTGAAGAACTTGTCGTACAACTCCACGATGACCTTTTGCCTGCCCTCCGCGTTGTCGATGCCAACCGCACGCTTCCGGACGCTATCGTAGAACTTCTGAAGGGTCTCGGTGTCCTTCTCCAGCGCTTGCTCTTCGAGAAGGTCAAGCATCTTCTGCATCGCCATTGAAATGGCGTTGTTCTTCACGAAGGAGTACCCCTCGAAAAGCGCTTCAAAGACGGGCTTGGTGATGATGTGCTGGGAGAGCATCTCCACCGCCTCCTGCTGGGTGATGCTGGGGTTGATGTTCTTCTGCAATCCAGAGAGGAACCGTGCGAACGCCTTTTTGTGCATTCCTTCCTCTTTGATCAGTCGGTCGATCCGTTCGGTCTGGCGTTCGGCGATGATCGCTACATCCTTGGCCCATTGATCCCAATAGCCTTTGTCGCCGACCTTCTCGACCATCCTCGCGAACACCACGCCTTGCAGCTTCTCGAACTGAATGGCAAGCTGCCTGCTGAGGTCGGGTCCGAGTAGAGATCCATCCCCCCCCGCAACAGCGCCACCTTCCCCAAACGTGATTTCGGGTCGTCCGACAAGGATCTGGCTGGGCCGATTCCTGTTCAGTTCAATCCTATTCACGGTGGCGTTGAAGCGATCATCGTGTGCTCTCAATGCGTTGAGGACGGTCCACACTACCCTGTAGCGCTCGTTGTCGTCCAGCGCCTTGTCCGCATCCACGTCGGCTGGCACCACCACAGGTATGATGATGTAGCCGTAATTCTTGCCCGGAGACCTGCGCATGACGCGTCCCACGCTCTGGACCACGTCCACTTGGGAGTTGCGTGCGGATAGGAAGATGACGGCATCAAGTGAGGGTACATCCACGCCCTCACTCAAACACTTCACATTGGTCAACACGCGGCAATCGTTCGGAGCGTTGCCGCCCTCTTTCAGCCACCCTAGTAGCTCATCACGCTGCGGTGCGGCCATGGAACCATCCACATGACGTGCGCTCAATGTGACCATTTCTTCCTGCTTCTCGGGCGGAAGAGCATCCACATAAAGGCCAGACGTGGCGTTGAAAGTCGCGGTGATCCGACGCGATACATTGATGGTCTGGCAAAAGGCCACCGCTCGACGCATTGGCGATGGATCGGATGAGCGGATAATGCCGTTGTCTCCCAACACTTGCTTGCTCAGTGCGTTGAGGCAGCCGATCAACTTGGTCGCATCGTCGGAGTTGATCTCGCTCTCCTTGTTGGCCACCATCCTCTGAATCTCCGACGGTACGTTCTTGTCGCTGAGGGTGAGGATCAAGACCTTATAGTCCGACAGCAGCCCGCTCTCCACGGCTTCACCGAAGCCGATCCGATAGATCTCTTCCCCAAAGATCGCAGGGTCATCCATGGAGCACAGAACGGCGTCTGCTTGTGCAGCCCTGCTTCGTGCGTCATCACTATAAAGCCTTGGCGTTGCGGTCATGTACAATCGCCGCCGTGCCTTTATCTGGCTGTTGTCATGCACCTTCACGAAGGCGCTTTCTTCCTCGCCTGCCAACGTAACTCCAGTGGTGCGATGAGCTTCGTCACAGATGATGATATCGAACGCATTGAAGCCCTTCTTCAATAGCTCCTTCTGCGCTTGGGCGATAACGTCAATGGACTGATATGTGCTGAACACGACAGTCATACCGCCCTGACCTGTTTGCTTGATGTGCTCGAACTGGCGTAGGATCTGCTTCGTATCCGTTGACGCGGGAAGCGCCAAGTCCACCACGCTGAAGTAGTCTGCGTCCTCGTTCTTCGTCCTCTTGCGGGACACGTGCGCGTCGGAGCAGATGCAAATTGCATTGATCGGCTCCTGTGCATCAGCAGTCCATTCCCGCAATGTCTGGCTCAGCAACGCGATAGACGGCACCATGAACAGCACGAGGCCCTTGCCCTCTGTTTCCTTCTCCGCGATACTAAGGGCCGTGTACGTTTTTCCGGTGCCACAGGCCATGATGAGCTTGCCCCGATCGGAGGTCTTGAAATGCTCATGTGCCGCCTCGACCGCTGTCTGTTGGTGTGGGCGAAGCTGCTTCTTCGCCGACCTCGACGCCTCCCCAGTGATACCCGCGTCCAGCTTGGCCCAATCCACAGCCGCCTCTTTCAGTTCGGCGAGGTTGATCCGCGAAACAGGTGGGTGCTGGTTCTGGATGGCTTGGGTAGCATTGCTGCCCCAGTGATTGGTCGTCGAAACCCACAGGCGATGGGCGAAACCTACCGTCCGTAGCTCCTCGTTTTTGAACTCCCTGCTGGAGGTGGCCAAGAATGAATCCACCGCAGCCTTGTCAATCGTGGCGTCCTCCGCAAAGCACTTGCACTGGATGGCCCAATAATCCCCATCCACGGTAAGGGCTACGAGGTCGATGCCCGTATCCGATCCACCGAAGTCCTTCTTCGATGGGAATTCACTCCACATCCACACCTTCCTTATGAGGGGGGCATACTTGGGGTCAGTAAGTAGGTATGCCTGCATCAACCGCTCGAAGCGGTCGCCCTTGTCCCGTTCCGAGTAGGCTGCCTTCCTGTGCTTCGCCAGAACCTCAGCGAACGACATGACTTTCACCTCCTGTGTCTGCGCCATCGTGTGCGTTGTAGTCGGACACGAACATAGACATGCCTTCATTGACGACAGTGATCGGCCGACCGAGCCCATGAGCATAGGCCTTGTGACAAGTATGACACGGGAAGCTGGGCTACCTTGGCCTCTCCTTCGTCCGCCATGTCGAACTACATCCATCCTCGTCATCGATTCATCTTTGAGCTTCTTGGGTGGCTTTGGCGTCAAGGGGTGAATGGTATGAAGTGGATGATCAGGAAGTGGCGGGAGCGGGGTCAGCATTGAGCCCAACGATCATCGAAGTGTGTTCCTTCATAATATGGGGGCCATCCTTCACCACCCCGACACCATGAACCACCTCAACCTTCCGTCTCTGGCGATGCTCGCTACATTTTCACTGGTGTGCTCTTGCGCTCCGAGGGAAGTAAGCCCTGCGGATGCCACCAGCCTCGTCATGGAGGCATGCAAGTATCCCTTTGTTGACTTCTACGATGTCAGCATTCAACCAGTCGGAAGGGAAGGCACCAACGAGATCGGCATCTTCAGTAACTACGGGCACTGGGATGGCCGCAATGTTGAATGGGTTGGCGGTGGCCCTCTGATCCAGTCGGGCTACATCATTGCACAGCCGACTCGAAATCCCGGTCAGGTGGAGTACCAGTTCTCGGGTCTGTGCAAGAGGTTCATGAGGCCAAACACTGAAGTTGAGAGCCTCTCTTCTGGGATCATCTCCCGACAACGGCGCTCATCCATCGACGTCAGGGTTTGCGATGTCCATTTCGTAAAGCTCTTGGATGTGACCTATACGGACGACAAGGCTCACATGGCTGTGCGATACGTGCGAGAGCGGAAGAACTTCACTCCGTTCGCACTCCTACTGGACCATGACCCACTCAAAATTGACACGACCACTGAGGTGTTCAACAAGGACCACGATCAATGGATTTGTCGGGACGCTGTGCTGTATGCGAACAACATTTCCGTTACCGACTTCGAGGGCCTCGTTCACCAACTCCCAACGTCGCCATCATCGCCCTCTACACCATCTGGAGGTGGAGAAGATGCCAATGACATCAGCACTGATGAGGAACCTGACTGGCGCGATGAGACGACGGCGGTTGATACCACATTGGTTCCCGTTGATACAGAAGAGCGGTGAAGGTGCTCAGTTGAACAAATGCCTGTCCGTCTTGCGAACAATGTGGCGCTCGAACAATGAGTTCGTCCAGAAGTAGTGCCAAGTCAGGGCTTGCACCTGTTGGGTGTCTACGTTGCCCTCGATAGTCACCACATAGGTTGTACTCGGAGTGCGCAAGTATCCACCCGCCAGCGCAAGCCGCGCGTAGAGGTCCACCAGTACGGCCGTAGGTACCTCCTCCTCAGTTCTGATCAAGATGCACCGTCTCTTTCGATCACGACTGAATTGGTAGTCGTACGTGAGGATGGTGCTGATCCGGAGCGCGGTCTCCATGTGGTAAAAACGCGTGAGATACCGTCGGATACCTTGTCGCAGGTCCGCTACGTGCCCCCCATGCTCGGATGCGAAAACAAGACACACCGATGTTGGTCGGGGGCGATACAGTTCGTTCCATTCCATTGGTTATCGGGGAACTGTTGCCCCCCACCCTATGGGCTTAACCAACGGCGCTGAATTCGCGCCTGTCAGCTACGGAGCACGGGTCATGGACCACCCTGTACCCCCCGAAACGAAACATACCAGTCCGACACCGTTGAACGCCCCCCATGGAATCCAGATTGCTCCGCACCGCCACGCCCTCCCCGCCTTTGGGGGGGCGGTCAGCGTGGCTGCATTGTGTCGTTTGAGCTTCGCCATGACCTTGACCCGTCGCCGCTTGACCTCCACCTTGACCTGTCGCCGTTTGAGCTTCGCCTTATAGACCACCGAGTGCTCAATGACGGTTGCTGAATTGGCCATGGAAAGTCCATCATGAGCTTCACGCACATAGAAGTAGCCCTTGGGGTCCTTGGACAGGTACTCACAAAGGCCTTCTGCCCCACGAACGGGTTTGATCTCAACGTTGGACCCTCCGGTACTGAAGAACGCGGCTATTGCGGCGGCCTCTTCCAAGGGTACGTCTACCACAAGATGGGCATGGGGTCTGCAAATCCTTGTCCTCTTCTTCTTCCTCTTCTCTCCTCGAAACTGGAATGTTTCAATGGCCAGCAACGTGTTGCATCTCATCCCTCGTGCGTACTCCACCACAGCATCGCAGACGGACACTGCTGTCAAATCCGAGCTTGGATTCACCGTGATCATGAATCCCCGTTCAGAGACCTTCCCATTGGCACCCTTGGACTGGAACAGCTTGTACCTGTCCTGCACCGTGCTATGGGCGATCTCTTCCATCTGTGGGGCTCTAGGCGTTATTGAAGGACATGGGCCGACTATTGGTGTGGCGTCATGTGTGCCACCCACGGGTCTTGAAAAAAACATCGTTCCAACCGGCCCTGTTTTCAAAATCGAGCACGGTCCCTCTGGGATGAACCGAGGTCGTAACAGGCTTGGTCCCAAGTGGTTGGGGCAGCCCAAATTTATTTTCAAGGCAAAGTCGTTAAGTGGCCAACGGAAAGCCCAGAACGGCGTCATGTTCCGGTGTTTTCCGCCATGGACGCCACTATCATGGGTATTCTTATGATAGAACCTGCGCCAGCACTGGGAAAAACAGAGGTAGATGGAGTATCAGGCCCATCAAGGCTTACCCTATAAGTGGGGGGGCATCATTCCTCCAAGCCCGAAGCCACATTCACCACAAAACGGCCCTCCACCACCTACCTTGCAAGGCCCCAAACTTCCGCCCAGTTTCCGCTGTGACATTGGGCCGCATGGTTGAAAGCCACGCTGGGTGGGGCTTTGCTCTCGTTTGACCAATTAACCTTCTTTCACATGGCAACCAATGGGACCGGATCCACGTACAACCGCAAACCTGCGTCCAGAGCGGGTCGCCGCCTCGCGTTGAAACAATTCGACGCGTCCACTCGTAAAAGCGGCGCAAGAGCAGTTGGGCAGAAAATTTCCGCAGCGGTTCCGCTCGGATCAAACGCCGAACTATCCCCCTTGCAGGAAGGGTCGATGGCAGTCTCTATCAGTCTTTACTGGGATGGCAAGAACGCCGAGGTAGGTCCTATTTCCGTTCGCTTCCATACGCGAGGGAAAGGCGGGAAGAAGCGGGGTGGCAGGGTTTGCAACGTCCCGAACCTTAGGGTTCAGCGGAAGCATTGGAATAACGGCAATCTCACAGGCAAGGCACCCGTGGAACAGCGGGAGTTGGTGAATGAGCTACTGGCTCGAATTGTGAAGTTCCAAGCTGAACTGCTGGCCAAACCGAGGTATGTGTCTGCGGCCACCATCCGGGCTTTCCTCTGGCCTGACCTCTCCGATGGATGGGCCAAGCTGCTGAAAGCCGCTGAAGCCCAACCTAATCCGAATACAGCGACACACTATTATCATGCGGTGAAGAGCTTCCAGAGGTATGCCAACGGTCAGCAGCCGACCGCAGAAACCTTTGAGGCATGGGCGGTGGCTATCCGGACCGAGTATGAACCAAAAACCGTCAATAGCTATGTCGGTTCAGTGCGTTCGTGCTTCGAGGCCATTGGAATGGTTATGAGGCGCCGAGGATTGCGCGTGAAGGAACCGGACATCAAAGGTGGAATCGCCCTGTCCTTAGCCGAGCTTTTGGCCATCTACAACCTTGTCTTGAAGCCGGGCTCTTCCCTTGCCCGGCATCGGGACGCATTGATCTGTGCCTGCATCACATCATTACGCTGTTGCGATTGGTATTTCTTCCGCAGAGAGAACATCGGTCTGGATGTGATCAACACGAAGACGGGTGCGAGAACCCCTATCCCTAGTCATCCAGTCCTTATCGAACTCATTGAAAGAAATGGCGGGTACATCCGGACAGCGGACAATCCCAACAGAGCCCTGAGACGCATTGGCAAGCTCGCAAGCGCCACATGCCCTTCACTGAACACGATGGTGACGTTCCGCAAAAAAGA
>JACCDG011710312.1_pt1 | contig 12082 bp, 7 predicted proteins | sample 7442471 | NCBI WGS metagenome assembly JACCDG01 (sample SAMN15323444, study PRJNA562643) | freshwater metagenome | isolation source: river surface water | place: USA:Blue River Watershed | collected 2017-08-17
CATAAGACAGTAGACAAGAAGAGTAGGATGAAGCCTTCCAGCTTGGACCCCACTCAATATCCAGCCCTGAATGAAACTTCCCAGAGCTCTTGCTGCGATGAGATTTCTATTTCTCCACAGCTCCATAACGGTCTTCAGAGTTTCCATAAGCACCTCAGGGATATTATTACAAAAGTTGTCTCTCGTATTTTTCTTTCAGGTATTTCAACATAGCTAATTCCTCCTGCTCCTTAAGCCTCTTATCTTCAAGAGCTTTCAATTCAGCACTTCTATTTTCCTTCTCAACCTTTTCTTTCAAAGCAGGTAGCCATTCTTCATAATTAAATACGTGTGAAAGCCTTATTGCCTTTCTAGTTCCATATTCATTAATTACATAAATTACATTTTCTCCGCCTAACATAAGGAAGAATTTTTCTTCAGTACCATAGAAATATGTCAACCTTATTTCATCGTACTTCTCCATATAAGCTCTTACATTTTTCTCAAGATCTCTAAGGAATATCTTAATTTCTTCAGTCATGATTATGCTCCGCAAGAACCGCCTTTTCCAGAGATAGAACAGACATCTGCACTTTCGTATACTACTTCATCCTCTCCTTTCTCAGAGAAGATTTGGCCTAGGTGTTTGATTGCTGTTGAATACTTAACAGGAGTTAAAGGTTGTCCGCTTCTGCTACCATCAGCATAGACAGTCATACCTCTGAGCCTTGGTAGATATTCTATGAGCATTTTTCCGAACTCTATTACTGTATTGTCATTGTTCAACTCAGAGCCCCATGGTGGGAGATTGATTGTTGAGCTAATACAATGATCTACGTACTGTTGTACCCAAGCTTGGAAGGCAATCCTTCTTTCAACATCATCTGCTAGAGAATATGCATCTTCAATGGAGTCTGGATTTGTACCGCTATCGATCAATCTTTTAGCTGTTGGGTCTATAACATATTGATAGTTCCAGACCTTATGCTTCAGATATCTTCTCTTGTAGGCAACACAAAATATAGGCTCGATTCCAGTTGTGGTTTCACCGATGATTCCAATGGTACCTACAGGGGCAATGGCCCTAGTCTTGATAGATTTTGTGAGCCCCCACTTTTCAGAATATGAATGTGCAATTTCAGTGCTCTTGGAATATTCTTTTAGATATTCCTCCAGCTCAGAATCTATTTCGTACTTCTTATTTCTGCTTATGAGCCATTCATGAATTCCCATGAGCCCTAAACCAAGTCTACGGTTCTTATTTTTAACCTGCTCGACTTTCTCTGTTGGACTATGAGTATAGACACTACCAGCCAATAGAAAGGCAGTTCCTAACTCGACCAATTCTTTCATCTCTTCAATAGAAGAGACTCTAGACAGATTGATAGAACCAAGATTACAGATATCAGAATCTTCTTCACTGGCTACTTCTGTACAGGCATTTCTTAGATTTTCATACTTATTGGCACCAACATCAATACTGAATCCTGGCTCTGAAGTCTTGCACATTTGTCTAACAGTCTGCCAATAGACAGATTGGGCTAAGGAATGCTGTTCATGCTGGCTATTGTGAAATGCGGTGAAGAAATCATCGTCCAGAATGACAGAGATATTTGTCATATCCATGCAAGCAGGGAAAGAGAAATCCTTTTCTTTAAGGTCTCTTATATCCTTACTCCAGTTTTTCATAGAGATGAATTTATGGATATCAGGATGATTCCAGTGTAATCCGGCCCATATTGCAGCTCTTCTATTACCACCATTCATAATACCTCTGCCACATTCATTAACCATCTGCATCAATGCAAGTGGTCCAGTAGCAGTTCCTCCAGTCCTTTTAATTAGACTGCCTTCAGCTCGAATATCACTATAAACGATTCCAATTCCAGCTCCACTCATTAGAGCCATAGATATTCTACTTAAAAGATCTGACCAGCCTTCTCTTGAGTCTTCAGCTCTGAATAGTACGCAATTTGAAGTTTGATGAAAGTCATTCCCGGCCGAGAATAGATATCTACCAGCGGGTATGAACTTCCTTTCACTTATAGCTCTTTTAACTCTATCCTTGAATTCCTGAGCTACAGAAACTACACCAAATACAGCATTTACTACTCTTTCTGCTATATCTTCCCAAGTTTCTTTTGTTCCATCTTCCTTGGTGTGAGAATACTTTTGTTCCATTATGGTCCGTGAGAACACAGACATTTCTTTATTAGATAAATTCATTCTACGAAATTCTCCCATCCTCACTTTATTCCAGTCGTCGTGAGGCAAATTTATATCAGATGATCGTAGCTCAAAAATATCTAAAAAAGAAGACCCAGATGGGCGCCAGCGCCGCCGGGCGCTGGCTTTAGCTTTTTGCGGACAGAATTCCGTCCAGGAGTTTCTGGAGCCGAGCTCGCTCTCGCTCTACTTCGGCGAGAACTTCTTTCTCGTATTTGTACCATCCCATTTTGTACTTCAGAACCTCTCCGAAGCTTGGATGCTTCAGGAGATCCTGAAATCTCTCCATGAGGCTGGGACTCTTAGTCACGAAGTTTACTAGCTCCTCATGGTAGGTTTCACTACGAAGATGTAGGGCCCTGATGTAGGTCCACAGCTCCGAGTTTTCAAACCACCATTCGAAGATAGATCGCTTCTTGTACTCTTCGCCCAGACGACTTAGAGGACTGTAGGCATGGTAGAACGCGATACTTCTCTCGTGATAATCTATCCCGACCTTGTGGTTGGGGAGAGGTTCGAGAACCTCTTTGTAGATCCTACGAAAGAGACTAGACTCCAGACTGTCGCGGTAGGTCTTGAGGATTATGCGGTGTTCGCCGGGTTGAAAGGGGTCTGAAGCCCCTCTCAGGTATGGATCTGTACAGAACTTGAACTCTTCTAGCATTGTCTCTCCGATGAAGAGCGGCCATAGCCACTCTCACCAGTCGACGGGCTTGAAGGTCACGCCCTTGATCTGGATGCCGAGGTTGCGGAGATCCAGCTCGCGGAAATCGCGCCCGAACTTGTACGAGCTGAACGGCACAGAGCGCACGAAGACTTCCTTCATGTACTCCTTGCTGAGGGTTCGAATACACTCATGCACTCGAGAAGCCTGTTGACCAGTCGATTGCTCGACCAGCAAGATCTGGAAGCCGTCTCCGTTCGCCTGGATGATATAGCGAAGGGTCACGACGGGAATGGGTCTGCTGGCGGACCACTCTTTCACTGCTGGTATGGCTCCGCGCGCGAATTCGAGCAGGAACCCCATCCCAGCGTGAATCGCCATCCTAGTAGCAGGATTCATCTTTCATCTCCACACTAAATAGGTTGTCTTCTCTTCTCGTGTGGAAAAATTCGTCACTAGAAGTAGAAGAATTGTGAACTTGGCAAGAATGCCTTCGCGGCTCTAGGCTTAGGCCTGAGCAGTTTCGTTGTCGGTTGACTCGTTACCCGAGGACTCCTCGGAGTTATCGTCAGAATCCCCCTGCCAGCACTCATCGCCGTTGAGGGTCTGAATCCAGTCGTTCCGATCTTCTTGCATTTTCATTGGTTCGATCCTTAGTCTCATACTGCTCTTTGGTGAGTTTAGAGCATAACTGTTTGGCACATAATGGTGTCTCACCTTGGAGTAATTAGTTCAATAGCACAAATTGTATCACTCCAACAGGACTATTATTACAACCTATCAAAGAAAAATTACGCTAGTCCTTAACAGAATTTCATATATATTAGTTACATGCAGCTTAGTAATGAGCAGGTTTTAAATCAATGGGACTACGTAAAGCAGAATTTCGCTGCTTCCGTAAAGAAGATGTTTCCTATTTCAGGAAGAAAGAACACTCTCGAACTCAGCAATATCGAGTTCGACGAAAGCAAAGCTAACCAAAGCGATATTAAATCCCAAGAACTTGCAAAGTATAGTGAGAAAACGTGGGGTATACCTGTATTCGCAGACTTTGTTCTTAAAGACAAAGTAACTGGAGAGGTTATAAATAAGACCACTCAAAAGGTAGCCACCATGCCGCGACTAACTCAAAGAGGCACCTATATTGTTAGAGGTGGGGAATATAACTCTGCTTATCAATGGCGTCTAAAGTCTGGAATCTATTCTAAGATTAAAGACAATGGTCAGCTAGAAACAGAATTCAACCTAAATGGTGCCGGCAAAGACTTTGCTAGAGAGCAAAGAATCAAAATTCCATTTGATCCTGAGAAGAAGATATTCAAGTTCAAATATGGTACTGTCGCTGCTCCTCTCTACTCCATCCTTAAGGCAGCAGATGTAACAGATGAAGATATGAAGAATGCATGGGGAGAAGAAATCTATAAAGCCAATGTTAGAAAAGATTGGCAGAAAGATGTCACTGGTCTTTACAACAAGAAATTAAAGGCCAGAGGTATGGTCGTTGAAGGTAATACCATAGATGATCTTAAGAATGCCATTAAGAAAGAATTGAATAAGGCTGAAGTACTTCCAGAAACAACAAAATTGACTCTAGGTAAAGAATACAAGCAGTTATCAGGGGGCGTTTTGCTTGATGGATCTCTCCACATTCTAGAGGTAAGCCAAGGAAAGAAGAAGCCAGATGATGTGTATTCTTTGTACTTCAAGCACTTACTAGGACTAGATGACTTCATAGCTGAGAAATTTGGTGATTCTAAAACAGCTCAGAAAATAAAATCCAAGATTAGAAACAACATAGATAAGAAGAATGTTGTTGGCCATATTATTTCTTCTGATTTATTTTCCAAGCCCCTGAACCAAGTATTCTATGGAAACTCTCTATCTCAGAGACCAGATCAAACAAATCCGTTGGATATCCTTTCTTCGGCCAATATAACTACTATCACTGGCCCAGGTGGTATTTCAAGTGAGCATGCTTTGAGACCAGCGATGAAGATGATCTCTCAATCTCATCTAGGATTCCTCGATCCAATTCTATCTCCGGAAGGTGAATCTACTGGTATCACTCTACACTTACCAATAGGTGTAGAAAAGATAGGTAGAGAAGCAAAGGCTTATGTATATGATTTGAAAACCAGCTCTTTTACCCATATAAATCCATCTCAATTGCATGGTGAATATACAGTTATGGCGGATCAGATTAAGTGGAATAAAGGCGCCCCAGTATTCCTTCATAATAAGGTTACAGCCTTAGATCCAAAGACACACGAGTTCGTAGATATTGAACCATCAAAGGCAAGATATGTTATGCCCAGTGCCAAGAATATATTCTCTGAGGCAACTAACTTAATTCCATTCCTGCAATGTAATCAGGGCAACAGAACAATGACTGGAGCCAAGCAGCCTTCTCAGGGTGTATCCCTACTTCATAGAGAAGCTCCATTGGTACAAGTTCAATCAAGTAATCCAAACCTTACTTTCGAGCAGGTATATGGTAGGAAGTTCTCTCATCAATCTCCTATAGATGGAGAAGTTATAGATATTAAGAAGGATGAGCTAGGCAATACTGAGGCAATTCATATAAAGGATGCTAATGGAAAGAGGATTGTTCCAGTACAGATTTATAATAACTTTCCTCTGAATGATAAGAAGTCTTTCATACACGCTGAGCCAATAGTTAAGGTTGGAGATAAAGTCTCTAGAGGTCAACATGTGGCCGATACTAACTTCACCAAGGAGGGAGTTCTATCTATTGGGACCAATTTGAAGACAGCTTATATGCCTTACTCTTCTCTAACATTCGAAGACGGAGTTGTTATCAGTGATTCTGCTTCTAAGAAATTAGCTAGTGAGCACTTACATAAAGTTGCTCTAGAGCTAGATCCTAAGAATGACAAGGTATCTTTGCCAAAATTCCTTTCTTATATCTCATCTGTTGGAAAGAAGATAAAGAAGGAGAAGCTAGGTAATTTGGATGAGAATGGTATTGTAAAACCAGGTTCTATAGTTAAGCCTGGAGATGTTCTGGTAACAGCAATAACCAAAAGTCAATTGGATGCTACTCTATCTATGATGAGCTCTAGAATGAAGGGAGCAATAGTTCCCTTCAAGGATAAATCTCTTGTCTGGGAGCATGATTACGAAGGTAAAGTGGAAAAGATAGTTCCAAAACCAAGTGGTAAAGGATATACAGTCCACGTAAAGACAATTGAACCAGCTACAATTGGAGATAAGATTTGTGGTCGTCATGGAGACAAGAACATCATTGGTGCAATTCTCCCAGATGAGCACATGCCAAAGATTGTGAAGTCAGATGGATCGCACGAGGTTATAGATCTATTGACAGCTCCTAGCGGTGTAGTTAGCCGTATTAACCTAGGACAATTGATGGAATTGGGAGCTTCAAAGATTGCTCAAAAGACTGGGAAACCTTACAAGACTAACAATTTCGCCGCCAATGTTGATCACTCAGAGAAACTAAGGAAAGAACTTAAAGAGCATCAGATTGATGATAAGGATGTTATCTATGATCCGCTTCTAGGTAAAACTCTGGATAACAAAGTTTTGACTGGTCATAAGTACATTATGAAGTTAAAACACCAAGTCGAAAAGAAGGAGTCCGTACGTGGATTAGACCAAGCTCTATCAGGTAAATACACGATCAACCTAGATCCACAAAGAGGAAAAGGAGAAGGAGCTCAGGCTATAGCTCAGTTGGATATCTATGCAATGTTGGCCCATGGAGCTAGAGCCAATCTACAAGAGATGACTAGCTACAGAGCTGAATTGCAGCACAATCCAGCTACAATGCAGCACACCGACTCAGATTTCTGGGATCGAGTTATGATTGGTATTCCTCTACCTCCTCCTAAGTCAACTTTCGCTTACAGAAAGTTCGAAGGATTCTTAACTGGCCTTGGATTGAATCTGCAAAAGAACGGCCATGAAATTGTCCTTACCCCTTTAACTGATAAAGGAGTTCTATCCATGAGTAATGGCGAGATTAAGGATGCTCAACAGGTTAGAGGAAAAGACGACAAGGAAATCCCAGGAGGTTTATTCGACCCCAAGATTACTGGTGGTATTCCAAATGCACCAAACAAGGGCTTAAAGTGGGCTCACGTCACTCTTGCAGATCCATTCCCAAATCCTTTGTTTGTAGGTACGGAAAAGCTACCTGGACCCGCCGTTGTTCTCTCTGGACTACATTACAGAGACTTTGACAAAGTAATTAGAGGAGAGAAGTCTGTAAATGTTAAGGGGAAAGAAATGACTGGTGGCAGGGCTATAGAAGCTTTGCTAAAAGGAGTTAATGTAAAGAAAGAACTAGATGAAACTCTTAAGAGGTTACCAGGAGCTAAAGGAGCAGAATTAAACCAAGCTAATAAGAAGGCTAAGTTTTTACAGGCCCTAACTAAGCTGGATATGAAGCCAGATGAAGCCTACATAATGAACCACGTTCCTATTCTTCCTCCAGTCTTCAGACCAATAGTTCCAACACCATCTGGGGAAGTTGAGAATGCAGATATCACAAATCTCTATAAGAGATTGATTATCGATAACAACCAGCTTAAAGATAAAGACGCCACGTATGTTCCTGAACAGAAACAGAAATTGACCGAAGCTGTTTGGGATCATTTGAAGGCCGTTACAGGTCTTGGGAAGGTACCAACGTACGATGGAAATCGTAAGTATAAAGGACTTCTACAAACTATTGCTGGAGACTCTCCAAAGACTGGATTCTTCCAGCACAAGATTATGAAGAGACGTCAGGAGCTAAGCATGCGTTCTACAGTTATCCCAGGCCCAGAAATGGATATTGATGAGGTAGGATTGCCAAGGAATTCAGCTCTAGAATTGTATAAGCCATTCATAGTTCGAGAATTGGTGAGATCTGGTAAGGACTTGATTGAAGCCAAAAAGGAAGTGAAAGAAGGAACAACTCTAGCTTATAAGGCTCTAGAAAATGTAGTTAAGACTAGACCAATCTTGGTTAAGAGAGATCCAGTTCTACACAAGTTCAACATTCAAGCCTTCAAGCCAAAGCTTATAGAAGGTAAGGCTATTAGTATGCATCCATTGAACTGCGCTGGATATAACATGGACTTCGACGGTGATACAGCCGCAGTTTATCTACCTCTAACTGAAGCAGCTAGGCAAGAAGCACTAGATAAAATGCTTCCATCTAAGAACCTCTTCTCTTCAACTAATTATGGAATCATGCATGCCCCAGACCAAGAGGCAGTTATAGGTCTAAACATGCTATCTCATTGGGGAGATAAGAAGAACCTAGCTTTTAGTTCATTAGATGATCTTAGAAAAGCAACAAATGTTAAACATAATGATGTTGTTGACGTAAAGGTTGGGGACTCTTTCAAAGAGACAACTCAAGGTAGGGCCTTGCTCGCTGAGACTTTACCTCATGATATGGATCACTCTAACCTATTGCACGATCCAAAATTTCTATTGAAGAAGAAGCAAATCCACTCCTTGCTAGAGCAATATGCTCGTAAGGATCCAGGAGGTTATTCAGTTTTAGTAGAAGATTGGAGAAAGAAAGGAAATGATAAGGCCCATGAATCTGGCTTCTCTTTCAGTATCAATGACTTGAAGCCACTAAAAGAGAAGAGAGATCAAATCTTAAAGCCATATCATGATGCTGTAGAGAAGATTAGAAATAGCTCTGATTCAAAAGACGAGCAAGATAAAAAGGCAGTTGAGTTGTATACAAAAGCAACCAATGAACTTGACGAAGTCTTAGGCAAAGAATACGCCAAGATGAATAACGGTCTCTACAAGATGGTTGAGACTGGAGCCCGTGGTAAAATGGCCCAGTTCCGACAAACAGTAATTGCGCCAATGTTATTGATGGATAGTACTGATAGAGTTGTACCATCTCCAGTTACAAAGAGCTTCGCAGAAGGACTATCAATAAAAGACTACTGGACCACATTACACGGAGCTAGAAAAGGAACTCTTCAAAGAGCCCAAGGAACTTCTATACCTGGAGCTATGGCGAAAGAAATTGTCAACTTGAACCTTTCTACGCCCATAGTCAGCCATGATTGTGGAACTAAAGAGGGACACGCCATGCAGTTATTTGATAAACATGGAAATGCCGAAATAGACGTGACAGATAGATATCTAGCCAAGGATATGCCTGAGTTGGATATTAAGAGTGGAGATTTAATAACTCCAGAAGTATTCAATAAATTGAAGTCATCCGGTACCAAAGATGTACATGTAAGATCTCCATTAAAATGCCAGGAAGTTAGTGGTGTATGTAGCAAATGCTTTGGTCTTTCAGAGAGAGGACATCTACACGAAATAGGAACAAATATAGGTATTATCGCAAGCCATGCAGTATCAGAACCAACAGTACAGATGGCAATGGACAGCTTCCACTCAGGAGGTGTAGCTGCATCTAGAGGAGGTCAGTCTGTAAGTAAATTAAAGAGACTAGACCAACTATTGAATATGCCAAAGACGCTTCCAGGGGCCGCGACCTTATCTAAGGTATCTGGCAGCGTTGCCGGTATAGAAAAAGACTCCACTGGAGGTCACAATGTCTTCATTGAAAATAGCTCTGGAGCCCACAAGCACTACGTCTCACCTATGAATGATGTGACTGTCGGACATGGAGATTCAATAGAGAAAGGTACATCAATCTCTACTGGTCCAATAAATCCACATTCTTTATTACAGCTAAAAGGAATTTCTGCGGTTAGAAATTATCTAACTAATGAATTAGGAGCCATGTATAAAGAAGTAGGTGGAGTTAGAAGAAGGAACGTAGAAGTTGTAGTTAAGAATCTAACTAATATGACTGAGGTTGTAGATGGAGGATCTTCTGATCATTTACCAGGAGATATAATGAAGATCAGTCAAGTTGATAGACACAATACTCTATCTAAAAAGCCAGATGATAAGATTCTTCACAAGCCCATATTGAAAGGAATTAAAGAATCGGCCTTGATTAAGGATGAAGACTGGTTGAATAGAATGAACTTCCAGAGAATTCAGAACACTCTTATTGAGGCTGCTGGAAAGGGTTGGAAGACTTCTATTAAAAATACGTTAAGTCCAGTTGGACCACTAGCTGCAAGTACTATTGGCCCACAGATTCCTGGAAGGGCTGAATACTAGTTAAAGAAATATTAGGTGATGCAAAGGTCTGGCCGGGGAAACCCCCGGTCAGTCCTAGTGTGTCTCAGTCTAGCAGCTACCGACCTCTTTGATTCTCCGCCTCTCTCGGAGAATCCAAATCGAATTCGTTCACGATGAAGAATGTTCATTATCGCGTCCCCTCCTTAATTTTATTATTCCACAATTACAGATAAAAAAATGAAGGCCACGAAAAGTGGCCTTTCACTCTACATAGTGATATTCAACTCTCTTAGAGGAACTCCCTTTTTATATCCATGAGAAAAGAAGTGATCTGTTAGACCATCTGCTTGATCTTTGTGGCCTTTCACTATGTCGGTAAAAGTTTCCACATGTACGTTCTGAAGCGGAAACATCCTGTTCAGATAAATCTGCCTTGGCAGAACTTCAGAGTACCAAGCATCATGAACCAGACCAGAGACTTCTGTAACCGCGTGATAGCTCCAACCTATATCAGGACATAGATGAGAGCATGGATATATAGAATCACACAATCCATATTTCTGGGATTTCTTAGCTTGAAGAAAAAGCCTCTCGTGTTCTATTCCCATGGCTTCTAGCCACTGACTTACTGAATCACTAAGATCTAGACACCAACCATCATAATCTGAGAGTGATTCTCCACTGAATTTCAAGTATTCCAATGTAAGATTGTACATAATATTCCTTTACTTAAAGGCTGGCGGGCTTGTGGCCCGCCAGCTCTCTACTTCGTGAAGACCAGTCGGTCGTCTTCCCGATTCACAGTGACTTTCCCCTTTTCGATCCTGTGGGCGATGAGCTCCTTGGCCAGCGGATCCTGAACCAGCCGCTGAATCGCCCGCTTGAGCGGTCGCGCACCGAAGGCCGGATCGTATCCGTTGTCGCAGATGAGGCTGATTGCCTCGTCGCTGAATACGAGCTCAATCTTCTTCTCGAGAACCAGCTTCTGAACCCTGCGAAGCTGGATCTTGGCGATCTGGCCGACGTGATCTCGACTCAGTCGATGGAACGTGACGACTTCATCAAGCCGGTTGATGAACTCCGGCTTGAAGAACTTCATCAGACGCTCATCGATCTGACGCTTCAGCTCGGGGTCGTCGAGGTCGTCTGTCCCCTGAATCAGATCCGCGCCAGCATTGCTGGTGAGGATGATGATGGTGTTCGTGAAGTTCACCACGACACCCTTGGAATCCGTCAGGCGTCCATCGTCGAGCACCTGAAGAAGGATGTTGTAGATATCGGGATGGGCCTTCTCTACCTCGTCGAAGAGGACCACGCTGTAGGGCCGACGACGAACGGCTTCGGTGAGCTGCCCACCGTCATCAGCTCCCACGTAGCCCGGCGGGGCTCCTATGAGGCGAGCGACGGCGTGCTTCTCCATGTACTCGCTCATATCGAATCGAGTCACGAAGTCGCTGTCTCCGAAGAGCTGCTCAGCGAGAGCTTTGGCGATCTCCGTCTTACCGCAGCCCGTCGGCCCAGTGAACAAGAAGCTGCCGATCGGCCGATTCTGATCCTGGACACCAGCCTTCGCTCGACGAACCGCATCAGACAGTGCAGACACTGCCCTTGCCTGTCCGATCACCCGACTCTGAAGACGCCTCTCCAGATCCGAGAGCTTCTCGGCTTCTTCTTCGCCGATCTTCTCGACGGGGATGCCAGTGCTTCTCGCGATGACGGCACCGATGTCGGCCTCGGTGATCTCTTCGCGCAGATAGGATCCGGTCTTCTGGATCTCGGAGATCTTCTTCTCCAGACTCTCTTTGCGCTTCTCGAGCTCGGGGATAGTCTCGTTCTGAAGCTTGGCGACGCGTGCGAAATCACTGGCACGCTGCTGAATTGCTTGCTCGGTTCGCGCCTTGTCGAGCTCCTCGATGACTCTGCGGATCTCCTTGACGACCTCTTTCTCCTTCAGCCATTTCTCCGAAATCTCCTTGCGTTTGTCTTCCAGCTTGGAGATCGTTTCCTCGATCTGGGCAGTGTCCTCGCCCTCACCTTCGAGGGCACTCTTCTTGATCTTCGCCGACGTGAGCTCTCGCTCGACGGTCTGAAGCTCTTCCGGCTTGG
>JACCDG011830512.1_pt1 | contig 12079 bp, 16 predicted proteins | sample 7442471 | NCBI WGS metagenome assembly JACCDG01 (sample SAMN15323444, study PRJNA562643) | freshwater metagenome | isolation source: river surface water | place: USA:Blue River Watershed | collected 2017-08-17
ATCCATGGATGACAATCACAGGACCTATAGGAACGTTGTGGTGGATAAAGGAAAGGTGGCGAGAGCTTGTGCGTCAGAAGAAAACTATCATATGAGGAGCGTTTGTAGGTCTTGCACTTGCGCACCTTATTACGCTCTATGGCAGTTGGATATTTTTCGATAACCCCGACACCTCCGTGATCACTATAGGCAATTCGTATGTAAGGTACTGGATTCCGGTATTTATTTTGCTTACCCCAGCATCGGCATACGCTGTACTCGCTTTGCAGAATTTTCTCGCAAGCAAAAACATACAGGGCTGGGTAAAGGGTGTTGTAGGTGCAATTCCCGTGGTGGCATGTATCGCTATGGCGCTTCTCTCGCTTCACTTAGTTATGACAGGCGATGATGGCGTACTGCACACACGAAGCGCGCTCGCAACTTTTGTGGAGAAGCGAGAAAAAATTCTCGAGAAAACCGAAGAAGACGCGGTAGTCATTGTTGACCGTGCCGATAAGTACCTTTGGCCATATCGTGCGGTAATCGTGCCTTTACGAAGTGAGAAAACCTATGGAATCATTCCAGATTTAGCACAAAGCGTTCCATTGTATTATTTTGGCATAACGCTTCCCGAACAAGATATGAAGTATTTGCAAGAAGAAATTTTGCAAAATACGGTAACGGTTTTCCCGGTAGTAACCGTGAACGAAGAAACGCTCTATGCAATTACCCCTCGATAAATATCGTTCGTGGATTCTTCCAGTAGCGCTCCCCGCGGCACTTTTTATTGCACTGCTCTGGATATACCTCGCTCCGCTTGGTACGAGAACGTTTACTTGGGAAGCGGGAGAGAGCTCGTTGCTGATAGGTCGCCCATTACCCGATGCGCGAACAGGTGCGTGTAGCGATACAGAAGAAAATTGCGTAGTGTTCTTCGATGAACCGGCATATATGTCGGTAACGCCACCGGCAGGATTGTGGCACGAAATGCATGTGGAAGTATCTTATCGCTTGAACGATCAAGAGAAGTTTGAAATCGGACTCATGCAGGATTTTGCTTTGCAGTCATTTGCATTGCATCAGCTCGAACAAAAGGAAGAAGAACGGGGCTGGTCGCGAGCAAAAACATCATTCTTACTCGATGGCGTACAAAAAGAGCTCGGAGCGTATAAGCTCATTATATCGCTTCCGGGAGTAGAAGAAGTTGAAGAAAAGCCGACGATTCATGCGCTGAACGTAACATTTAAACGAAATACATCGGTTATCGGGGAAGCGAAGTGGTTTATCAAAGGACTATGGGAACGACGAATGTAATATGATCACCTTCTCACGTCATTTTATTGCATGGTTTTTCGCGCTTTTTGTTTTTGCGTTTTTTGAATGGAGACATCCGGGATTCGTGTCCTTTGCTTTTCCTTTCCCGATTTTGATCCTGTTCCCGGCGCTCATTATCCTTGCAGGATATGGCTGGCAGGTTTACTCTAAAAGATAGTATGCGGCTCAGGTCTTGGGAAACTATACCCGATAGCAAAGAAATCATTCATGAGAATCCCTGGTATTCAGTTTATAAGGAAAGATTCACCTTACCTTCAGGGAAGGAGGGGGTGTACCATGTGGTAGATTCCCCATCTTCATTAAAAATAATACCCGTACTTCCAAATGGGAAAATCAGATTCGTAAAGCAGTTTCGATATATCCTCAAAGAGGAGAGTATTGAGTTTCCTGGTGGAAGTGTAAAACACGGGGATTTACTTGATGAGCCTGAAGTGGGAGCCAGACGCGAGCTTTCCGAAGAAGCTCATCTTACAGGAAGTTTGAAATTTCTAGGGAATTTTTATCCTATAAATGGAATAGGGTCAGAAAAGTGTTTCGTTTTCCTTGCAACCAACTGTGAAGAAAGTATTTCAGAGGCAGATGAGACCGAAGAATTTATCTTTGTAGATTTAACACTAGAAGATGTAAGAAAGATGATAAAGAGTGGAGATATAAGTGATGGAATAAGTTTGGCGGCCTGGATGTTATTCGAAGCTTCTCTCTTATAAAGGCGCTGAAAGACAAGATGTTAACTTTTTTATCTATATTATGCCCTGTCTTTTCTGTAAAATAATCGCGAAAGAAATTCCTGCAGAGATCGTGTTCGAAAACGATCAAGTGCTCGCATTTCTCGATATAGGTCCAGTAAGCGAAGGACATACACTCGTTGTTCCAAAGAGACACGCAGAAAATTTATCTTCCGGTTCTGAGGAGGATGCGCAGTCGCTCATTTTCGCGGTACACGATCTTGCTCCAAGAATCCTTCAAGCGGTAGGTGCTGACGGATACAATCTCGGCATGAATCATGGTGAATCTGCGGGTCAGGAAGTGATGCATACACACATGCATATCATGCCAAGAAAAAGTGGAATGCACCGTTCGTTCACTAAGCTCCGCCCATCAGCACATGAAATACATATCGTAGCGGAAAAAATTCGATTACAACAGTAATATATGAAAATTCTTGTAACTGGTGCGGCAGGATTTATTGGCGCGAATTACGTGCATTATGTACTGGGCGCCCATCCTGAAGATGAAATTATCGCAGTTGATGTACTCACGTACGCGGGAAATTTAGAGAACTTGGAAGATGCGGTAAAAAGTTCGCGCGTGCGCTTTGAAAAAGCAGATATTTGTGACGAAGTACGCATGGATGCGCTCGTTGCCGAATGCGATGCTATTGTGCACTTTGCCGCAGAAACGCACGTTGACCGCTCCATTAAAGACAATCGTCCGTTCGTGCGAACGAATGTGCTTGGCACGCAAACGCTCCTCGACGCCGCGGTGCGCCATAAAAAAAGATTCCACCACGTCTCAACCGACGAAGTATTTGGTGCACTCACACCAAACGACCCGCCCTTTTCAAAGAGCACGCCATACGATCCGAAGAATCCATACAGCGCTACAAAAGCCGCTTCCGACCATTTGGTGCGTGCATATGTAAATACGCACGATCTTTTTGCGACTATTTCCAATTGTTCAAATAATTACGGGCCATTTCACTTTCCAGAAAAGCTAATTCCACTCTTCATTCGTAACTTAAAAGCAGGAAAAAAGGTTCCCGTGTATGGCGACGGCAGCCAAGTACGAGACTGGATTTATGCAGAAGATCATTGCAGAGGAGTCGACATGGCACTTCGCATGGGAAAAAAAGGAGAGACGTATTTATTCGGAGGGAAAGATGCTGAGATAACAAATCTCGAGCTTACCAAAAAACTTCTCGCACTCACCGGCCGAGACGAATCGTATATCAACTACGTCACCGATCGCCCAGGGCACGACTATCGATATGCGGTTGATTATGCATTTGCAACCGAGGCGCTTGGCTGGGAGCCGCAAGTACCTCTCGAAGAAGGTCTGTTAAAAACCATGGAATGGTTCGATGCGCATCAGGCATGGATAGATCGATGCATCTCGGGAGAATATCAGTCATATTACAAGGAGCATTATCAAGAGTAGGATAAATAATATGCAAAAAAACGTAGCAATTTTTGGAGGAACAGGAAATTTAGGAGGGGAATTAGGAAAAGCATGGCAGCGCACGGGTGCGCGCGTTTTTTCTGTATCAAGAAAAGAATGTGATGTAACAAAAAAAGAAAGCATCGAGTCTTTTTTTGCAATGCATAAGCCAGACATTGTTATAAACGCCGCCGCATATAACGCGGTAGATAAGGCGGAAGATGAAAGTGAGCGCGCATTCCTTCTCAATGCAGAAGCGCCTCGTTTGCTTGCGCAAGAGGCAAAAGCACAGGGTACAACGTTTGTGCACGTTTCTACCGACTATGTTTTTTCAGGAAACGAAGGCGAGTACACCGAAGATGCGGAAGTCATGCCAATAAATGTATACGGAAACAGCAAACTGCAAGGAGAGGTAGCAGTGCGCGAATCGAATGATGAAGCGTTTATTGTACGAACCTCAAAGCTCTTTGGACGCCAAGGAACTTCCCCCGATGCCAAACCAAGCTTTGTAACCATAATGACAAAGCTTGCGCTCACAAAGCCGGAACTCACCATCGTTGATGAAGAAATAGGATGCCCCACGTATACCGCCGATCTTGCCGAGGCAATCGTAAAGCTCGGTCTCGAAAATTACGCTCCAGGAACATATCACCTGGTAAATGAAGATGAAGGAAAGACGTGGTACGGATTTGCACAAGAAATTTTCGATGTGCTCGGCATCGCACCGAAAATGAAGCCTGTAGCAGGAGATGCATTTCCTCGCCCTGCAAAGCGACCAAAGAAAATTATTTTACAAAATACAAAAGGTCCAAAACTACCTTCACGACGCGATGCCTTGGAGCGATTTTTGCGCGGACCACTGAAAGCAGGTATGGATATTCAGCTTACGGGAATTCCAGGCTTGTTTGCGTTTACCGCCAAGCGCCTGGGCGATGAGCGCGGATGGTTTTCCGAAGCAATGAATTTTGCATGGTTGCGAGATGTAGGCCTTGAGCACGTACCGGTGCAAATTAACGAAGGGCAGTCATTGAAGGGAATCGTGCGTGGACTGCATTTTCAAGCACCGCCGTTTGCGCAAACAAAAATTGTTTCTTGTACCGCAGGAAAAATTTACGATGTCGCGGTAGATATCCGAAAAGATTCTCCTACGTATGGAAAATCTTTCGGCATTGAACTTTCGGCACAAAACGGTACGTGTTTATATATTCCGGAAGGATTTGCGCACGGCATGATGTCGCTTGAAGATGGATCTCGTATTCGATACCACATTTTCGGAGCGGGATGGGAGCGTTCCGCAGAAGGCGGATTGCGCTACAATGATCCTGATATACACATTTCGTGGCCTGATATCGGCACCACCCCTCAGGCAAATGCGCGCGATGCGAATTGGCAACTTTTTGCAGAATTTTCATCACCATTTGCGAAAAAAGAATAAATCCGCAAAGATAGAAAATATATGAAAGGAATTATTCTTGCAGGCGGATCGGGAACGAGACTCTATCCGGTCACGCAAGGGGTGATCAAGCAGCTCGTACCCGTGTACGACAAGCCCATGATTTACTACCCGCTTTCAACACTCATGCTTGCGGGTATTCGAGATATCCTCATCATCTCCACGCCAAAAGACCTTCCGCAATTTGAAGAGCTTCTCGGAGACGGATCTCGTGTAGGGTGTTCCTTTTCGTATGCCGTACAAAAGGAGCCTCGTGGCCTTGCAGAGGCCTACACCATAGGGGAGCAATTTATTGGCTCAGATACGGTAGGAATGATTTTGGGAGATAACTTGTTTCACGGTGCAGACATGGGGCAGACGCTCAAACAATATCGCAATGTACAGGGGGCAGTCGCATTCGCGGCACGCGTGAACGATCCTCAGCGTTATGGCGTGTACGAATTCGATGAGCAGATGAGTGTTGTTTCCATTGAAGAAAAGCCGGAAAAGCCAAAGAGTAATTATGCAAATGCAGGCTTATACTTCACTGATAACCAAGTGATAGAAATCGCAAAACAGGTAAAACCAAGTGCGCGAGGAGAGAAAGAAATTACAAGTGTGCTCGACGCATATCTTCAGCGGAAGCAATTAAAAGTATCGTTACTTGGCCGAGGAACCGCATGGCTCGATACGGGAACATTCGAAGCAATGCATAATGCGGCGAATTTCGTAGAAGTAATTCAAGAACGCACGGGATTGAAAGTAGGATGCATTGAAGAAGTTGCATGGCGCGAAGGATATATTTCCGATGATCAGCTTCAAGAATTGGCAAAACCGTACATAAAAAGCGGATACGGAACCTATCTCCTCAAATTGCTTGAGGAATAAAGAAAAAACCCTGCATTATATGAATAATGCAGGGTTTTTTCTCTGTACTACCACCAAAGAAGAAAAAGAAGTGCGCGTCGATACAAGCGAAGCACGGGGTTTGCGACAAGTCGAACAACAGGGCTACTCGCCGACGCTTCTTGAAAGAGAATTTCTCCCACACTTGAAGAAGTAAGAAGCTCCTTATCGGAAAGAACGCGCTCTGCCTGAATGTTCTTTCGTTTATGAAGCCAAATCTTCCAAAAATCTTTTTTCAACCAAGCACGATATGCGAGCATTTTTTGCTCGAGCCATCCGCCACGCCATGCAAAGAAAAGCATGGCAATTTCTACACCGATAAGCGCAGGAAGAAGAAGGATAAGGGTAGGGAGCTTATAGAACATGAGAAGCGTTGCATAGCGGTTACGCTCCATGAACTGAAACTTGGTAATACTGCGTGAAAATTCATACTTATGCGCAATAACCGAATCGCGCACGCATGCCACGGAGTACCCGTGCATTTTTAAACGAAGCGAGTATTCAAGATCCTCGTGATACATCCAGAAATCTTCATCCCAAAGTCCGTACATGTTGAGAAGATCGATGCGAAGGAGTACGCCCGCGCCGCTTGCGTAATCGATGGGGAAAACGGGGTCCATGCGCTGATCGCGCGAAGCAAGGTACCCGTTTGAATAGCCGAATCCCAAAAAGTGATACGCATTTCCTTTGGTATTGAGTAAATCTGTTCGTGGGTAAAGAGTAATAAGCGACTGGGCACAGCCAATGCGTTTATCTTGCTCAAGGGCATGTATAATCGGTTCGAGAAAACCAGGTTCAGGAAGAGCGTCGTTATTAAGGAGGTAAACGTAGTCATAACCGTTTTCTCTTGCCCAACGAATGCCAGCGTTATTTCCCCCGGAAAAACCAAGATTTTTTTCTTGAGGAAGAAGAATTACGCGAGGAAGACTTTTTTCTGATAAAGGAAGAACTTCCTTTTCAAGAAGAGGAATGGAATATCCATGAGTAGGGTGGGGGTTATCGGGAATAACAAATGCCCAGCGATCTTTTGGATAGGTTACCTGTGCAAGCGCAGGAAGAAGATCGGGAAGGTAAGGGTCGCAATGAAACGAAAGGTAAATAACGGCGACGCGAGGAAGCGGCATAAATTACGGCGTAAGAAGAAGAGAGGAGCGAGAGGTTCCACGTTCAAAAAAGGCGGTATCGCCGTTGCGAGAAAACCAAACCGACGTTGGCTCGGAAAATGTAGCAAGCGTAGTATGAAGCCTTCCATTGTTGTATGAAGCAAGATCGATGCCAATAAGCGCACCGGCAGATGCAAGAAGAAGACTTCCTCCGTTGTGGGCAAAATGGAGCGCGGTAAGAATGTCGCTTTGTCGAGTAATAAAATCTTGTGTTTGCGATGCGGTAAAGAAAATGCGCACTTCAATGCCATCGGTCCATGCAAAAAAACGCTCATCGGGCTCCCATGCAGAAGCGGTGATATTTCTTCCAAGAGAATAGGCGGCTTGCGCACGTTCAAGAGAAAGATAAAAAATTTCATTGCGTTCATTTTTTACAAAAAGATCGCGGTCACTAACAACGAGGGGAGTGTATGTACCAGAAGGAAGGAGGGTAAGGAGCGTTGATCCGGTAAGCGAATCAGTGAAAACCTCAACGCCTGCCGACGTAGGGGCAAGGCGAATGCCTTCGGGAAAATCAAGTGCCGCAATCGTGCGCTCATTCTCAGATCGAGTCCAAGCTGAAGTGCTCTCTTTGAGAGGCGTCTCTTCGGAACGAGAAAAAAGAGGTGCAGTAATATAAGTGGTCGCGCCGCTTTGTACATGAACAGATCGCTCCCACGGATAGTACCCATTTCGTTCAATGCGCACGGCATGCGTGCCCTGCGGAAGGCGCTGAAGAACGGTAGGAGTTGTATCGCGAACATCTTGCCCATGAAGAAAGATATCTGCTCCACGAGGTATGCTCGCAAGAGAAAGAGTTCCTGTTTGTAAAACGGTATTACTCGTGCGATTAAAGCGATAGCCGGCGGTATAAAGAACGACAAGCGGCGCGGAAATAAGAAAAATCCCTACGAAGAGAAAGAACAGTGCTCTGCGAATGGGGAGGGGGATCATACCGTGGTAAATTTTGACAAAAGAATAATTATATGATAAGATAAATCGTCATGCCTGAAAAGGCGAGACCGCCTATGCGAACTGCAGGTCGCATGGTGTCCCTCAAGAAGAAGATTGGGGGGTGGGCGAATAAGGCCTGCAAAGCAAGGGGTCCAAACGATCTGCCGCGGCCGCGGCAATAGATGTGGTGCGAAAAATAAAAAAAAATAGCACCAGGACCACACTTCCTCGGAAGTGTTCGCGGGAAAAAACGTTTCGTTCTCGTGGCCTTGCATTCTCTTGCCCGTGCATCCCTCCGGATGCGCGGGTTTTTCTTTTGCAAAGGCACTGTTCCGAAAACAAGAAACGTGGTACACTCGTCATATATGAAAACAACCCCCGACACCTCGTGGCGGGCGCTGTGGATGCCGGTGAAAGTCTTTCTCGGTTTGGGCGCAGCAGGCGCACTCTTTTTTGGGGGATATTTGTACGGAAAGGGTCCTGATTTCTTAGGAAATGCGCAGGCAGAAGGAATTTTTGGCAGAACAGTCACCGTTCCCGCAGATATTGCCGCAGACGTTGACTTCGAATTGTTTTGGCAGGTATGGAGTTTGGTGCGTGACAAATACGTCGATCAGCCGGTTTCGGAGAGTGACCTCTTTGAAGGTGCGCTCCAAGGTCTCATGTATGGCTTGCATGATCCATATTCGTCATACTTCACCCCAAAGATGGCTGAAGAATTTTCTCAAGAGCTTTCAGGATCGTTCTTTGGCATTGGCGCCGAACTGGGGCTGAACGATATGGGGGGTCTCGTAGTAGTGGCACCTATCTCGGGAACTCCGGCCGAACGGGCAGGAATTCGCGCAGGTGATGCAATTCTCAAGATTGATGAAACTGATACCGCAGGAATGACCGTTTCACAGGCGGTAGGGCTTATTCGTGGAGAAAAAGGAACGGAAGTTGTATTAACTTTACTCAGTGCAAATGAAAGTGAGCCACGCGTAGTGAAAATTGTACGAGATGAAATTCATATCGAAAGTGTAAAAGTAACCGTTCGTGAAGATGGTATTGGAGTGGTAGAGGTAAGTATTTTTGGTGACGATACAATGTCGGGCTTTGCAAAAGCGGCAGACACGTTGCAAAAGGCAAATGTCAAAGGAATAATCATTGACGTGAGAAATAATCCAGGAGGATATCTCGAAGCAGCTATCGCGCTTTCTTCTTACTGGACGGGAGATGCAACGGTCATGCAGGAAGAAGTTCGAGGAGAACGTACGGCATTCAGCGGAAATGGCGACGGACGCTTTGCGGGCATGCCTACCGTTGTTTTGGTAAACGAAGGAAGTGCATCTGCATCGGAAATTTTTGCAGGAGCATTGCAAGATTACGGATATGCAAAAGTAATAGGTGAAAAAACTTTCGGAAAAGGAAGCGTTCAGGAGTATCAAGAATTAGACAATGGAAGCGCGGTAAAAATTACCGTAGCACGTTGGCTTACGCCAAAAGGCCGTTCAATAGATAAGGAAGGCATTGCTCCCGATGAGGAAGTTGCCCGTACCATTGAAGATTATCATGCAAACATCGACCCCCAACTCGACGCGGCGATCAGTTTCTTCTCGAAGAAATGAGGGAGAACGCGAGCGCCATAAAAACGAAGTCTCCGCAGGAGGCCTCGTTTATCGTAGAACGAAAGAGGGATTGCAATTTGCAATGGTTATCGATTCATACGGAAAGTGGGCTTTTCCAAAAGGGCATGTGCGGCCAGGAGAGCGCTATCGTCAAACAGCAATTCGAGAAATCCGTGAAGAAATGGCCTTAGGAAATTTAAGATACATCGCAAAACTCGATCATATCGACATTTGGTTTCGCGATCGATTTGTGCACAAGGGCATGCTTATCCACAAGTACATTTACTACTTCCTTTTCGAGGCACCCCCCGATGCAACGATTCGCCCGCCAAAACCGCAAGAACAAGGAGAAACGATTCGCGGCGTTGCATGGGTTCCTGCAAGCGAACTGCTCGCAAGGTCAAGTTATCGAGATATGGTTGGTATAATAAAGAAAGCACTACGACTATGTGGGTTACCCTTACAGAAGATGTCAGCTCCCTCGGCCCCGCGGGCACGACGGTGGAAGTTCCGGAAGGCTATGCGGTAAACTTTTTGTTTCCGCAACATTTAGCATTTGAAAGTCCAAATGGTGCACCAAAGGCAGAAGAGCCAGTGAAGAAAACATCAAAAGAAGAGCGTGAAGATGAACAGCTTGCGGGCGAGCTAGATGGCGTTGAAGTAGTTGTTGCAGGAAAAATAAAACAAGGAAAATTTGCGCAACCCATTACGCACAAAGATGTGCGAGGGGAGCTAAAAGAAATGGGATATAAAGTAGCTTTCGACGCTATAAAAATGGCGCCCATTACCGAGCCGGGAAATCATGAGGTCATTATAGATTTTCCCACAGGGTTCGAGGCAACGATAACGGTCATCGCGGAAGGCATGACAGAATAAAAAAATCGACTCCCATACGAGAGTCGATTTTTTTATACTACGGAAACGTAGGTACGAAGCTTGAGTGCACCAACGAAGTTGGGAGCTTTGCGCTTCTTGAAGGTGAGAACACCATCTTTAAGTGCGAAAAGCGTGTAGTCTGTTCCAACACCAACGTTCTTTCCTGCGTGGATTTTTGTACCACGTTGACGAACGATGATTTGACCAGTGGTTACCGCTTGACCGTCGGCGCGCTTAACGCCGAGACGCTTGGCCTGCGAATCGCGGCCGTTTCTTGTAGAACCTTGGGCTAACTTATGTGCCATATGAAATAAAGGATATTGGTCAGCAGAAGCTGAAAACGTGGAAAAGAATATCAAAATAGCTTGTAAGCGTCAAGGGGAATAGGGTACGCTCGTGGGGATGAGAAAAGAGCAAAAATATGGAAAATAAGATAAAAGAAGTGCTCAAAACCATAGAACAAGCCCTAAAATTACATGCAGGAGGTATAGAGCTCGTTTCGTGGAACGGGGAAAGTGGGGAGGTTACTGTACGGCTTTTGGGAACATGCGCAAGCTGTGGATTGGCGGAAGTGACTATGAAAGAGGGGGTGGAAATGGCGCTTGTGCGGGCAATCCCAGAAATTCGATCGGTACGTGCGGTACAATAAGAGCACTTGTGGCAATACAAAAACAACAAAAAGGAATAGAAGAAGAAATTCTTCCAAAAGTCCGAAAAGTTTCAACGGTCATTTTTGGGATATGTTGGATTTTGGGGGTAGCACTGCTGAGTTGGAGAATTTTGCCGATGGTGTACGGAAGGGGAAGTGTTCCGCTCCACTACAATATTTTCGTTGGCATCGACGCCTTTGGCCCGTGGTGGATGCTTTTTGAAATTCCTGCAGAGGCTTTGGTCATTGCAGTAGCGAATGGAATAATTGCCGCAACATTTTTGAAGAAAAAAAGCATGCTCGCTTTGGCACTTTGGATAGCAACGCTTTTTATTGGAATTTTATCTCTTATCGCGCTCGTGCGCATTGTGCTCATTAATATTGCATATGGTTGATGTATTGACGTTGTCAAAAATGCTTATTCTTGCAACGCTCGGATTCGTGCTTGCAATCGCGTGGACCCCTGCACTCACGCATTTCTTGTATAAGTATCGCTTAGGAAAAAGTATTCGAAGTGCAGTAACCGCACCAATGTTTGCAGAGTTGCACAAAAAGAAAGCAGGGGTGCCAACTATGGGCGGATTGCTCATGTGGGTAACAACGGGCTTCATCGCGCTTTTTTTTGCAGGAATCGCATGGCTTGCTCCTGAAAGTACATTGGCACAATTCAACTTCTTCTCACGATCGCAAACATGGCTTCCTTTGGCGGCGTTAGTTATTTCTGGATTGGTGGGTGTCGCCGATGATATTTTTAATATTTACAAAATCGGACCTCACGGAGGAGGTATTCGCATATCGCACCGCCTCGCACTGTACACAATTATCGCTCTTGTGGGGGCGTGGTGGTTTTATACCAAGCTCGGTTGGGATACTTTGCACGTTCCGCTGTACGGAGATGTTTTCATGGGATGGTTATACGTGCCGTTTTTTGTAGCGGTAATTGTCGCAACGTCGTTCTCGGTAAATCAAACCGATGGCTTAGATGGCCTTGCTGGAGGAACCCTCGCAACGGCATTTGCGGCATTTGCAGTAATCGCGCTTA
>JACCDG011274344.1_pt1 | contig 12078 bp, 9 predicted proteins | sample 7442471 | NCBI WGS metagenome assembly JACCDG01 (sample SAMN15323444, study PRJNA562643) | freshwater metagenome | isolation source: river surface water | place: USA:Blue River Watershed | collected 2017-08-17
ACCCACACCGTCTGGCGCTCCCGTGGTGCGTGCGGGGCCTATGTGGCTATCGCGGTGGCGCAAATGGGTTCCTACATAGATTACAATGTAAGCAATGGAGAGACCTATGCGTATTATGTGGTAGCGAATGTGGGCACCACGTCTAGTGCGGCCAGCGCAACGGTCACCGCGACCTTTGTAGGCCCGGTGGACCAGTACAAGGATGTCCTGACGAGCGCCGATGCGCTTTCGGACCGCAAGGGTGCCGTGGCTGTTTACTCGGGACAAACCACGGCGGGATGTGGGGAATACCAGCGTCTCTTGCGACTCCGAGGACAGGCTACGCTGTGTGGGAAGTGAGCGAATTATGCCCTATTAAAATAGAGATGGTAAAAAAACACATCATAAATAAAGGGGTATTAATACTCTTAACAATTCTTATATGTTTATGCATCGGCATATTAATTTATAAGAAGTTCAGAACAATCTATGTTAAAAACTATGACTCGGAGAAAGTTGTTGTTTATAAACTCCATAAATCGGTTGGATTTTTTTCTGATCTGGGATTTTTAGCGGAGTCTTACATAAGAGCAAAGCGCGTTGGTTGCACATTTTACGTTGATAGCGTAGATTGGTCTTACACAAGCAAATTAGGATGGCACGATTATTTTTCATCATTGCAAGAGAAGCCAGCATCGTTGAACAATTCAAATATTATATATTGTTCACATATGAATGTTGCAAGTGACATTGATGGATCTGGAAAAATGTATTTGCGCGATTATGAATCCGCACTGAAGGAGCTTTTCATAATTAATAGCGATATTCAATCATCAATTAACAATAAAAAACGTGAATTTGGCAATTATGAAGGACTTTATATACGTCGTGGAGATAAAATTATAAGCGGTGAATCAGGATTCCAATCAACAGAAAATATAATATCACAACTTCAGTTAAGTAGCGAACTACCGATATTTGTTCAAACAGATGACTACACAGAAGTTAAAAATATAAAATCGCTAATTAAAAATAAAACAATTTATTCAATTGTTCCAGAGACCAGACATGGTGCAAATGAGAAAGATAGGCAAACAATGACACCAGAAATTAAGTATGATACAATGACAGAATTCCTAACGGGAGTAAGTTTATGCATAGCTGCAAATCGCTGCTATGTAGATATGATGTCAAATGTAAGCAGATTCATTAAAATAATGGCTCCAAACACGGTGTCTTTTTACAAATTGTCAAATGAAACTCCTAATTATTATTCGGATAAGGAACTCACTAAGAACATTGCGCACTACGACTCATTCCTTTGAATATTATGTTATCTAGAAATAGAGGAGCGACCATATAATCATGGCAAGACGCAAGTATAGCACATACGTGTTTATAGCACTAGCATTGTTAGTATTATTAGCATTGCTAGTTTTGATGAAGCACTCACAATCATGTAGAAATTTCCGTTTTAAAGAAGGTTTTGAGAACGGACAACCATCGGTCATTTGGACGTGTACTACATTTCTGGACTTTCCAAAGAAAGACCGCTGGCGTGCATTCACGAGCTGCATGGATTCTATACATTATGCGAATTCAAAAGAGGATCTGGCCCGGATTGGAAAGTGGATAGTTATCAATGAATATAGTGAAAATCCAAAAGAGAACTGGGCCGCGTTAGTAAAAGAACAATATCCACACGTGGAGTTCATACAAAAAACAAAAGAGCAACACGGACAAGCAAAGGGATTGAATATGATTTTGGAAATCATTAAGCCTTATAAATATTGGTTTCATTGGGAAGAAACATGGGACACCGAGGCACCCTTTATTGCCAGAGCCATCAACACAATGAACCAGAATCCGGATATAACACAATTGCAAATGACCTATAACAAGGACCGTGTAGATTGGCTAGATGCTTCAAAAGAACGCATACATTGTGTAGAACAGGTTTGTCGCATTAACCCTCATGAACTAACACCTACATTTATTGATAAGGATGAAAATTCATACGATTTGAAAACCATAGCAAATTATTGGCCTCTTTACAGTTTACGACCATCTATAAATCGCGTTGCTTTTTACACAGAAAAGGGCGTGGGCACTTTTCCCGAGGATCCTGAACTATGGCCATGGGTGTTTGAACTCCACTATGCTATTCGGTGGCTTCGCGCAGGTGCTGTAAAAGCAGTATTTAAAGACGCACCCGTGTATCGCCAGGATAATCATATTAGCACATATTAGTGCGAGATTAACCGCAGTTTTTGTATGGAGTAAGCTAGTTAAATATACCCTAATGAGTATCTGGTTTTGTTTTAAAAATAGGTATATTATATAAATCAGATGCACGATCGCTGAAACCTGAACCCCAATAATATTGGGAATGTTGAACTATCTCAGACGCTCCACATAACATAAAAAAATCAATCATCGTGTCTTTTATGTCATCGCTGTCTTTTGTATGTTTTGGTTTAGTGGGCATGAGTATATATCCATCCTTTTCATGCAAATAATTTTTGAAATTCACATCATCTGAAATAGCAATTGTTGGGCGTTTTGTAGTAAGCTGTTCAACTTGGGTTTTAATTTTCATACGAGCAGATTCATATACATCTATGCCAACAATCGTATTGTCCACTAAAACGTTATCGCCTATTCTGGCATGTATCATTGTGTATTGAGTTGATTCATTGCCCAGCAAATTGCGTTTCATATCATTAACTGCATTTTTCAGTTCATCATTTGGTAAAAATGAGTTTTTCAAATATTCACGAATGTCATCATCAATAGGCAAGGTTCTATGAGGTATGCATGTTCCTAAAAACAGTATACCAGATGAGGAGTTATTTAATTTAGATATAATTATTCCTTCAAGCTCATTATATTCATATACCTTTTGTTCAATATTTATGATGTTTGACTTATCTGTAGAAATATCGGAGCGTTTGGATGTGTTATACAAATATCTTGAAATCCCATTATCTTCATAATCCACGTCAAATGTATATCCATGTGCTTTACAAATTTTAGCTATAGTTAACGAACCTCTAATAAAATCGCCGATACCTTGTGTTTTGCTGTTAAACAAATGCCGGACATGCTTCTTCTGCACATCAAATGATTCATATTTACGATTGTTTTGCAAAATGTATAGCAATATTAATAGTGTAAAAATTATTGCTAACAATACAAATATGTGATACGATTTTAGTTTCATTTCTATTTATAACGCATAAACTAAAGCCAGCGCTCTCTACATACCTAAGAATGTCCTATGCGACCCTTCTAACTATAGAGGCCTTTGAGCCCTCCACGAGTACCTGGCGTGTACGGTCCTTGCTCTGGGAGGCCGAGGACCCATCAGTAACAGAAGAAGACATCGCGTGGTATTACAGGACGCTGTTGGGTTTACCGGAATACCAGTTGCGCTTCCGCACCTACACGGTTCCCCCCACGTTTCAACTTGGACTCCTCGGTGGTAAAGATACATACGATGAGCCCACAGAATGGCCCCAGTTTGATAAGACGGTTCAGGATGCTACAGACCTGGAGCTGTATCATACACTTGTTGAGCGCGTTGTGGAAATGGAGGGTATGCGCCAGGCCTGTGGTATATCCAACACCAAAGGCTCAAGGCAATCCAAAAGCCAAACCAAAAGCCAAACCAACTTTATTCCGGGTCTTGCCGAATCCATTCTAGCCAAGCATGCTACTGCTGCTGGCGCTACAGAACCCGACAATGTTACCGAAACAGCCATCACAACGACAAAAGCCAAGAAGACTGTCCGTGAGAACACCAATGTCGCCTGGATTCGCAGTATCCTAGAAAGTCTCAACCTCCCCGAGGACTACGACGACCCGCGCACTCAACACGATAATGATATCGCCGCCTGGATACTCACCCCTATTCTCGGCGAAGCCCGCGCCGAAAAGGGATGCCGGGTTCTCCTGGACGCCGAGCTCGGCAAGCGATGGGGGAATCGTGTAGGGACCCTCGCTTTTCCCGACCTCCTCGCATGCCGTCGTATTTCCCATATGAACTGGTGTACCCGCACTCCCGACACGCGCGCCATGATTCAGCGCGTCATTACCTGGTACGAGCACGCGCAAACACGACAGCCGGTGGATGTGTTGGAAGCACGGGGCTATACCGATTGGCTCCCCTACGGCCTGGAGGACTTGCCCGCACTCCTGGCACCTTTCCGCACAACGCGCATGCGTGTCCAGCCCTTGCTTCAGGACCCCACTGATGCCGAGAAGACCCTGCCCGCCCTGCTCCAATACCTGGAGGACAACTACATTCATTCGGCACATGTTGAGACGCGCCGGACACTCTACACGCCCACCTGTAATCAGTGGCACCGCCTCATGTATCATATGGTATACGAGGCATCCAAGGGGTTACTGGATTACGGGAAGTGTAAATCGGCTGTACAGGAGCGTATTGATGCCTGGGTACTCGGTCAGCACGGCCTGGACTTCGCGGCGGGCAGTTTCTTCAAGAAATGGGCTAGCTTATGGGATACCATCCTCAAAGACCGTTCCCCCAACACGAAGCCGGCAGACCAATTTGACTTCTTCTTGCGATGCCTGGATACCCTGGAACCGCTACAACGCTCCTGTTTTACCGCGGCGGATTGGTATGCGGTGGGACGTGCCTGGTTGGAGTTGTTTATGGAACGGGAGACGGTGTATACAATCAACGCCCGTATCTTCGTTGGACCATTTTACGATATCCTACAAAATTGGACAGCGCAGTACATTCCTGTGGAGTGTATTGCTACCGCGTTGAATTCACGGGTGTTGGCGAAGTTGGTCAAGGAGGTGGGCCTGGAAGTCAGAGGGGTTGGTGATACCATCGCGATTCAACGGTTCAATTACCGCGATGCGGGGAGCCTACAGCGCTTCCGACGCGCCTATGTGGGGTCCGTGGTCGCCTATTCTGCCACATCCATCCTTACCAATCCGAGAAAACCGACACCGATTGGCGTCTTTGAGGCCATGTTGGCCCGCGAGCAAATAGGACGCGCCGCCGCGGAAGCCGTAGCAACAGCGGCTTCCTCAGGTGTGGACGAAGAAGACATGACAGCTACTACAGCAACCACAGCAACCACAGCAACAACCATTGCCAAAAACGAGGCCTTTGTAGCACCCTCCAAAATCCCAGGACTTTGCCTATACGGCGGTGTTGTGCGCAGGACTACTGAAATCTCCACCAAGAAATCCCGGCGTGAACCAACACCGCCCCAGTACAAAGAGGCGGTAGAACGAGCACGTATGAAACGCGCAATGCAGGCCATGGGGGACGATACAATTCACCTTGGGACATTTTAGGGTTGCGGTTGCTGTTGCATAGTATAATTGCCCGTTCCAATCATCGTCGCTTTTTGATATACTTTGCCTATGCGACTTTGTAGAGATTTCTGCATTGTCTTGGCATTCTCAACATCCGCGTACATGATATTCACTTTCCCAACGAGGTCTTTGGCGGTTGTAAGGAGCGTGGCCGTATCGGCCTTTTCAATGACCTGGCGTTTCTCCAGAACAGCGTCCTCGTCATAGGAGCCGGTGGCCTTCTTTACAGTCGCGGCTGTGGCTGTGGCGGTTGGTATTACTGCCGGTGTTGGTGCTCTTACTGTTGATTGAAATCCCTCGGACTTTGTAATCATTTGTGTGGAAAAGAGTATATCGGATACAATGTTCTTGTAGGTCGCGTTGAGCAGCGTGTAGCTTTCCGGATTCGTCATTAAATCGTAGAGTTGAAGGGTTTGTTCACGTACATTCTTAAGGAGCTCCTCATTCTGAAAGCATTCCATGGACTGCGTCTTTTTCTGGGAGTGGAAGACCCGCCGTAGGCGGTCAAAGGATTGTTTGCCCTTCTCCTGGCGTTTCAGGCGACGTGCATCTTGGTCCTCACGGGATAAGGAGAGTTCCGATTCATCCGGTGGTGCGGAGGCGAAACCGATGTACCCATTTTCCACTTCACGCACAATGGCGCATGTACTATCTGTCATTTCCAACAGGTCATTGGTAACAGCCTGAATACGGTCAATTGCAGCCGGTAGTAGTTTCGTATTTAATTCAGCCGCTACATCTTCTGGCGACCTGCTGCTATCGCCATTGCTACCGCTGCCGCCATCTTGGAATGCCTCAAACGGAGCAGCAGCGGTAGCGATAGCAGCAGCGCTAGCGCCAACACCAGCCGCACCAGGTGTACTACAGGGTTTCCGTGAAGCCCGGTATTGCACGAGTTCACGAATACTCCTATACAGGACCCATGCTACGAGCCCACACAACGCCACCGGCACCAAGGCAACATAGATACCCAGGAGCTGTTGGATTTGCGGATGGTCCGGTTGCCACGTCATGGCGCCACGGCGTAGTCCTACCATCACCCCGCCCACTATGAAAAATATCAGCAGCTCCCTAGCAAACGCAGGAAACGCCACATCTCCTGCACCACCCTCCACATCCGTGATGCGACTAATGACGACCGCGAACATGGCGACCGCCGACACGGTGGTAATATAGGAGTCCAGATTCATGTTGAAAATGTATGTTCCCACAACACCCACTACCACGAGAATGGTGAGACCCGTAAAGAGGAATTCAAACGTGGGCGGGGATTGCGCGGCATCCGAGGACATGTAGGGAATGCCGAATATCGCAAAGGTCAAAAAGGCCGAGGTCGCCATAATGGGTACTTTGTACTGTTGGAAGTTATCGGATTTCGTGGGATTCACGGTCGCCATGGCGAACATGATAAACAGAACAACGGCAAATGCCGTGGATAACACTTGCTGTACCGCCACCATTCTATCGGGGTTAAAGGATATAACCCGTCTTTTTTAGAGCGAGTTGAGGCAGTCATCAAAATGATGCAAAAGTATTCCCGATATCGCTGTATAGAACAGTTGGCACCTCCCCTTCCAGCAGGAACGTACTGCTGTCCCTACAGGCCGCCCCTATTTGACGAGACCGGCAAGCCTTACGAGCGCCGCGAGGCGGTTCCCGAATCGGTGCGTTTGCGGACCCAGTTATGTACACCCTATGTGCGCCCAGGCTATTCCTCGTCCAAATGTATCCCAGGCGGCAGCGAGGGCAACACCACACAAACAGCGCAAGCGCAAGCGCAAGCCCTGGGTACACCGGGTACAGAGGCACCCGTACCCGTACGCACCTTTTCGGCAGGGGAATACGTTCAATTGTTGGGAGCCCAGGTGTTGAATGCAGCCAGTAATGCCGCAAACCCGGATGCGCGCTTTCAACAATACTTTCCGGAAACCATACCGGCACCCTTGTCGGTCGTATGTCCAGAGCGCGTTCCCAATCCGGCCACCGTTCGGGATCGTGGTTGCGTAGCTCAGACGTTGTTCGCGCCCTCCGTGGAGGGCGGACCGATTGCATAATATTCTCGGCTTCCAACATAGAATACAATGAGTTCAACAAATCGGGATGCCAGCAATACCACCATGCGCCGCGGTCAGCTAGCTCTGTACACTTGGCGCCAGAGCTACAACTACCCTGCCGCTACCACGACCGTGTATCCCGAGCAGAGCGCCAATTCCGGCAACCAAGGTCCCTCCGCATCCGTGCCCCTCCAAGCCTACGTAGGTGCACAGCTCGTCGGTCAGTTCAGCAATGGTGGCAGCGGTGCCTGCGGCTGCCCTGCCAACTTCACATACCAGGGCTACGATAAGAAGTCACCTGCTTGCTAAAAACCCAACAGACCATAAAACCATTCTACGAGACTATGTTGAGAATCCTGGATTTCCAACACAGTCTAATCTATTCATCAAGCGTTTACTTCGCCAACGCAGCACGGCAAATCCAGAAGTACATCATGGCGTCAATGAAGGCCAGGGTGCCGGAGAGGATGAGCATGATAATGGGGAACGCAGTCATCTTCTTGTAGCCCATGATGAGTGCAAGGAAGGCACCGGCGGCGACGAGGAGCGCACCGGCAAAGTACACGTAGCACCAGGAAGACGCCCAGGAGGGTGGTGTAAGGAGGTCCATTCTTATACCAGGGACTCCTAAAATCTATGTTGGAAGTCCATGAATCCTAACATAGATATATCTGTTTTCTGCACTCTTTCACACTTACGGCACGAACGTTGTCTATATTTTTTTATTTGTTTATTTTTTATTCTCTTTATTGCGATTGACCGCGCACGCTTGAACATACAAAAATAGGCTGGTTGGTTGGTCATACTTTGTACTGCCAAACAAAGTGAGTCGCGACCCAAGGCGACTATGAAATGGAGACCAGACATTTCACGATTCTCTACATAGCGCAGTCCCCTTTAGGCTACGCTGCTAACACAAACCCGCCAGCGAAAAAAGAGAGGGAATTTGAGGGGATGTGTTGAGAGTGTTGGGAGCTTAGGCAGCCTTCTTTACGATTTTCTTGATGATTTTCTTAGGAGCGGCGACTGGAACAGGAGGAGCCTCGTGGACCTCATCCTCATCCACGTCGGGTTCAGGAGCTGGTGCTGGCGCAGCAGCCTTTGCAGCGGGCTTGACAGCAGCCATGAGGTCCTCTTCTTCCTCCTCGTCCACGGCAGGCTTTGGTGCAGCAGCAGCGGGCTTAGCAGCAACAGGCTTGGCCTTCACAACGGGAGCAGGAGTACCGGATTCCTCCTCGTCGTCTTCAATGGCGCAACCACGCTGGGCACCCTCTGCGGCGACATCCACACGGGCTTGGAAGAGCTTCCAGGTCAAACCGAAGCCCTTCTCGGTAATCCATACACCGGTGCACTCCAAGATAGGCGTGATTTCGCAACCGCGCTTGAGGACATCCACAGGAGTAGCATCGTCAATAATCTCCTTGTTCTTGTCGTAGAGCTCAGTGTCAAAGTTACCGGTGGTAAAGTTCTTCTTGAGAGCCACACCGTGTGTAGGAGGGTATGGCTTCAAGTTGCCCTCCTTGTCCTTGGCAAACTTGATACTGGGTGTGAACTTGTCCACAACGATATCACGGGCCATGTTGGGCTTCTTGAACCACTTGCCGGAGTTGGCTTGAGCAGTATTGATGACAGTCTCATCAATCTTATCAAGCATATCGTAATAGGCAGCGACCTTAGGATTGGTATCCTTGTCGCGGAAGGAGAGCTGCACCTTGTACTTCTGGTTGCCCTGGTAATCACCGGCGTCCATGGGGACGGGCATGCGAGGGGCTTGTACACGGAGCTTCTTACCGTTGTAGTTCACGTAAGCTTGGCTGGAACCATTGTCCAACTTCTTGGCTTCGGAAACGGAGAGGAGAGCAGGGTTGAAAGAGGTAGGCTGGATGACGGACATTGTAGGAAGTGTTGAACGTGTATGGGTTGTATGACTGTGGAGGGGGGATGATTGTAGGGCCGTCAATTTTGGCCGTGAGGATTCAAAAAAGGTGGGAAAAAATTGAAGGGGTAATGGACCACATGTAGAGAGTGTGTGCTCCCGTACCATCCCTACACGCTTTACAAGCTATCCCCTTCCTTCCCAACTTCCTTTCCTTCTTACCAACCCCTACAATGTTCATTGATTTCATGACACCCTTTACGGATGCTGCTATTTGCCAGACCGTCCTGCAACTCCAACAGTCCCCTCTCTTCTTCCAAAAGCCCGCCTACATTGCCGAAATGCAGAAAGCCGTTGTTCCTACGCCAGCTGTTTGTGAGGGCACTCAGTGCATCTGCTGTAGGAAACCCGTCCTTCGCCTGGAAACACCCATGGATTTCTACGAAGATGCTTGCGACAAATCCGTCTGCTCCGAGGACTGCGCCGAGACATATGCCGCCTATGCTGAGGATGATACGGATGTGGATGAGGATGCTATGGATGCCTACATTGACGCTGTGCTGGATAACGACTACGACTGGTAAAACCCCCTAAATGTGCTGGCCGCGATAGGAATCCCACCAAAAAACTGGGCGCACCCCCGGTTTTTGGTCGGTTTTTTGGCAGCCATCGGCCAAAATTGACGCGTCGCCGAGGTGCGTTTGGGACATGCATAAACATCCTTCGGACTAGATATAAGATGAGCACTGCCACTAAGACTTCCAACCGCAAGACCGCCGCCTCCAAGAAGGAGACCGTTGCCGCCCCTGCCGCTGCTGCTGTCGCCGCCCCTGTCGCTGCCCCAGTTGCTGCCCCTGTCGTCGCTGCTGTCGCAACCCCTGTTGCTGCTGCCCCAGCTGTTGAGACCGCCGCTGCTGTCACCGAGGAGGTGAACGTGGTCGCCGAGTTCAACAGCATGGTTGCTAAGGTCAGCAGCCTCCGCGAGGCCTTCGCCTCCGTTCTCTCTGACATGAAGAAGTTGGAGAAGCGCATCCCACGTGAGCTCAAGAAGGCCAGCAAGAAGCGCAAGGGTGCCAAGGCCGCTGATGGTGATAAGCCCAAGCGCGAGAGCATCTTCAAGAAGCCTGTTCAAATCTCCGATGAGCTCTGCGTCTTCCTCGGTAAGGCCAAGGGCACTCTCATGAGCCGCAGCGATGTTACCAGCGCCGTCTGCAGCTACGCCAAGACCAAGGGTCTCATGAACAAGCAGGTCATCAATGCTGATGCTTCCCTCCGTAAGCTCCTCAAGATTACCGAGAAGGACCCTGAGCTCATGATTCTCAACCTCCAGCGCTTCCTCAAGCCCCACTACATCAAGGCTGAGGCTGCCACTGCTTAAGAAAGCATTGCAAGCGCTAGCAATCGTTCCCTAAAACCCCAAAAACTCAACAAATGTAAGCAATCGTCAAAACCCCTAAACCCTAACTTTTTCCGGTTGCGGGCCGACAACCTAAGCATTCGCAGCAAGATGCTGCAATGCTTACGTACTTTTTTAGCCGTTCCGGCGCGTGTTCCGTTCCATCAGGCTGAATAGAATGATGTGTAGGAAATAGAGGGATAGCATGGTGGATGCATCATACCCCTGGCCAGCGATGGCGAGTGGTGGGACAATTACAGAATATATAGATGCATCAAATCAACGTTGGAAAGTCCATACATTTGCATCGCAAGCGGATAATATTTTTAGACCATTTGTGGATATGCCTGTGCAATATTTGGTTGTAGGAGGAGGTGGTGGTGGCGGCAACGATATTAAAGGTGGAGGTGGAGGAGCCGGTGGTCAGGTATTGGGTGGCAATTCAACCTTTTCATTTAATGCCATAAACTCTGTGCCATATACAATTACACTTGGACTAGGTGGAAAGGGGGCAGATGCATCTGTCTATACTTCAAATGGAGCAAGTGGAGGTAATTCATCTATTGTTGGTGGTTCTGGTGCGAATGCAGTAAATATTATCGCCATAGGAGGAGGTGGTGGAGGAAGTGGAAAAGTAGCAACTGTAACAAATGGAGGAGGACAATCCGCTGGTTCCACGGCAACTCCCTTTAATAATTTTGCAGCGAATGGTGTTATAAAATCAGGTGGTGCACGAACAGCCAATGTACATGGGGGGGGCGGCGGTTCAACAGCGAGTGCAGGATTAGCAAATGGCAATGGAGGAGAACCTACTGAAATAATGGGTTTTCATTCGGATGCTCGTATACCATATGGTGTAGGAGGTGGAGGAGGTACATCAAGGGATGGATGTGATGGTGGATATTCAGCACAAACCGGCAGTGATGGTGCATGCAGTGTTGTAGGTAGTACACGTACTGTTGGAGGCACAGGGCTCCCCACATTAGGATGGGGTGGTGGTGGTGGCATTGGTGCACGCCGAGCTGGTTATGGTAGTTCTGGCATCGTTATTCTGCGGTACAAGGCCGATATACAAGCACAGGCTCTTGGCGGTGATGAAGTACGCATAACTGGCGCAGGAACCACAAAGTATGGTGTACATATCTTCCGAACACCTGCAACATTCACCCCAAAATCCAATACGAGTGTTGAGTATCTGGTTGTAGGTGGTGGTGGCTCCGGTGGTTTTGATAATACGTCTTATCTCGGTTATAATCGTGGTGGCGGAGGCGGTGGTGGTGGCGGCGTCTTGACAGGAACAACAACAATTCCTGTAACAGGAGCAACTATCACTATTGGCGCAGGTGGTGCTGGCACGTCTACCAATGATTCTAACAATGGTTCTCCTTCTATTTTGACTGTAGGAAGTAGAC